>Ga0181520_10011764_pt1 | contig 11414 bp, 18 predicted proteins | sample PEATcosm2014_Bin_29_FD_132451 | JGI IMG/M metagenome (GOLD analysis project Ga0181520, IMG submission 132451) | Peatland microbial communities from MTU Mesocosm Facility, Houghton, MI, USA - PEATcosm2014_Bin02_30_metaG | ecosystem: Environmental > Terrestrial > Soil > Wetlands > Peat | place...
CTGCGGGCGTTCCGGCTCGACCCGCATCGACCCCGGCAATATCGAGTTCTGAAAGGAAACCGAGATGAGCTGCCCCGCTTGCGGAAGCCCGCTTCACGCCCTGCTTGGCAGGCTGGGAAGGCTGTTATGGTATCGCTGCTGCTCCTGCGGCATCGACTTCAGCCGTAAGGTTCGGCGAAGGTCACGAGCGAGGCGGGAATAGCGGTCGAGGGCGCGCAAATTCGGAGGCGTGAAATGGCAGAGCATCACATGAAGTCCAAGAAGGTCTGCGTCCGCAAGGGGTCGCTCACCGAAGAGCTGTTCCTCACTCGGAAAGGCACTTGGGACGCATGGGAGAAGCGGGCGCGGTTCGCCTCCGACGACGCGGCGGAGAGGTTCGTCCGCCGTCATGTCGAGGGCGAGAACTGGGGGGTCTTTCCGGGATGAACGGATGGAGGAGCAACGAAGTGGATTACATGCCTCCGGGACGCATCGTGAAGGTCTGCGACCCTCGCTGGAGCCGCTGGGTCATCAAGGACGGCGTGGGCCAGTACCTCACGGCTGACAGTCGTTGGACTGACGACCCTGCCAAGGCGGTGCTATTCTGCTGCGAGATCGACGCAGTGGAGGAAAGGAACCGCCACTGCCTTGGCGGCGAGGAAATGGATACCTACGGTGTGAGTCTGTTGGTGACCGTCGATGCACGCCGCTGGTCGCACGAAGAACTTGCCCGCCACCTGAAGCGGCACCGGAAGCACTTCCTGTACGGGCCCGAGGGGAAGGAAGGTATCCTGCTGGAGATCATCTGGAACACCCTGAAAAAGGTCGAGTGACATGAAGCTGCTGAGCCTTTTCACCGGAAGCTGGAAGAAGAACGACCGTGCCACCCCGGAAGCCGTTCCGCCCGTGGCTCCTGCCCACGTCGCTCCCCCTGCCGTTCACGTCGCGCCGAACGCCCTTGAAGAACGGCAGCAGCTCCTGGCGCACCATGTCCGGCTCACCGCTCGGGGCATGAGCAACGGGCTTGCCGTGTACGGCTCTCGTGGCGGGCTCGGCAAGACCCGGGTCGTGCTGACGACGCTGGGGGAAGAGGGAGTGAAGCCGTTGGTGCTGAACGGTCACATTACGCCCTTGTCGCTCTACATGAACCTCTACGAACATCCGCAGTCGGTGGTGTTCCTGGACGACTGCGACTCGCTCTTCCGTAACCTGCCAGCCCTTGGCATCCTGCGGTCTGCCCTGTGGGGCGAAACCAACGAGAAGCGGCTGGTGACTTACAACAGCAGCCAGCTCAAGATCCCCGCATCGTTCCACTTTGAGGGTCGGGTCATCTTCGCCATCAATACTTTGCCCATGAAGAACCACGCATTTCAGGCGGTGCTGACCAGGGTTGACCAGTTCGAGCTGACGGCGAGCAACGAGGAGGTGCTGGAACTGATGCGCCAACTGGCGGCGCAGGGGTTCGAGGGGCTGACCCCGGAGGTTTGCTCGGAGGTGGTGGACTTCATCGCCGAGTTTTCGGCTACGAGGGAGCTGAGCTTGCGGCTGCTGGAGCCGAGCCTGCGGAAGGTGATCTATGCGAGGGAGGCAGGCGTGGACTGGCGGCAGTTGGTCGCCAGCCAGCTCCACGAGATCGGGCGGACTGCGGTACCGAGGGTGTCGGACTCCCGGACTTACGACATGGAGTGCCTGCGGCAGGTCTTGCAAGACTACCCCGAGGACGTGTCGGAGCAGGAATCTGCTTTTCGGGCCCTAACCAGGCGCAGCCGGGCAACTTTTTACCGCATGAAGAAGATGCTGGGGAAGACCGTCGACCAGGTCGACGCAGTGGCGGCGATGGGCGTAGGGTCGTGAAAAGGGTCGCCAGGATGTATCCCAAGCCCACGTACATGGCGAAGCACTTCCAGAAGAAGCGGATCGAGATGCACCTCTCCCTGACGCAACTCGCCCGGATGGTGGGCTACGCAAACGTGTCGAAGGGTTACCGAAAGATCGACGATTTCGAGCGTACTGGACGATGCCATCCCGAGCTGTTCGCCAAGCTGGCGGCGGCGTTGGGAATCGACGAGGCAACGAGGAACCGGCTTGCCTACGAGGACTACAAGGATTGGCTCTGCACCCCCGCCAACCCACCGACACCGCACTTGCTCCGGAGCGGGCTGCGGGCTTGCCTGGATGTGCCCGAGGAGTTGAAGACGGTCGAGGAGATGGAGAAGTACGCCGCCGACTATGCAAGGCGAAACGGTGCGGCAGTGACCCTCGTCCTGGACAAGCGGATCTACGTGCGGTTCGCTGCGGACGGCACGCTGAAGGGCATCGCCGAGGCGCAGCCGCCCGAGAACCCAAGGGGAAAGCGGTCATGCTGATCCACGGTCTATCGAAAAGGAGCTGTACGATGTGCGTCGAAGTCCCCGAAGTCCGTGTGGGCGAGCCGGTGCGTTGCGGCGGGTTGGCGGTGATCCCGCTGTATCCCGAGCGATCCTTGTTCCCGGAAGACACCGTGGATTACCTGCTGTCCGACGAAGCGGACGGTTGTTCCGTCCGGGAAATATCCAAGACGGGGGTCGTGGGACAGGTCGTAGTCCAGAACATCGGCGACCATCCCGTCCTGTTCGTCGAGGGCGACATCCTCATCGGGGCCAAGCAGAACCGTGCCGTCCGATCCTCCATCCTGGTCGGAGCCGGGAGCCGGGTCGTCATGCCGGTCTGCTGCGTGGAACGCAAGCGGTGGACGCTCTCGTCGCCGAAGCTCACCACCGGCTCGTACTCGCCCCCGAGCCTTCGGTACTTGCTGAAGCGCGGCGGCAACGGCACCAGTATCGGAGGTTTTTCGTGTCAGGAATCCGTGTGGCGGCGCATCGCGGCGAAGCACCGCGCCACGGGGACTTCCTCCCCGCAGGAAAACCTGTTCGATATGCTCGACGTGCATCGGGAAAGGGTTGAAGACCTGCGAGGCGGACTGGCGTGTCCGGAAGGTGCAGCCGGGATCGCCATCACCGTGAACGGTAAGGTCGTATTGGCGGACATTTTCGACAAGTGCTCAACCCTGGAGAAGCTGTGGCCCCGCCTGGTGCAGGGGCTCGCCCTGGATGCGTTGGAACACGGCGAAACGGCGTGCCAGGCGGACATTACGAGCTTATCGGTTGAGCCGTATAAGAGAATGTTGTGGCGACGGGTCGAGTCGTTCGGGCTCGGCGAAACCTACCGGGCAAACGGCGGTGACGGCACGTTGGCGACCGCCCTGCTTCTGGAGGGCACGCCGATCCACGTCACGATGTCGATGCCGACCGGCGGCTAAAAGAGGAATGGAACCATGTCATTATCATCTGGCGACCGCACGAACTTCGACACCCTCCAGCAGGCGTTCCGGAACGGCGATGTTGCCCTGATGGAGTGCCGGCTCGTAGCGACCGGCAAGCCGGTGGCAGTCGTGTGCGCCGCAAACCGCCACGAGGACGGCAGCGTCGAGTTCGCGCCCTTTGCCATGATGTTCAACGACAACCCCTACGAACTTCTCAACCCACCGAACCCCGAGGGCGGGTTCCACCACCAGCACGGAGACTGAGATTATGGGCCTCACAATTCACTATCATCTGAGCTGCGACACCCGCAGCGACAAGAAGGTACACCGGATCGTGGAAGAATTGAGAAAGCGGGCTCTCGACCTGCCCTTCGCCGAGGTCGGGGAAGTGGCAGAGCTGGATGGCGACCGGTGCGATTTCCAGAACTACGACGGCAATGATCCGTTACGGTGGCTGGCGGTACAGGCGGGGCAGCACGTCGAGCGTGATGGAACCTACCACCGGGTGCAGCCGAACGCTGTCATTGCGTTCACGACGTGGCCTGGAGAAGGATGCGAAGCCGCGAACTTCGGACTGGGGATCTATCCCAAGACGCTGAGCCTCCGAGACGAAGTGAAGCGGCAGACCCGTAAGCTGGAGACGGGATTGTCGGGTTGGTGTTGGAGCTCGTTCTGCAAGACCGAGTATGCGTCCGATCCTGCGGCAGGCGGGATGGAGAACTTCCTCCGCTGCCACCTGTCCGTCATCCGGATGCTCGACCATGCCAAGGAACTGGGCATCCTTGCCAGCGTCAACGACGAGGGGGACTACTGGGAGAAGAGGGACGTGGCTGCGTTGGCGAGGGAGGTAGGGGAGTGGAACGAGCGGATGGCGGGGCTCGTCGGGAAGCTCAAGGACATGTTCGGCGCTGGCTTCGATGCCCCCATCACACAATTCCCGGATTTTGAGCATCTTGAAGCTCGGGGCATGAACCCCAAGGCAAGGGCAACCGACTTGGAGGGTTAGTTACGGGGGCGTAGTGTAGTGGTCGCACGAGATGCCTTGAACATCTTAGAACAGGCTCGATCCCTGTCGCCCCTGCTGATTGGACTGCCTGCTTTGGCTGATCCAGACCGGCTTGTAGATCGGAACGGTGAGGGAGTGAGGTGTCGTATGAAGGCGAAGTTTGAACTTGGGCAGACCTTGGCAACTCCGGGGGCATTGCGGGCGATGGAAGAAGCAGGGCAGAGCCCGGCATTCTTCCTCGACCAGCATGTGCAGGGAAACTGGGGCGAGGTCTGTGATGAGGACAAGCGGTTGAACGACCAGGCGCTGGTGGACGGCAGCAGGCTGCTGTCGGCGTACCGCACCTTGAAAGGTGTGCGTATCTGGATCATCACGGAGGCGGCGGACGACCAGGGCAGGCGTGCCGCCACGACCGCACTTTTGCCGACCGAATACTGACCAGTCTTTTCACAGTGGAAAGGGTGCCTGTTGTTGAACGGTTAGGTTGTATAAGGAAAGAAGTGAAGGAGACAAAGCGATGCCCAGACTTGAGGTGAAGAACTTTCGGAGTCAGCGCGGTCACGAGGGGCCCGGATTCTACTGCGTCCTTTGGGTGGACGGCGTGAAGGGGGCGGAAGCCATCGACCAGGGCGACGGGGGCATAGTGCATTGGTGCTGGTTCAGCCAGGAAGCCAAGCGGAAGTTCGACGAGTACGTCGCCAGCTTGCCTGAGCGGGAGATGGGGCTGGAGTTCGGGCTGCCGTCCATGATGAAGAAGCCGACTGCGGACGATGTCATCGTGGACTTGATCTGCGAGCTTGAGGTTCGCAAGACGCTGAAGCGGAAGTGCAGGACGCAGACGCTCATCCGCCTGAAGGGCGACAAGCCGGACGAGTATCGGGCGATCAAGGTCGCCTTCACTCCGGCGGTCGCCGAACAGATCCGCCGCAAGTATGGCGACCAGCTCGTGGAGATCATCAACGAGAGGAAGGAACTGGGCTGACCGCTCGAAGGAATCGCAGGCATGAACGGCAAGGGCTGCTTGAGGGTGCTGCTTTTCCTGATCCTGATGCCGGTGGTGCTGGCGTTGCCGCCGCTATGGTTCGCCGTGTTCGCCTTCTTCGCCTACACCTGGTATTTCTCTCAGAAGGATAGACCATGACCGAACCTGACCGCCGGATACATCCCTCCCCGTTCCCTGACTGGTACGCCACGCAGGATACTTCCCGTGGGGTGTGGCTCTGCGACAAGACCAGCGATCGGAAGGTCAAGGTCGAGCCGCCCGCCGAATGGGGGCGGCACTGGTCGTGGAACGTGACCGAGGATGGCACCAGGATCTACTTCCGGCGCAATTTCGCATAAGACACGGAACACGAAATAGAATGGCAGATCGGAGGCGGATATGGTGACCCAGGCAGCAGAAAACCCGTCCAAGTGCGGATCACAGAAAGCAAAGGCGAAATCGCCCCGAGCCCGGCTCATCGGCAAATTGGCTCGATTCGTCCGCAAGGAAGGGCTGTCCTACGACGATTGGCGATATGTCGCCCGGCAGGTTCGGCGTAAGTGCGAACTCCGTCCGCCGACCAAGCCGAAGAAGCTCCCCCGTGTCCTGACCGCCGACCACTTCCGGGCGTTCTACAAGGCAGTCGACCAGGCGGACGACGTTCAGCACGCCCTGATGTTGCGGCTCTTGTTCTTCACCGGCGTGCGGGTCTCGGAGCTCTGCAACATCGAGGTCGCCGACGTTGACCTTGAAAACTGCAAGGTCTTCGTGAACCAGGGGAAGGGGAGCAAGGATCGCTACGTTTTGTTCGGCAAGTCCTTCGCCACCGCCTTGCGGACGCATATCAGCGCGCATCCCAACAACCGCTACTTGTTCCAGACTCGGCGGTGCGGGAAGTTCAGCACCAGGCGGGTCGAACAGATCGTCAAGCAGTACGCCGAGCAGGCGGGCATCCAGGCGACCCCGCACGTCTTCCGGCACCAGTGCATCACCTTCTTGACCAAGACCTCGGGGATGGCGGATGCGGAACTCCAGCTCATCACCGGGCACGCCCGCCGGGAGACGCTGGCTATCTACCAGCACGTCGCCGTGGACGGAGCCTTGGCGGACAAGTACCAGGCGGCAATGAAGGAGGTCGGGCTTTGACGGCAAACCAGGCGGAAGCTTGGGCATGCCAGGCGGCGGATTCAGGACTTACAACTTAACCGAACTGATCGAGCGGAGCCCGAACGGTTGAGTTGTATAAGAGAGGTTCAGGGCGACTTGCAGTCTTGAAAACGTAATAATTCCCAAGCAATCTCCTGGGGCTTGGTTCCATCCAGGGGGCATCCTGGGGTGCCAGCACCGGTTCGTTTTTCCATGGAGCCTCAGCAGATGAAGACCCTTTACCGACACGCCGTCTTCCAATGTTTCGATTCTCGTGCATTGGAGGACGGTCATGGGTTGGATCTGGCGAAATCCCCGCACCCAGCAGGAGCGGCGGGTCAACAGCGGTCACCAGCATCTTCGGGTCGAGGTCGAAGTCGGCGGCAAGACCTGCTGGGTGCGAATCCGAATTCGGGGACGGAGGAGTGCGGCGATGCTCCGAAATGCTTGGGACGACATCTCCAAGGGCAGGCAGGGGTGTTGGAAGAAGTTCCGGCGTACCCAGTACAAGGTGAGGGATATGTCTGCGGGCGAACCCGATGCAGAATGCGAGGTGAACGAGTAGATCGCCGAACTAGAAGACGTTAACGGTCCGTCACGTCGGTGCAGGTTCCTCTGGCGAAGTGGACATCGGCGGTCTGAGCTTGTCCCGTTACGGGGTGCCGCAGTATGTCGTAATATGTCCACACCTCGTCATCGCTGTGGTCTGCGAGTGTGCCGTTCGAATAAATGCTGCTCGGCTTGCCGAGAATGGCGACGACTTCCTGCTGGCTTTTGCCTCGAACCACATTTTGCAGGTCACGCCAAGTGCCGTAGACCTTCCTCCCACCACCGAACCACCCACCGCTACTGCTTTCGCCACTCGGTTCTTGCTTGGATGCCTCACGTTTCTCGCGCTCCTCACGCCACTGTCTCAAAACTTCCTCACCTTCCGCGAGCTTCTTTTCGACACGAGGCTTGATCATTTCCTTCAGTTGAAACAGCTTCTGTTGCTGATCGATGGTCAGCTCCCCGACCATCCCGTCCAAAGCCTCCCCGTAATAACCAGTATTGTGATCCCATGCTCCAAAAAGCGTATCGGCTGCCATGTCCTTATTCACATCGAACTGGGTCAAGGCTGTCTGGACTTTTTCCTTCAGCTCCTGAATGCGCTTGGTCTTATTCGCAAGCCGTTCTTCCTCGTTCTTTTTCGCCTCTCGCTCGGCGTCTAACGTCCGAATGTGATCATCGTGAACGTGCAATGCTCCGCCGATGAGGATGCCGACCAAACACAATCCCAACAGGCTGATGACCGACATCCGGCTTATGTTGCTGGGAGTCGGGACGATATTCGGAAACCGTGGAAGCACAAGTTGCCCGAGCCGGTCCACCGGATCGAACTGCGAGCTGAATCCGTATCGGACTTCCGGTTTGCGGATCACGACGAATGACCAAATCCCGATCCCGATGGAAGCCACAGTCCCGAGGAACACAAGACCCATCGGCAGCATCGTGACGCTCAGCCAGAACCAGGACGTCAAGGTCAGGACACTTGCCATCGCGGAGAGCCAGTACCGCTTCGTCCTGCGGAGCGTCGCCACGCAGGCGATGAGCGCGAAGCCATCTTGGAGGAAGCTCAGCCGGAACGCCATCGCGCTTCTCGTATCTCCGGGTTCGTTGAGCCAATAACTATTCAGGGACCACAGGGTGCCGAAGACACTGATGAGGAACGGCAAGAGGACGGCGACGGTCATTGCAATGGGTACGGACTTGGGAATGCTCAGTGGCGTCACGGGAAGCCACCGATTAACATGGCACGTCTCGTGAAAAACACTTGTCCCTTGACCGGGTTACCCAGTGTTTCGAGTTTGCCGGAAACGGGCGACACCAATACGAACTCTTCAAAAATGCGCAGTTCCAACGCCGAAGCGGAGTCGCTTTCTGGATGGAATTATGTGCCCAGGACGAATCAATTGTCCATGGTGTTTTCGATGGCTTCACCGATGCTGTCTGGGCAGCGGATGTGCTAGCAAATGCAGCACGTCCTCGGGAATGTGCAAGAAAGAGGTTTCCGCCCTGCAAGACACATTCCATCCTACGCCACCATCTGCAACTTGCGGGTTCGGTGGATGCCCTCTATGAACTGCTCGAACACGCCGATGTCCAGTTCGGTCCCACGACCCTTTTCGGGATGGAACTGCACGCCGAGGGCAAACCAGTCGTCCATGGTGCTCTCAATCGCTTCGATCACGCCGTCTAGGCAGTGGGCGGTCACAGCAAACCCCATAGCGACATCATCCACGGCCATGTGGTGCATGCTGTTGACGCGAATTTCTCCTTCGCCGTAAATCCGTTCCATCATCGACCCCTTCGCCACGACCAGAGCGTGACGATGGTTCGGGTCGGTCGTGTCCAGATGGGGCAGCGCACGCGGCATGTCTTCGGGAATATGATAGGAGAGGTTGCCGCCCTGCGCGATGTTTAGAAGTTGCATCCCGCAGCCGATTCCCAAAACGGGCATCCTGCGCTCGGCGACCAGTCGGATCAGCATGCGGTCGAACTGCTCTCGGCGGCGGTCCAGCAAGGTGACCGAGGGATGTAGCATCCAACCCTCGTTGCGGGGATCAAGGTCCGCACCGCCGATCAGTACGATGCCATCGAGCAGGTCCAGCACTCGGTTCAAGTCGTCGAGAATGGGCGGGATGACGACCGGCACACCTCCGGCGTCTGCAATCGAATCGTAGTAGCCCGCACCCAAGAAGGAAAAGGCGGGCGAGCCCTTCCGTGATGGGCGGTAGTCCATATTCACCCCGATCAGCGGCTTTTGGTTGAGCGCTAACCGTTCGTTCCACACCTTGAATTCCGCCTCGCATGAGTCATTCCGTTCGATCTTGGACCCCTTCATTGGACCACTCCTTCGCCTGAGGTTTGCGAGTGTGAAAAAAACGAGAAATGGTGCGGACGGCAACGGATTGAGGGAATTCTGCCTTTCCGTGGCATCCAGCGTGGAGAGATGTGCTGCTGCCGCCAGCCTGAGTGGCTAGACGGCTCCGGCGATGTCCTTATCGCATGACTTCCGAGTTTCCTTAGCTCTGGTGAGCCGCGAAGAAGAAACTAGATTCGGCGTATTCTAAAAATGCAAACCGGACATAGCAAACAGGACCTGCAATATGTGGATCGCTTTGCACGTCCTACAAGCCCTTGTATTGATAGCATTGCTGGCGTGTGGATTTCCACAACATCGAGCGTACCCGGGCATCAGAGAAAAACATGCTCGAACTCGCCGCCGACTTTCTGTATAATGCTGCCCGCTTCCGGTCACACCCAAACCACGGAGGGAACCATGGCTGTCACGAGAATCCCCATCCCCGCTTGGGAAAAAGCGCAGCGGCACGATGACCGGCTCGACCTGAGTCTGGCGGAGATCGACCTGCCCGTCCGCACGGTCAACTGCCTGGAAGAGGAGGGCATCTTCACGGTCCGGGATCTCCTGAACTGCACGCCGCAACGGTTGCTGGAGATCCCGAACCTTGGGGAGAAGACGCTGGGGACCATCTACGCCGCCCTGGAGAAAATGGGGTTCTGTCGTCTTACTCACCCCGAGGATGGCGCAAAGGACGGTTTCGACTTGCTTCGTGTATACCAGTTCACCAGGGTAATAATGCCGAGGCTCAGGAATCTTTGCGCTGTGGTGGTAGTCGGGGGACTCGCAGTGACGGCGGGGATGCTGCGGCTCTTCCACTGCGATCCGACAGTTGAGTGTGCTCGCGGGGCCGAACCCACCTTGTCCGAATCTGCAAAAGCCGCGATTGGGTTTGACTCCATTTGCTTCTCGGATTCGGGCTTGTACTCTGGTAGTGGGACCGGCAAGTGGATCAGGGTCGTGAACGACCGGAGAATCGAAGCCCGTCCGCTCTATGGGCATTCGCCTTCCAAGTGGGACGAGCAATCCAAGACATACGTAACAATTCCGTTTCCGACGCGGGTTACGGAAGCCGAACTGAGGCTGCTCTCGGAACAAGTAAAGGTGATCAAGTGGTCGTCGCTTCAAGAATCCTACCCATCTGCCGCTGCTGATGTCTTAATAGACAAGTTCGCGATTAGTATCAACGGGAAGACTTACCGGACTTCGATGGACGCCTTTTGCTCTGGCGTGCCCCCAGCCTTGCGGAGTTTAGGCGGCTACCTCGATCGGCTGTATGAGCGATATGCTGCGACAGACTACATTGTTGATTCTCCGGCGTTCCATCGATAGGAGCCCTCATGCGGTCGGAGGGCTTCATCGGGCGACAGGAACGGTTGTCGCTCTTGCCTTTGTCACGCCGTTGCTTCTCCCGGTGGAGGCATTCCGCAGCGTCTTGAGTGTTAATATCGGCTGGGATGTCTTGTTGCACAAGACCGAACACCAATGAAGACGGCGCGTAGCACAGCCTTCTTGTTGAGTCCTCACTGGAGGAGCCCACATGGGACGCACTTCGCGAGTTCGCCGACCATCTCAAGGCATAGAACCACGGGACAAACGGGGGCTGCCCCTAGTTGGCACAATTGCCGGCGGAGTCATCCGTAACCTTCGCAAACAGAAGCGGGTTGATTTTGCCGACCTCTTTCAGAGTCGCCAAGATAGCCTGTGCGTGTTTGTCGTCCATGGTGAGGGAATGATCGATGATGGGATCGCCGATGGTGACTACGTAATCATAGACATGGCTCGGCGGGCGTGCCCAGGAGACGTCGTGGTAGTCGTGACCGAAGACAATCAGCGGACGATGGGACGATACTCCGGCGGGAGCGAGGATAGTATTCAGTTGGAAACCCGTAACTCCGAGTTTAAGAATCGCTTCCTCAGCCTAGAAAATGCCCACATTCTCGGCGTTACGATTTGTGTCGTGCGGCGTCATTGAGGACTGTGGGGGTACCGGCGTCTGGGGGCCGGCGGGCCCCTCTGTGCCAATAATGGTTGAGACACTGCCTCCTTGGTAATTACAGTAGAGGGCCAGGAGGTAGAACGATGGAGAAATCAAGGA
>Ga0181520_10011765_pt1 | contig 11414 bp, 6 predicted proteins | sample PEATcosm2014_Bin_29_FD_132451 | JGI IMG/M metagenome (GOLD analysis project Ga0181520, IMG submission 132451) | Peatland microbial communities from MTU Mesocosm Facility, Houghton, MI, USA - PEATcosm2014_Bin02_30_metaG | ecosystem: Environmental > Terrestrial > Soil > Wetlands > Peat | place...
GGGATGGGCGCGCCGCTAAAAGCCGAGGAGCGCCGGGCCATCGAGATGATGCGGGCCTACGCGGACCAGCGCGCCTGCCGCCTGTGCAACGAGTGCATGGAGGGCTGCCGGCAGCAGATCAACATCGCGGATATTATGCGGTATGAGCGGTACGCGCGCGATTATAAGGATATTCGCGCGGCGCGGTATTTGTATGCGAAGCTGCCGCGGCAGGGCGACGCGTGCACGGCGTGCGGGGAGTGCCCGGCGAAGTGCCCGCAGGGGCTGCGGATTCCGGAGAAGCTGGCGGAGATTCATAGGCTGCTGGCGTAGACGGGGCCAGCTACCGCTCCCTGACGGTCGCGGCTCGGTTACGGGCCGAGCCGCGACCGTAAACGAGCTGCGTTGATGGCATGGGACGGGCTGAGCCGCGACCGTAAGGGAGCGGTGTTAATGGCATAGGAGCGATGGCGGACGATCAAGGAGAGAATCCGGCGAACCGGCGCGAGATGCTGCTGCAACTGCTGCGGCTGGGCGGGGCTGGAGCTGTCGCGGGCGGCGCGGGGCTGTGGTTGGCCGGACGCAGCCGGAAGCCCGAGGAACCGGCCGCCGCCATCGTGCGCCATAACTTCAGCGTGCCGGCGGATCCGGCGCGTCCCGATATGGCCGTGGCGCAGGGTGAGAATCACGGCGAACTGGTGCGCGCGGCCGTGTCGGCGCTGGGCGGAATACGGCGCTTCGTTTCCCCCCGCGACGTGGTGGTGCTCAAGCCCAACGCGGCCTGGGATCGCACCCCCGAGCAGGCTGCTAACACCTCGCCGGAGGTGGTGGCTGAAATGGTCAAACTGTGCTGGGAGGCCGGCGCCGCCAAAGTGATTGTCGCGGATGTGACCATCAATGAGCCGCGCCGCTCGTTCGCGCGCAGCGGGATCGGCGAAGCGGCGCGGGCCCAGGGGGCCCAGGTGGTGCTACCCGGGGAGCGCCGCTTTCGGGATGTCGAGCTGGGCGGAGAGGTGCTGGCTTCCTGGCCGGTTTTCGAACCGTTCCTGGCCGCCGATAAGATGATTAACTTGCCTGCCGCCAAGCACCACAGCCTGACCGGCGCATCGCTGGGGATCAAGAACTGGTACGGCATCCTGGGCGGGCCGCGGCACCGGCTGCATCAGCGCATACACGAAAGCCTGGCGGACTTGGCGGACTTCATGCGCCCCACGCTCACCGTGCTGGACGCCTGGCGCGTGCTGCTGCGGAACGGCCCCGGAGGCGGCAACCTCGAAGACGTGGTGCTCAGGAAAACGGTAATTGCCTCCAGCGATCCCGTAGCCCTGGATGCGTGGGCGGCTCAAGCGTACTGGAACCTCGACGCCGAGAAGCTGCCGTATCTTGCGATGGCGGCCGCGCGCGGTCTGGGATCGGCGCGCTTTGAGGATAAACGGATCGAATGGGTGCCATCAATACAATTGCTTGACAGCGCAAAACCGAGGCCTTGATAATTAAGGGTTCCCACCGGTCGACCGCGCTGTCGGCCTCGACTAATTTTTCGGATAAAGAGAGCCGTTCATTGTTGCTTGGATGTGAGGTGTTCTCCGAAGGATCCCGCCCTCCGGCTCTCGTACAGTTATTGGAGTCAATCAGATGCTCTTAACTTTAAAGACCTCCCCGCTTGCATCAGCCGTCTGTGCCCTGTTGCTAGGCGCGGCTGCTTTGAGCGCCCAGGATGCCACCGGCAAGATCGCCGGCAACGTGACGGACCCGAGTGGTGCGTCCATCACTGGCGCGAAGATCACGGTTACCAATACCGCCACGAGCCTCGAGAAGCAGACTTCGACGGACCGCGCGGGCTACTACCAAGTGTTGCAGCTTCCCGTGGGGCGCTACCAGGTGGCGGCCGAGGCGCCGGGCTTCGCGCGCACGATGGTGCAGGGCACCAACCCGCTGGAGATCAACCAGACGCTGCGCATCGACGTGCAGCTCGAAGTCGGCAGCGTCAAGGACACGGTCACGGTGGAGGGCGGCGCCAGCGCGGTGGAGACGGAGAACGCCACGGTCGGCGCGACGGTCAGCAGCAACGCGGTCTATGAGCTTCCGCTAAATGGCCGCAACGCGCTCGATCTGCTGGCCACGCAACCGGGCGTGACTCCCAAGAACTCCGATGCACCGCGGCAGGCGGGTTCTTACAGCATCGGCGGCGGGCGGTCGGATTCGGTGCTGTACCTGCTCGATGGCGGAATGAACAACCACCTGATTAACAACGACGTGGTGATCAATCCGAACCCCGACGCGGTGGGCGAGTTCCGCGTGTTGCAGAGCAACTACTCGGCCGAGTACGGGCGCAGCGCGGGCGGCGTGGTGAGCGTGGTCACCAAGAGCGGAACCAACTCGGTGCACGGCACAGCCTTCGATTTTCTGCGCAACGACGCCATGGCCGCGAACACCTTCTTCAACAACGAGCAGGGCATTCCGCGCCAGGTTCTCAAGCGCAACCAGTACGGCGGCACCATCGGCGGCCCGATCTACATTCCGCACGTCGTGGATGGCCGCAACAAGCTGTTCTTCTTCTTCTCTTACGAAGGGCAGCGGCTGAACCAGAATGCGTCCTCGGGCAAGATCACGACGTTCACGCCGCTCGAGGAGCAGGGCAATTTCTCGAAATCCGCAAACGGCGGCCCGGACCCGAACGTAGCGTCTTTTCTAGCGGCGAACCCCTATTTCCAGCCGGATCCGAACCTGGCGTCGCAGGCCATCATCGCGCCGTCGCGCATCAACACGATTTCCCAGAATTACTTCACGAACAGCCTGATTCCGGTTTCCGCGGCCGGCTATGTTTTTCCTGAAGCGACGGCCACCACCAACCACAGCGAGTATCTGGGCAAGCTCGACTACCTGATCACGTCGCGGGACTCCTTCTCCGCCACCATGGCCACGCAGGATTCCCCCCAGGTGGTCCCGTACTCGAACACTTCGGGCGCCACCTCGGTGAGCGGCTATCCGGTTTCGGATGACACCATGGCGTACTTCGGGAATATCGCCTTGACGCACACATTTTCGCCTACGGTCGTCAACCAGGCCCGCCTTACGGCACAGCGCAATAACACGGCGCAGAATTACCCGATCGGGACGAAGCCCGGCCCGGCACAACTGGGAATCACCGGGATCACGCCCGACCTGGTGGACGGCCCCACGATCATCAACCTGGAGGGCAGCTCGATGTTCGCGGGCTACAATCCCTTCGGTCCGGCGGACATCGTGGATAACACGATCACCTTCACGGACGACCTTTCCTGGACAAAGAACAAGCACACCTTCAAGTTCGGTTTCTACGGGTCGGATTACCGCGATGCCATGATCTACGGCTACTACCTGAACGGCGAGTACGATTTCTACGGTCCCGGCACCTCGATCGGTTCGGGCAACGACCGCGCCGATTTCCTGATGGGCTTGCCGGACGACTTGCAGCAGTATCCCAACGCTCCCACCAACATCCGCTCGCACTCGTTCGCCGGCTATGCGCAGGACACCTGGAAAGTCACCCGCACCTTCACGCTGGATTTCGGGCTGCGCTATGAATACAACCAGCCGAAGTACGATACGCACAACCGGTCGTTCTCGTTCGTTCCCGGAGTGCAGTCCACGGTATTTCCGAACGCGCCGCTCGGGCTGCTGTTTCCGGGCGACAAGGACGCGCCCAACGGCGCCGATTTCCCGGATCGCCGGGATTGGGCGCCGCGCGTGGGCTTTGCGTGGGACGTCTTCGGCAATGCCAAGACCAGCATCCGCGGCGGCGCCGGGGTATTCTACGACGTGCTGAAGGCCGAAGACAACCTACAGTTCAACGGCCAGGCGCCCTTCTTCGCGTCCGGCTTTCTGACTTTCAGCCCGCCCGCTGGCGGGTTCACCTCCGATCCTGGAATCATGGTCAATCCGTACGCGGCGGCAGGTGCCGTCAACCCGTTCCCATCCAAGCCCGTCAACCACAATGTGAACTTCGCGGACGCCGGCTTCCTGCCCATCGGCGGCGGCAACCCGTTCTTCGTCGATCCGCACCTGAGGACGCCGTACATTTACCAGTACAACTTCTCGCTGCAGCAGCAACTGGTCAATAACCTGACTCTCTCGGTGGGTTATATCGGCCACGATGCGTTCGGGCTGACCGGGCTTACCGACATCAACTCCTTCGCGCGCGGAAGCGATACGCGGACTCTGGACCTGAACCCGACGTTCGCCGGCGACTACAACTTCATGAACGAGTTCCAGAACATCGGGCGCTCGAAGTACAACGGCCTGCAGACGGACCTCACCAAGCGCTTCTCCGGCTCGGGCCTGGGCAACACGTTCTTCACGGTGGCTTACACCTGGTCGCATCAGCTCGATAACGAATCCGGCTACCGGCAGCGCAACAATTTTGTACCCTACAACAACCACTACCAGTTCTGGTCTTCGGGCGATATGGATATGCGGCAGTTCTTCTCGCTCTCGGGCGGATGGGAACTGCCGTTCGACAAATTGTCGTCGAAGGCTCCCAAGATGCTGACTAAGGGCTGGAACCTCATTCCGATTCTGACGTGGCGCTCCGGCTTCCCGCTGGACGTGCTGGCGTTCCCGTATGGCACCGAGCCCTCGCAGAACAATCCGGGCCCGTCCGGCTATGGTGACCCTCAGGTGGTGCGCTCCGACCTGGTGGCGCCCATCACGTATTACAACGCCAAGAACTTCCAGACGGTGAACGGAGCCAACAGCAGCGGGAGCGGGACCGGCAACTACTGGTTCAGCCCGAGCAGCTTTTCGGACGCACGCGAAGTCAACGTGAACAACGAGTTGAACAACGGCGTGAGCCCGGCGGCCCTGATGAACCAGTTCACCTACGGGAACCTGGGGCGCAACGTGCTGCGCGGGCCGGGGGCGTTCAACACCAATATCTCGCTCTCGAAGCACTTCAATATCCGCGAGAAGCTGGATGTGGAGTTCCGCGCCGACGCGTTCAACATCTTCAACAACGTCGAATTCAGCAACCCGGACACAAACATCGGCGACCCCAATTTCGGGCAGATCTCGAGCACTGCCGATCCCCGCATTCTGCAACTCGCGCTGCACTTTAAGTTCTAACGCCAGCCAGGCACACCGCGAAGACGCCCCGGCGCGTCTTCGCGGTGCGGAAAACGGGTTCTGGCCGGCCCAGCCCCTCACCCTCCTCCGCACTGCTACGATAGTAGTTACCCCCTGAAAATGGAATCGCATACCGTGGACCTTAAGCAGACCATCAATCTGCCGAAGACGGCTTTCTCCATGAAAGCCAACCTGCCGCAGGCCGAGCCGAAGATGCTCGCGCGGTGGGAGAGCGAGAAACTCTACGAGACCATACGGGCCTCGCGCGCCGGCCGCCCCACCTACATCCTGCACGATGGGCCGCCTTACGCTAACGGCCGCATTCACCTGGGCACGGCTTTCAATAAGATACTGAAGGATTTCATCGTCAAGTCGAAGACCATGGCGGGCTTCGACGCCCCTTACGTGCCGGGCTGGGATTGCCACGGGCTGCCCATCGAAATCAAGGTCGATAGCGATCTGGGCGCGCGCAAGGCCAAAATGTCGGCGCTCGAGATCCGCCGCGCCTGCCGCAAGTACGCCGAAAAGTACGTGGATTTGCAGCGCGCCGATTTCAAGCGGCTGGGCGTGCTGGGGCAATGGGACCATCCGTACCTGACCATGGACCGGCACTACCACGCGGTGATCGCGGGGGCTTTCGTCGAGTTTCTGGAACGCGGCTACGTGTACAAAGGTCTCAAGCCGGTGCACTGGTGCATACACGACCGCACCGCGCTGGCGGAGGCCGAGGTCGAATATAAGGACCACTCGAGCCCCTCGATCTGGGTGCGCTTCCGGCTGACATCGGACGCCGCGAAGATCCATCCCGATCTCGCGGGCCGCGAGGTGTACGGGCTGATCTGGACCACCACGCCGTGGACCATGCCGGCGAACATGGCCATCGCGTTCAATCCCAAGTACGAATACGTGGCGGTGGAGGCGGGCGGCGCGGTTTACATCGTGGCCGCGGAGCTGTTGAAAGTCACGGCCGAGAAGTGCGGCTGGGGCGAGACGCGCGTGCTGGCGACCTTTCCGGGCACGCGGCTGGAAGGCGCGGTCTTCCACCATCCGTTCCTGGAGCGCGATTCGGTGGGCATCCTGGCGGATCACGTGACCCTCGAGCAGGGCACCGGCGCGGTGCATACGGCGCCGGGACACGGGCAGGAAGACTACGTGGTGGGCCGGCAGTACGGCATCCCGACCTATTGCCCGGTGGATGCGGCGGGCCGCTTCTTCCACGCGGAAGGCGCGGCGGGGCGGCTTCCCCAAGAGCTGATCGGCACCCGGGTTTTCGAAGCCAACCCCATCGTGCTGGAGATTCTGAAATCGGCCGGCGCGCTGCTGGCGGTCGAGAAGCTGGCGCATTCCTATCCGCACTGCTGGCGCTGCCACCATCCGGTGATTTTTCGCGCCACCGAGCAGTGGTTCATCGGCATGGACCGCAACGGTTTTCGCGAGGCGGCGCTGGAGGCCGTGCACAAGACCCGCTGGATGCCCGAGTGGGGCGAGGAGCGCATCGCCAACATGATCGCGACGCGCCCGGACTGGTGCATCTCGCGCCAGCGCGTGTGGGGTGTGCCGATTATCGTCTTTTATTGCGACCGCTGCCGCGAACCGTTCATTGATCGCAAAGTGCTGGACCACGTGGTGGAGCTGTTCGACGAGCATACCGCCGACATCTGGTACGAGCGAAGCGCGGCCGAGCTGCTGCCGCCGGGGACCGTGTGCGCTAAGTGCGGCGGAAGCGAGTTCAGCAAAGAGAACGACATTCTGGACGTGTGGTTCGATTCCGGTTCGAGCCACCTGGCGGTGCTCAACGAGCGCTTCGGCCTCACCTGGCCCTCGGACCTTTATATGGAAGGCGGGGACCAGTATCGCGGCTGGTTCCACAGCTCGCTGCTGGTGGGCGTGGGGGTTAAGGGCGGGTCGCCCTATCGCATGTGCGCGCTGAACGGATGGGTGCTCGATGGCGAGGGGCGCGCCATGCACAAATCGCTGGGCAATTCGATCGAGCCGCAGGAAGTGTGGAAAGATCACGGCGCCGAGATTCTGCGCCTGTGGACGGCGTCGGTCGAGTTCAACGAGGACGTGCGCTTTTCGCCCACTATCTTGACGCGTCTGGTGGATGCCTATAGAAAACTGCGCAACACCTTCCGTTATCTGCTCGGCAATCTCTCCGATTTCGACCCCCAAAGCGATGCCGTGCCGGGCTCCGAGATGGAGGGCATCGACCAGTGGATTCTGCTGCGCGCCGAAGACCTGGTGGCCCGCACGCGCGCCTGGTACGAGAACTTCGAGTTTCACAAGGTCCACCATTCGGTCTACGCGTTCGCCACGGTGGATTTGAGCTCGGTCTACTTCGACGTGCTCAAGGATCGGCTGTACACGGCGGCCAAAAAGTCGCAGTCGCGGCGCAGTGCGCAGACCGCGCTCTACCGGCTGCTGGATGCGCTGGTGCGCCTGCTGGCGCCCATCCTGAGCTTCACGGCGGAAGAGGTTTGGGGACACATGGGCCGCCCGGGCAGCGTGCACGTGGCGTACTTCCCCGAGCCGGGCGAGCTGAGCGCCGGCCTCGACGAGGCGGCCCGGAAACGAGTCGAGGGCTGGGACCGTCTGATAGAAGTAAGGGATGAAGTCCTCAAGAGCCTGGAAGCGGCGCGCAACGAGAAGCTGATCGGGGCGCCGCTCGAAGCGCGCGTGCGGCTTTCCGCGGATGGCGATTTGTACCCGCTGCTGGAGCGCTACGCGAGCGAGCTGCCGTCGCTATTTATCGTTTCGCAGGTGGAGTTGGATAGCGCCGAACTGGCGGGCGCGGATGGCCAGCGTTTGAGTGTGAAGGTGGAACGGGCGGCCGGCGGGAAGTGCGAGCGCTGCTGGAAGTACACCACCGATATCGGGTCTGACGCGCGCTTTCCCACCATTTGCGGACCGTGCGCGAAGGCCGTCGAAGAGTCGCTGAATGGTTGATGTGCGGGTAAAGGCTTATGGGGCCGCCGGCGCGGTGGTGGCGCTCGACCGCGTAACCAAGCGGCTGGTGGAGACGCGCCTCTCCTTCACCGATACCCGCAGCGTGATACCGGGCTTCTTCGATATCATCCGCTCGCAGAACCGGGGGGCCGCGTTCGGCATGTTCAACGACTCGGCATTCGAGTGGCGGACGGCCGTGCTGATATTGATCTCGGCGGTCGCGGTGGTGGCGATCGGCATCATACTGTGGAATGCGCGGCGCATGGATGGCCGGGCGGTGGCGGGGCTGGCACTGATTCTGGGGGGCGCGGCGGGCAACGAGATCGACCGCGTCGCTGCGGGCCGCGTGACGGATTTTTTGTTGTTCTACGCCGGGCCGTACCAGTGGCCGGCATTTAATGTGGCGGATTCGAGCATCGTGATCGGCTGCGGGCTGCTGCTGCTCGATATGCTGCGCGCGAAACGGCGGGCGCCTAATGTATCCTGAGCTGTTCCATCTTTCGTTTTTGCACACCTACGGAGTGCTGGTAGCGCTGGCTTTCGTGACGGCCCTGTGGCTCACCGGGCGCCTGGCGCGGCGCGCGGGCATGAACTACGACGCCGTGGTCAACCTGGGCATCTACTGCGGCCTGGCGGCGCTGATCGGCGCCAAGCTGATGCTCTTCCTGGTGGATTTCAGCTACTACGCGGCGCACCCCGGCGAGATCTTCACGCTCTCGACGCTGCGCGCGGGCGGCGTATTTTATGGCGGCCTGATCGCGGCGCTGGCGGTGGCGGCGTGGTACATGCGCAAGACGAAGCTGCCGCTGCTGGCGACGGCGGACGTGTTCGCGCCGGGCATCGCGCTGGGTCACGGCATTGGCCGGCTGGGCTGTTTTTCGGCGGGCTGCTGCTGGGGCGTGGAGTGCCACCTGCCGTGGGCGGTGACGTTCAAAGACCCGGTGGCCAACGAGTTCGTGGGCGTGCCTCTGGGCGTGCCTCTGCATCCCACGCAGCTCTACGAGGCCTTTGCGGAGTTCGCCATTTTCGCGGTGCTCTACTGGCGCATCCTGAGGCCGCATTCGAAGGGCGGCATCATCAGCCTCTACCTGCTGCTCTATGGGGCAGCCCGTTTCGTGGTGGAGTTCTTCCGCTATCACGAGCAGGGCAATCTGCTGGGCGGCCCGCTCGATACCTCGCAGTGGATCTCGCTGCCGTTGATGGCGCTGGGCGCGGCCCACTTCCTGGCCGCGCGGCGGCGCGTGCCGGCCAGAGTCTGAAGACGCGGAGCAGGCGCGCCTTCGGTTCATTGTCCGTTCATCCGGCGGGGCGCAAAATAGTAGGCGTACGACATGCGCATTCTCCTGGTGGAAGACGAAGCCCGCGTTGCCGGATTCATCGCGCGCGGATTGCGTGAACACGCGTATGCCGTGGATATCGCGAGCGATGGCGGGCAGGCGCTCTACCAGGCCTCGATCAACGATTACGACCTGGTGATCCTGGACGTGCTGCTGCCGGTCAAGAACGGTTACGCGGTCTGCCGCGAGTTGCGCGCCTCCGGGCTGGGCGCGCCGGTGTTGATGCTGACGGCGCTGAATTCGGTGGACGACCGCATCGCCGGGCTCGATAGCGGCGCCGACGACTACCTGGCCAAGCCTTTCGATTTCAAGGAGCTGCTGGCGCGCCTGAGGGCCCTGGCGCGACGCTCGGCTACGATTCGGCCGGCGCTCGCCCGCGTGGCCGACCTTACGCTCGATACCGCCAGCCACGCGGTGGTCCGCGGCGGCAAACCCGCGCACCTCACCGCCAAGGAATACGCGCTGCTGGAATACCTGGTGCTGAACCGGAACCGCGTGGTGGGCCGCGGCGAAATTGCGGCGCACGTGTGGGACGAGAGCTTCGACCCGTTCTCGAACGTCATCGACGTCTATATCAAGCGCCTGCGCGCCAAGGTGGATGCCGGTTCCGGCCGACGCCTCATCCACACCCGCCGCGGGGAAGGCTACATTCTGACCGAGGAGCCCCAAGCCGGTGACGATTAAGAGCTTTCGCCTGCGGCTCACGGCCTGGTACGTGGGCTTCTTCTCGCTGCTGTTCATTCTCTTCGCACTCTCCTTCCACGGCATCCTGGCGCGCGACATGCAGGATCGCCTGGATGAAACGCTATCTTCCGAAGCCAACACCGCCGTCAGCCTGTTCCTGGACGAGATGGACGAGATGCACGGCGATCCCCTGAAGGCCGCGCCCGAGGCAGTCTCCGAGATGCGCCTGGGCGGGGGGCGCGTGGCGGTCTTCGCGCGCGGGCGTATGCTGGCGGCCAGCGCGCCGGTCTCCGCGAGCGAGTTCGAGGCCATCGCGGCGCAGGCGGCCGCCATGCCGGGCCCCGATGCCATGCTGGCGCTTCCGCGGATGGGTCATCGTGGCGCGCGCGCAGCGGCGCACAGGCTGAGCGCCGGCGGGCAGGATTACCTGATCCTGGCCGTGGAGCCGCTCGATGCCATCGCCGGCGATTTAGAGGCCGTGAGGCAGGCGCTGGAGATCGCCGTGCCGCTCGCCATCGCGCTGGCCGCTATCGGCGGATTCCTGGTGGCCACGCGCAGCCTGAGGCCGCTGAAATCCATGGCCGAGCAGGCCCACCAGATCACCGGCAGCAACCTGGACGCGCGCCTGAAGATCGGCGACGCGGCCGAGGAGCTGGCGGTGCTGGCCGCCTCCTTCAACGAGCTGCTTTCGCGGCTGGACCAATCCTTCGAAGCCATGCGCCGCTTCGTGGCGGACGCCTCGCACGAGTTGCGCACGCCGCTTTCGGTGATTCGTGGCGAGGCCGACGTGGCGCTATCGCAGGAGCGAGGCGCGGCCGAATACCGGCAGTCGCTGGCCATCGTCCTGGACGAATCGCGGCGCATCTCGCGCCTGGTGGACGACCTGCTGAACCTGGCGCGCGCCGATTCCCGCCACGTGCGGCTCGAAATCGAGGAGTTCTACCTGAACGACCTGCTGGCGGAATGCTGCCGTTCGGTGCAGTCGATGGCCGCGGCGAAAGGCGTCGAGGTGGAGTGCCGCGCGGGCGACCAAGACGTGACGTTTCGCGGCGACGAGGAACTGCTCCGCCGGATGGTGATGAACCTCGTCGAGAACGCGATCCGCTACACGCCGGCGGGCGGCCGTGTTTCGGTGGCGCTGGAGGTCGCGGGCGCGCGCGTGCTCGTTCGAATCGCCGATACGGGCGTGGGGATTGCTCCCGAAATGGTGCCCCACGTTTTCGACCGCTTCTTCCGCGCGGACCCGGCGCGCTCGCGCCAGAACGGCGGCTTCGGACTGGGCCTGGCGATTGTGAAGTGGATTGCCGAATCGCACCAGGGCGCGGTTGAACTCACGAGCGAAGTAGGGTCGGGTAGCACCTTCAC
>Ga0181520_10011767_pt1 | contig 11413 bp, 9 predicted proteins | sample PEATcosm2014_Bin_29_FD_132451 | JGI IMG/M metagenome (GOLD analysis project Ga0181520, IMG submission 132451) | Peatland microbial communities from MTU Mesocosm Facility, Houghton, MI, USA - PEATcosm2014_Bin02_30_metaG | ecosystem: Environmental > Terrestrial > Soil > Wetlands > Peat | place...
GCCGCCGCGTCCGCCGAATATCGGACCATCCCCACGCGTGTGGGGAAGACGTCCCGTTCTTCAGCACACTATCCATCGTCGCCGGACCATCCCCACGCGTGTGGGGAAGACTCGACCACCATCTGCGCCAGCCGCGCGTAAGCCGGACCATCCCCACGCGTGTGGGGAAGACTTGAGCACCGTCTGCTGCATCGAGTTCGCGAGCGGACCATCCCCACGCGTGTGGGGAAGACGTTACAAGGAGGCCATCAATTACAAGACGTTTCGGACCATCCCCACGCGTGTGGGGAAGACCGTCTTGAGCTGCGCGTGCTTCGCGCTCAGATCGGACCATCCCCACGCGTGTGGGGAAGACTTCTGGCGGAGTCCGCCGGGCCGGCGCCGCTGCGGACCATCCCCACGCGTGTGGGGAAGACCGACGCTTCCCCCGCGGCTAGCCCGCCAAGGCCGGACCATCCCCACGCGTGTGGGGAAGACCAGTTTCCGGTGCGGCAATGAGGTGGGGAAAACGGACCATCCCCACGCGTGTGGGGAAGACAATTACCGAGACGTTGAAACGATGAACCAGGCCGGACCATCCCCACGCGTGTGGGGAAGACTGTTTAAACAACAGCCCCGCTCGTGCCAGTGACGGACCATCCCCACGCGTGTGGGGAAGACACTGCTGTGCCAAGAGGTTACAACGATGATCTTGGGCTGGAAAGGGGGTTAGAAGGGTTGGTTTTCGCTGTCGACCCACTGTTCGGCGACGAGCCAAAGGCCGCTGAGTTCGGTGTCACGGCGGTCGGGCTCGCCCCAGCGTTCAATTTTAAAACCCTGACAGTTGGGTTCGCTGGTGAGAATCAGCAGGCTCATGTCTTTGGCGTTTCGTTTGACGTATTCCAGGACCTTGTCCCTCGTGCGGCGGTTGATAGTGCCCACAAAGACGTTGGGCTTGGGCTCGACAAACCAACGCTTCAGGACACCGCGGATCGCGGGCGGCGTGTCGTTGGCAACGAGCACCGTCATGTGGTGGCCGAAGGAGGCCGATCCCCGGCTTGCTGAGGGGCGGATTCGGATGTCTGGAACAGGAGCGCGAGGTCCTTGGGCATCCTTTGCAGGAGCCGCTCCTCTTCCACGCGCTGTTTCAGGAGTTTACGAACGAGTTCGCCGTCGTCCTGGGGGCTCTGGCGGGTGGCGAGGAAAGCGGCCGGGATGCTGGTGAGGTGCTTGTAGAGGTCGGCGACATCGTAGATGAACGGGAGAGTGCCGGCATCATGCACGAACCCAAGGCTTGGGATATAGCCGAGGGAGCAGATAACAGCGGCGCACAAGGCGTAGAGGCTGGAGTTGGCGGTGGAAAGGGCCCGGTTGATGTCATCAGCCATGTCCCAGTTCTGGCGGTCGTAGTTGCGCCCTTTCCACGTGACGCCGTGCTGGAGCCCGAACTGGGCGTAAAGGGCGCGAACGCGGAGGCCCTCCATACCACGGAGTTCTTTTATGGATTTGTCGGCCACCTCGAGCTCGGGAAAGCGGATTTTGAACATGGCGCGCGCAATCTGGGTGCGACGGCGTTTATCGGCCCAAGCCTCAGCGTGGAGGCGAGGCATATCATTGGTGTGGTTGGGGGCTAGGCCGAAGGCGTAGAAGCGCAGGCCATCCTCGCCGGTCCAGCAGATGGGAGTGTTGGAGTCGGCGCAGGCCTTCATGGCCGCATGGGTGACGGTTGTGCCCGGGCCCAGGATCAGCGCCGAGACGGTGGCCACCGGCAAGCGGCAGAGCAGGCCGGTGGCGCTGATCCACTTGACGCTGGAATCGTCCACCTCGAGGCGGCCGTGTTCGAGGTAGACGGGGGTCCAGCGGTCCTTGGCCGGGGCCAGGGTTTCAAGCGGTGGGCGTTCAAAGAGGGGCATCTCGATCCAGGATGTTTACGACGGAGGTGTCGGTTTTGGAGATTTGGGAACGCGGCGAATCCAACGGGGAGCGTGTCGCTCGCCGATGGGGTTGCCGAAGGCGACTGGGGTGTCCTCGATCATTTCGGCACCTGAATCGTTCGCCGTCGCCTCGATGATGCGGTCGAACTGTTCCAGGGTTTCGGTGCCGGCGTAACCGGCACGGCGCAAAAGTTCAGACCAAGCCTCCGGCTGGCCGGGTTTGACGGCGACCATTACGGGGCTGGCTGGCAGACAGCCTTTGCGGCCCAGCCACACCCCCCATTTGGGGTTTCGCAGGGCGGCGGCGATGCCGTTGAGCAAGGTGGCGGGGCCTTCGAGCAGGACGCCGAAGCGGGCATCGAGCAGGTAGTGGCGATACGTCTGCACCGTGGCCTCATCGTCCACTTTGCCGCTCGCACGGCGGATGCCAGTAACGGTGTGGTAGTCCTCAAGACGCTGCATCAGCAACTCGACCCCACGACGAGAGCGGCGCGGGAGCGTGATGACGGTCAATCGCAGCGCGGCGAACGGGGCGAGCCGCGCAGCTTCGCCCGCGCCATTCTTATCAATGCCGATGGCGGCGGCCACGAGGCCGAGGACGGCGCTGCGTGTAGGATAGAGAGCCGTGGTGCGGCGTTCAAAGCGCGAGGCGTGTCCCCAGGACTGCATGGGGCCATCGAGCAGGAGCGCAAGGCAGGCTTCAGGGGACATGTTTGGTGAGGCCTTCGCAGAAGGCATTGAGGGTGACATCAGGAATGGCGAATTCAGCATCAGGAGTGATGCCCCAGGTTTGCTTGAGCGACTCGTGGTGGCGTTTGAGAGCGGAGATGGATTCGGCGAGCAGACCTGACTTGGGGCGGACCGGCTCCTCAAAAGCGTTGACGAGCTGCAAAGGCTGGGTTGCGGAACTGTAGATGCCGAGGACGTAGCCTGGGCGTGTGTTAGCGTTCATGGAGTTTTTCCGCGCATCCGGAATGCCCATCAGGGTCGCGCGAATGAAAGCATCGACGACCTGACGGCGCTCATCGGTGGATAGCTTGCCAAGATGATCAGCGTCAGCCAGGAGGTCGAGGTTCACGGCGGCGTAGCGGTAATAGACAGCGGAGGAGAATTCCAGGGTGCCGATCATGCCCGCGCCAGCGTCGTCGTCCTTGGGCTTGCGGTCGTCCACGGCGGAGTAGAAGTCGAGGTCGTTATCGGCTCTGTGGGTGGAAAGGGCGTGGCTGAACATGGCGGCGCCTTCGAGCGTGAGAGAAGGCAGGCTGGCCACCATGCGGCCGAACAGGGCGATATCGGCGCCGTCGAGAAAGCCGGCGTTTTTGCAAAACTTGTCGATGCTCTTCTCGTAGTCCTTGGACTTTGGGTTGTCCTTCAGCATCGCGGCCACCTGGCTGCCGAGAGCGTCGATCTCCGAGGGGGCGAGGAAGGTAAGCGTGGCAACCTTGGCGTCCGGAGCGCTCGCGTCGAGCTTGGCGAGTTTGTCGGCGATGTTTTTAGCGTGTGCAAGCGCGGCCTTGGGGTCCGAGACGCCATGTTTCTTCAACGCCTCCGCGAGGGGCTGGACAATGAGCTTGGTGCGTTCACCGCCAAATCGGGCGGCCGGGAGGTTGTCCTGAGCGTATTCACGAATGGCACGTTTTAGGGACTGGCTGGAGAGGCGGGCGCGGTTGACGCCGCCAAAGACAGCGGTTTTGGGAGAGCCGACGTCATCACGGTTGAGGCAGGAGACGGGGAAGGACTGGAGGATGTGGAGTTCAATGAGTTTCATTTTGTGCGGTTGTTAGTCGTTACTTGATTGTTGAGAGAGGAGCCAAGACAAGGAGGCCGAAACCGAAAGCCTTGGCGGAGCCGATGCCAGCGGCGACGGTGGCGCGGAGCAGCGCGGAGTTGGTGACGGTAAGCTCGCCCTGGAACTCGACGGCGCTGTGGGTGCCGTGAGAGGCGCGGTCCTTGTGGAAGAATTCGCGACCGCGGGGAACGGTGCGGAGCGAGTCCGGATTGATGGTGAAGCCGCCGGTGGCGGCCTTGCGCTGGAGCCAGGCAACCAGGTCCTCGCGCTTTGTGATAGGGACGCGGCGGCCGTTTTTCTTGCGCGTGCCGTCCGCGTTATCGACGCGGAGCTTTTTTGTCGGATTGGCCAGAAGGCTGAAGCGATAGCGGGCGTGGGAGAAGAAGTCATCGGGAACCGACTTGGTGCCAAAGCAATCGGTGGGGCACCAGTCGGGCTTGGCCGGAACCGATCGCGAGAGGATGATGACCCGGTAAGCGTCCTCCTTGCGATCAACGCGGATGAGGAAGTTCCGGGATTGGCCGTCCCGGCCGGCGAAGGCCTGCCAGACGCGCTGGTGCCAGTCATAAGCGTCGCGGATTCTTAGGAGGCGCACGGCGTCCTCGTAGGACACGAGGATCTGAGTCAGATAGAGGGCGGCGGACGTTGCCGGTGGCGAGGCGGTAATTGTGCTCATGGCGCGGTGGTGCTGGCGGTTTGGGGTTCAGCGGCGCTTTCGCCCGATTGCCAAAAGGACTGGGCCCACTTCACGCGAATTTCATCGCCATACCAGGGCCAGTTCCAAAGGTCGGCAAAGAGGCCTTCATAATTGACGCCGACGCCCTTGCTGGCGGCCAGGCGGATCCAGGAGCGGAGTTGGCCGGTGACGTCCTGCACGTCTCCGGAGGACAGGAGGCGACGGAATCTGCTTTGGAAGCTGTCGGGAATGTCCTTGCCATCTCCGACGGCGATGCGCCGGCAAGTTTCGCCGAAATTGCGGGCGTTGGATTCTTCGGGGTGACTGGCGAAGAGGCCGGCCAACGAAACGAAGATGGGCTGCGCGATGTCCCCGCCGAGGCCGGCTACCACGGGCCAGGCATCTGCGTGCATGCGGGGGTTATCCGTGAGGCCGCGGCGAAGGGCGGCAAGCTTGCCGCGGTCGTTGCGGACGCGACGCAGCGCGCCGACGAACTGCGCGGCGCGATCTTTTGGCGTTAGCTTGGATTCATTCATGGGTATCATTTGCGGTGTTGGGTTTTATCCTGGGAGGGAAGTTAAGTCTGCGCAGCCCGAGGGCGAAGGCTTCAATCTGGCGTGGCGTCTGGCGGGGGCAAGATTGGGCGAATGCGTAAGAGACGGCGGCTTGGACTGCTCTGCCCCAGGAGCAATCCGGGAGAGTGGCGGCAAGTTCGGTATTCCGCGCCAGTTCAAAGAGGCTGGCGAGATGCTGCTCGACGTGCGTCCAGAAATGCCGGCGAGCACGGTCGTAGGCGGGCGCGGCGACCTTGAGGGACTTGGCGTAGGCTTTGACCGCCTGGATTAAAAGGCCCTCGTTTTCCTCTGCGTAACCAACGCCCTGTTCGTAGGCGGCGCGGCCAAACTCGGTGAACATGCCGGCCGGCAGGGAGTAGGTGGACTCGATGACGTCCTCAATCTTCGCCTTGTCAGTGACCAGGGCCCCGACCCAAAGGGTGACGGACGCCGACGTGCTGGTGTGAACCAGCGCCAGAGGGCCGCTGGGCGCGTCGGCGGCCGAGCGACGGCGAACCGATATGGCGGCGAGTTGGCGCCAGAGGCTGCGGCTGGTGGACGCGGGGAGGAGGGCAAGCTGCTCCTTGCGTTTGATGATGGTGGCGGTGGCTTCGCGGGAAGCAGGGAAGATCGGGTAGTCCAGACCGTTGGCAAGGATGATGGTCGCACCTTCGTCGTCCAGGCGCACGGCGCGGCTCACCGGCACCAACCGTCCGAGATACGTGGACGTCGCGTTCTGGATCGCAGCTTTGTCGGCAGATGTTTCCACCGGAAGTTCCCAGATCGGTTTGCCCCAGGAATTGGGGCCGAGGGAGTCGGCCACTATTTCTTGCGTGAGAAGGTTGAGGTGCAGCGCTTGGAGGACGGAGCCGCCTAGCAACAAGGTGTGGACCATGCTGGAGGGAGTGCAGGGAGCATGATTGCTGGAGCCTTTGCCGCTGGTTTCAGAACCATTCCATCTGGCGACCCCGATGCGGCCGCCGGGCGCAAAGCATTGGAAAGCGAGCAGATTCAGGGCCGACCGGGCACAACCAAGGGATCGCTGCGCGCCACCCTGGTTGTCGAAGAGGGTTGAGTTATTGCCCGTGGCCAGGGCGATGTCGAGCTTGGTGGCTGCATTTCCTTCGTCGGTCTCCTTGCCGGGTTTAAGGCCGGACAGTTGGAGAAAGCGCGGGCCGCCGCCGAACAACTCGAAGGCCCCCCTCCACTTGTTCAAGTACACGCGAACGCGGGGCTGGATGGAGGGCTGGCACTTTTCCCAGGCGTCTTCGTCCGCCGGGCCGTCGAGGGCGGCCTGTGTGATGCAGAGGAGGAGACGCATGAGGGCGATGCGCTCATGGGGTTTGACAGCGAGGTCGCGCAGTTCATGGGCATGGTTGAACAGATCCTGAAGGCTGAGCAGATCCCGGCGGCCGTCGGCGCGCAGAGCGGGGATCCAGGGATCAATAGTCAAATTCATCGTCGTCGTTTGGTTGAGAGGGTTTGCTGGGAGCGCGCTCAGCGGAGAGACCGAGACACGCGTCGTACATCATACTGGAGGGCTGGCCGCCGAAGCAGCAGCGAGCATCGTGGCCGACGGTGGCAGGGATTCCAGCATCGGGCCCGTGTAGTTTGAACCAGGGCGGCCGGGGGGCATCGGCGGGCACCATCCATTTGGGAGCCCGCACAACCCACTGATGTGCAAACCTGGCGGAGGCTCTCCGCCATTCGCGCCCGCTGATTTCGGCTCGTCCGCCGTCTAACGCGACTACGGTAGCGGTGCCGCTTCCAGTGCTGATAACGGAGCGGAACAAGGCTACCGGAACCGTGGGAGCGCTCGGGCGCCGAGTAAGGATGGAGTCTTCATCCTGGAGCATGGGCCTGCCGAGCACCAGGGTGGCGGCTTGCGCATTGGCGGCGAGGGTTCTCTTGTCCCGTTCGAGTTCGGCATGAAGTTCCTGCCAGGATGCCGGCTCCCGCGGATCAGGCTCCGCATAGGTCGCTTCCAGAAGCGGGCGGATTTCCGATGGCAGGGTTATTTCCGATTTGATTCTCCACACAGCAGCCGTCCGGAGCAGGACGTACGGGGCGTAGACGCGCCCGCTTCGGCCAAGGCATGATTTCAAGGCCCGGACGGCCGCTCCGGGATGTATCTCCGGCAGGCGTAGCCAAAACTCGGGCGCCGAGGCCGAACGCTGGGCCCGAGGGCGGCGCCAGAGGCGGCCCATGCGCTGAAGCAGCATGTCGGTGGGCGCAAGGTCGGAGACGATGAAGTCGAGGTCAATATCGACACTCTGCTCGACGACTTGGGTCGCGATCAGGATGCTGCCGGGGCCGGAGGCGGGGCGGTTTGGTCCCAGGAATTCCAGCCAGTCCTGTTCGAGTTCGGCGCGGCGTGCAAAGGGAAAGCGACTGTGGAGCAGCCCAACCCGCACGGCGCCTTGGCAGATGGAACCGACGACCGCACGAAAGGCGTATTGGGCCTCGACGACGGTGTTGCGAATCCACAGGACGTGCTGGCCCGCATCGGCCCGGCCGATGAGTTGGCTGATGGTTTCCTCTTCTGTGGTGATGGCTGGCCGCACAGTGACTCGCTTCTGGTCAGACCAGTGCGGATTAAGGTGCTGCGATTTGCCTCCGCTGGCGCCGAAGGTGATCCTTGGGTAGGCGGCGGAGCGATCGGTTCCGTTTTCATCGGGAGATGCCTCAGTGATGCCGGCGGCAGCGAGCAGCTCGCGCCGGCGTCCAGCGGTAAGGGTGGCGCTAAGAACGATGACGGAGCACCGGAGGTTGACAAGTTCGCGAATGAGGGCGGTGATGAGCGCGCCCGTGTAAACATCGTAAGAGTGGACTTCATCGAGGACGACAACCTTGCCGGCGAGGGCGAAACGGCGCACGAAGAAGTGTTTGACGGCAACCACGCTCTGCAGGGCTTGGTCGATGGTGCCGACGCCATAGGGCGCAAGCAGTGCTTGCTTGGCGGAGGCGAACCACGAGCGGGCCTCACGAACGTTGTCCGTCGGTGTGTCTGCGTCCTTTTCTCCCCCCGGGAAAGCTGGATTGATGCGCAGTTCGAAGTCTTCCTCGAGCCAGGCGTTGCCGTGGGCCAGGCGCAGGGTGGCCGGCTCCGCAAGTGTGTTGCGGAGGAACCGCTCAACCCGGAGGTAGATGCGGTTGCTGGTCACCTGTGTCGGCAGGGCAAAATAGATGCCCCGCTGCTGCTCCGAAGCGATAAGTTGCTCGGCGGCGAAAAGGGCGGCCTCGGTCTTGCCGCAGCCCATCGGGCCTTCGACAATAATGACACCAGGGGTTCGCGCCGCTTCTGCCACGGCTTGTTGAAGGGCGTTGGGAGTGAAGGTTTCCCCCGGCTTAACAGCAAAGGCGGCTGAAAATCCTGTGGGCCGAATTCTTCCACCTGGCCAACCTATCCGATGAAGGGCTTCGCCTGCGGTCCGGCGGGCCGCGTCTGGGGGCATGCCGGTCTCCGAGGGGAACCAGGTTTCATTGGAGCCGATCCAGTCGGCCACGGTGATCAAACCCGCGAGCAGCCAAAGGTCGGAGTGGTGTGGTGCAAATCCGGGATCTGGGGAGACGGTCGGCAAAGGGCCGAACACAGCTTCCAGCTCACCCGATAGTCTCCTGCGGTGTTCCTCGGCCCATGTTGCGAGGGCTTCGGGCACCTTAAGTTGAGCATTTCTCCCCTTGGGGCGCCCATGGTGGGCACCAGCGGCTACCGCCCAAAGCCGGGCGGCTGAGGAGTCTGGCAGGTGTTGGAGGAAGAACTGGGTGACAAGTGCGTGGTCCGAAACGGAGAGAGCGATGTCGCCATCGGAACATTGCGGTCTAGCGGTCGTTACCAGCCATTGAGGACACTTAGCCTGGAATCCGATGGTGATTTTTCCCACATCGTGCAGGGCGGCGAGAGCGACAGAGCCCTCTGGAAGGAGTGAGCGGACCCTTGGGAGGAGTGTGGCAACGATCGCCTCTGCAACGCAACCAACGTTGAGACAGTGGTCATGGACGGAGATACCGGGGAGACCCTCGGCGGTTGTTTTTGCCCAGAAATGCACGTTCTTGGAAATCATGCAGCACCCGCTGGCCACTGTAATAAAGCATCCGCTCTATGGCCAGAACTTTCCCATCCAGGCGCTTAAGAACTCCCGTGCCAAACTGCGGCTTCGGAAACCTGCCCGATGCGAGCGATGTCACAATGCGCCAATGATTAGCCACAGCGTGCCGGTGTCGGTCCTCACTTTTTAAACCGGCCGAAGGCGGGATGAACGGTGAAGAGGGTCCGAATTAGCCAAGCCGAGGCGAAGGGAGCTGCCCCCGTGCCCCTTTGCTATCTTCGTTTCCTTCTGTGGTGAAACTCGTTCCTGCAAATAAAGCGCACTCCCCGCTTGACACGAAACCCATAGAGGTATATCTTGTGAATTACAGTATGGATACCCATACCCAATGGACCGGAACGCGGCACAAAACACGCGAGCCAATTCGCGCCCGCGAACAAGCACGTCCCACAGTATTTACGCCTCGCGCCCCATGTTTTGACGTTTCCGGTCGCGCATCACGTTTCGCGCACCACGTTCCACGCCCATCGTCACCGCAAAATTGCTCATTTTCTCTACAATTTCCCCTTCACATTTTGAAAACACACCCCAAAGACCGTTGCCGCCCAACCACTTGCGCACAATGCCCGAGGAAACTGTGCAATTCCTGGGTGACTTTGCTTCTACAAGCTCGCCCCCAGGCTCCCATCACGCTCTGTTTCGGTAACCCGGCGGTAAGCTACGGTAAGCTACGGTAAGCTATGGTAACCTACGGTAACCAAAAAAATTTTCGCGCACCATGAACCCCCCGCCAACCATCTGCCGTCGAACCCAAGAGCGGACGCGGCGGCCATCCACCGCTTTCCGAGCCATCCCCAGTCAAAGTCGTTCCGTGTCTTCCTGCGCCCTTCGCGTGGTCAAGCCCGTCCCGTCCCAAATGCCAACCGGAAATTTTTGCCCACAATTCACGTTTCACGTTTCACGTTTCACTCTAATGTCATCTCAAAGTTGCACTTTTTCCGCGCCGTTTCTGCGCTGTTTTCAAAGGAGGTATTTACTACTCCTTGCGCCCCAACCACTTGCGATCTCGCCCCCAAAAACGGCGCAATTCCCTGTTGACATTGCCTGTTTCACGTTTCACGTTTCACGTTTCACGCCTCACGCATCACGCCAACGTCACCGCAAAATTTGACAGTTTCTTTACAATTTCCATACCAAATTTTAAAAACACATGCCACCGACCGTTGCCGCCCAACCACTTGCGCAAAATGCCCGAGGAAACTGTCAAATTCCTGGTTGACTTTGCTGACTTCGGCTATTGGCTGTTGGCTATCGGCTATTTTTTTCACTCGCCAACCAATGTGCCACCCATGAACGCCCAAACAGAAACCAGCCAGACTCCAAACATCGCCAGTCTCTCTTCACTCTCCGGCCTCTCGCCTGCCAATCAGCTTCTCCCGCCTCCACCAATCAAAATAAAACCTACGCCCACGTAGCTCCCTTTCGCCAAAACTTCATTTTGGTGGCCTTTTGCCGTCTACGCTCTTCCCGCCAAAAGCGCCTGCTCCCCGCTCCACAGCGGGTTTAAGCGATTCGCTCACCAACACTGCCGCCTGGCACGCCACTTGCAAACGCGTCTTCCGTGCGACTTTATAATACCCATGAAAGCCACTAAAATATCACCCAACCCGGTGCAGGCGCGTCGCCAGGCCCGGCAATGGTCGCAGGCGGAATTGGCCGATCGCGTCGGCATCTCGCGCGCGGCCGTCAGCGCCATTGAGGGGGATCGCCTCTCGCCGTCAGTTGCCACCGCCCTGGCACTCGCGGAGGTGTTCGAGTGCTCGGTCGAGGAACTGTTCGGACGCGGCCGGAGCCGCAAAGCCTCCGGACCGGAGTGGGCCTGGGCACCTCGCGGTGAATCCTGCTGCTACTGGGAAGCCGAAGTCCACCAGCGCCGCCTGCTCTATCCAGTCGAGGCCGTCGCGGTGAACACGATTCCGCACGACGGCTTATGGCAGGACGGCGTCTGCCGCGAACGGGAATCCGCGCTCTCAGAAGGAACGCTGACGCTCGCGAGTTGCGATCCGGCGGCGGGAATACTGGCCGGAGAATATGCGCGCCTGACGGGGTTCCGGCTGCTGGTGTTTCCACGGGCCGGCGGCGCCGCGCTCGATCTGCTGCGGCAAAGGCAGGTCCACGTGGCGGCTTTGCACCGCTCGACCCGCGAGAGCCCGGAGCGCAACACGGCAACGGTGCGCGAAAGGCTGGGAGACGGTTTCCGGCTGCTGCGCGCCGCGGAATGGGAGGAAGGGGTGGCGCTGCCGCCGAACAACGCGAGCCGCGTGGTGGCGTCCGTGGCGCGCCGCACCGAGTGCTGGGCCGCGCGGGAAACCGGCTCGGCCGCCCGGGAGTGCCTGGACGAGCTGCTGGCCGGACGGCGCTTTTCCGGCCGC
>Ga0181520_10011768_pt1 | contig 11413 bp, 7 predicted proteins | sample PEATcosm2014_Bin_29_FD_132451 | JGI IMG/M metagenome (GOLD analysis project Ga0181520, IMG submission 132451) | Peatland microbial communities from MTU Mesocosm Facility, Houghton, MI, USA - PEATcosm2014_Bin02_30_metaG | ecosystem: Environmental > Terrestrial > Soil > Wetlands > Peat | place...
AGGTGATGCCGAGCTTCTCGATGGCGTCCTGCAAGGCGATGGCGTTGATGACAGTGGAGAGCATGCCCATATGGTCGGCGGCGACGCGGTCCATGTCGATGGCCTGCTGGGCGACGCCGCGGAAGAAGTTGCCGCCACCGACGACGATGCCGATCTCGGTGCCGAGAGCGTGGACGGCGGCCAGCTCGGCAGCTACTTTATGAATGAAGACGGCATCGATACCGAAACCAGTGCCTGCTGCGAGGGCTTCTCCGGAGAGCTTGAGGAGGATTCTCTTGTACATGTCAGGACTAAGTATCGCATGGGGTTGCGACGGCTGGCTTATGGACGCTGTTTCATCGAGGCGTCGATCCGGCGCAGAATCGACGGATCTTCGTGGGAGTGCATCTGGAGCCAGCTATCTCCCACCTGGAGGACCTCATCGCTGTCGCCATCGCCCCCGCCGCCCAGGCCCTCATAACCTCCGATTGCGCAGTAGATGCGGTCTTCCAGTACCCAGCCACCATAGTGGGTGATCCCATTGCGGGTGGTTACGATGGCTTTTGAGACAGATGCAGAGTGCGGTGGGACCTCGCAGGGGTCAGTGTCCTCAAGATTGAAGACCCACATGTGTTCGCAGTGGCGCAGAGGGATCTGTTTTAGGGAGGACTTGGAGAGCCAGATGTTTTGCCCCATGTAGGCCATCCCCTGCGGGTCGGGACAAGTGATCGTGAGGTCCTTTTCGCCGGCGACGACGTGCCAGTTGGCAGGATAGGAAAACTCGATGGGCCAGCGGCGATCGGAGAAGGACTTCCAGGGACCATGCCCATCGCAGGGAGGTTCGGGCACCTGGTGGAGTTCGACAGGGACGGCGGGGGCTGCGGCATCCGGCTGCCAGGTGCCGAGGATTTTTTCCCCGACGAACTGGCCTTTGAGGCCAGACCGTGTGGAGGGTTCGGTTTCGGCGTCGGTGATGATGCCGAAGGCGAATTTATTTTCCGGGAAGAGGTGTCCGCCCAGGCTGATTCCTTTCCAGTCATCGGTCGCGTAAAAAGCTGCGACGGCTGTGGTGTCGCCGCGATCGAGATAGAGCCGGATGTTGCGCTGGCCGAAGGTGCCTTCGAACCAGACTTTGGAGTCGCTGCCGTTGACCACCGGGGTGGCGGGGCATTGCCACTGGGCTCCATCGCCAGTGGGTATCAGCGGATCGGCGGGCTGCTGGAAGAAGGCCAGAAGCAAGACGGATACCAAGGCGAGGTTCGGCATGGCGCCGATGATACTACGCGGGTCTTGATACGGTGCTTGGCCAGCTTATCTTTTGGGAGCACTCGCCGTCCGCGCAACTTGATGGCGGGGATGGGGTATAGGAGGGTGCGGCGCGGCAGCAACTGCGCCCAAGGAGAGGTCCAAACTGATGCTGAAGAACGTACGATCGACACTTTTATCGGCGGGGATTTTACTGGCGGGGATCGCGGCCGCGGCCCCCACGACGATGCAGGCCCAACCGGTTCCGGGACCGCACCCGGCTTATCTGCACGCGCTCAGCGACCTGCGCGCCGCGCGCCATTACCTGAACGACGGCTGGGCGTGGGAGCCGGTGCGGCGCGATGACAATGCCGCGGTCGGCGAGATCGACGCGGCCATCCGCGAGATCAAGCGGGCCGCCATCGACGATGGCAAGGGCGACGCCGACCCGTTCCCGATCGACCGGCACCTGAGCCCGCACGACCGCTTCCGCAAGGCCAACGAGCTGCTCAACGCCGCGCACCACGATCTGGATCATGCGGAAGATCTTCCCGAGGCGCGCGGCCTGCGCAATCGCGCGCTCGGCCATATCGACCAGGCCCACCAGATTGTCGATAACGCGTGGCGCACCGCCCACTGGGAGTAACCGGATGGGTCCGGTTGCGGCCACGCTGCCGGCCGGACGGAACGAAGCAGGGCCTGACTGAACTTCAGTCAGGCCCTGCAGTTTTCTGAACCGTGCGGTGCATCTGCAAGCAGCGGCGGAGGCTTACTTCTTCTTTCCGGATGAATTGCCGACGAGGACTTTGTCCGGGCCAAAGATTGCGATGTCGTCGCGGCTGGACTTGATGTCGAGATGCTGGAGCTTGCCGACGGGGTAGGGCGCGGTCACGGTGACCACGGCGGAGCTGGCCAGGGTGGAGTAGAGGCGGTCGAGCAGAGGAGTAAGCGATCCGGGAGCGAACATGCCGTCATAGAGCGCTGCGCCGCCGGTGTCGGCCACCAGCTGCGAGAAGTTCTGCTGGCCTTCGAGTTGGCCGCCTTCGTTCCGATTGGGGTCCGGGATGATGGGATCGAGCCAGTAGAAGGGGAACGGGATCACGCCGTTTTGCTGCAAGGCCTGGGAAGCGCCTTCCACATCGGGATTCAACTGGTCTCCGCCCTGGGATTGGCCGTTGCTGCGGGTGATGCCATCGGTGAACACCAGCACCGCGCGCAGCTTGGAGGGATCCGCATCCGGCCAGTGATACGCCAGTTGCTTCAGGCAGGAGTAGGGATTGCCATTGTCATTCTTGGGGTTTGCCGCCTGCTCCCGGGTCTGCGGAACGAACGCTTTGTACACCAGCTCCCGGTCGGCGGTGAAGGGCTGGACCACCTTCACATTGCCCTCCAGCAGCCAGCCCACGCCGATCACGACGTTGGGCGGCATGGAGTGCAGGAAGTTTTCCAGGTCTTCAAACTGGCCCTTGGCGCCGAGCATCTGCGAGGAATCCAGCACCACCATCAGTTGCAGCGTGTGCGATCCCTTCAGCAACGGCTCAAACCCGGTGATGGGGGATTCCTTCCCGCCGATCTTGATCGAGGCAATATCGCCCTGGGTGAGCGGAGGCATGACGCCGATGGCGGCGGCCTTTTTTCCCTTGGCCGCGGGAACGGCCCGCAGCACCAGCAGCGTGGGGGTCTGCGCCAGGGCAATCGGCGCAATGGAAGCTACCAGCAGCAGGGCGGCGGCTGCCGCGGCCAGGATGGCGGCCGGGCGCAGCGAACGGAACTTGGGGTGCTGGGGGGAACAGTTGGTGATTTTCGGGGTCATGTCAGGCTCTCCTGTTGCCTTAACGATCTGCGCTGGCGAGCGCATAGAAACTGTTTCAAAATGCGCGCAAACGTGCCAAACCACTATAAACGATTGCGGCAAGCGCTTTGCAATCCGCAGCCGGGACGCGCTGCAATCGCCGTGAGCACAACTACATAGGATGGCCGTTGGGCCGGCGGGGATGGTTGCGGCACGGAGGCGGACGCACACTAACGCAAAGGTCGTATCGGGGCAGCCGCAGAGGAATGATACGGTAGAAAAGCGGGCGGTCACAGCGTCCGTACCTGCACTTGGGGAGCACGATGAACGAAATCTCCACGGGTCTTTACAAAGAGCTGCTCGACCGGATGAGCGATGGTGTCTACTTCGTGGACCGCGACCGGCGCATCCTCTACTGGAACGAAGGCGCCACCCGGCTGACTGGCTACGAACCCGAGGAAATTGTGGGTCTGTATTGCCAGGACAACACCTTATGCCACGTGGATAGCGCGGGGAATCAACTGTGCCTGGCCGGCTGTCCCTTGTCGGAGTGCCTGGAGGATGGCACGGCCCACGACGCTGAGGTTTTTCTTCGCCATAAACAGGGCCGGCGGGTTCCGGTGAATGTGCGGGTGCAGCCGATTCGCTCGGACGATGGCAGCATCATCGGGGCGGTCGAGATCTTTCGCGACAACACCGCGCAGATCGAGGTGCGGCGCAAGGCCGAGGCCATGGAGCGGCTGGCATTTCTCGACCCGCTGACGCAACTGCCCAACCGCCGCTTTCTGGAGATGAGCCTGCGCACTGCGCTGATCCAGTACCAGGCGCCGGGTGACCCGTTCGGCGTACTGGTGTGCGACCTGAATGGGTTCAAGACGATCAACGACCGGTTCGGGCATCCCAGCGGCGACCGCGCGCTGAAGGAAGTGGCGAAGACGCTGAGCGCAGCTTTGCGCAGTGCCGACATTGTCGGCCGCTGGGGCGGCGACGAGTTTCTGGCCATCGCCTACAACGTCACCTTCGAGGTGCTGGGCGAACTGGCGGAGCGCTGCCTGGCGCTGGTTGAAAATGCGTCGTACCGCAACGGCGACGATGCGCTCGAGGGCCTCTCGATCTCGATTGGCTGCGCGATGGTTAAGCCGGGAGACGACATCGACAGCCTGGTCACTCGCGCCGACCGCCGCATGTACGCGAAAAAGAAGGACGGCTGGAACGCGCGCGCGGAGTTGGCCGGCCGGCAGGAGTGTGGCTAGGAGACGTGCGACGTGCTTTCCGCGGGGGCTTGCTTCTTGGCCTTGCGGCGGCTCAGCACCGAACTGCGCCGGGTGCGCGCGCGCTCGCTGGCATGGTCGATCTTCTTCCAGAAACCCACGAAGTAATCCGTCGCCGAGATGATGGAGACGATGGTCATCCACCAGATGGCCCATAACGCGATCATGTGCACGGCGATGATGAAGCCGCCCCAGTTCCAGTAGTTCCAGCGATGGGCCAGGATGGCCGCGACCACGGAGACGATCTGGATCACGGTCTTCAGCTTGCCGATCTCCGACGCCTCGATGGTGAAACCCTCGGATGCGGCGATGGAGCGCAGCCCGGAGACCAGGAATTCGCGGCCAATGATAATGACGGCAATCCACGGCGGCACGATATTCGGCGTATACGCCACCAGGATGATGTAGGCCGCAGTCACCATCAGCTTGTCGGCGAGCGGATCGAGCAGCATGCCCAGCGTGGTGATCTGGTTGCGTTTGCGTGCGAGGTAGCCGTCCAGGCCGTCGGTGATGGAGGCGAGGATAAAGACTGCTGAGGCGATCACCTCCTGGCGCGCACCCAGCAGGCCGTGGGTGGCAGGATTGGCCGGAAAGGCCGGCGACAAAATCCAGATCAGCAGCGGCACAGTGGCGATGCGGCTGATCGTGATGGAGTTGGGCAGATTCATCGGTCTCGGAATTCGGGCGCCGCAATCACGACGAACTTGCGGCATGGCGGGTCTGCGCGGCAGGGTTCGGGCGCCCATGGTGCGCAGTATGGATGGCCCGAGACCGGGAAAAGCAGACACTAGCATTTTGTCACAGCCGGAACGCGGAGGCATGCGGAATCCGCCGGGGCCACCGGGAGCGCTTTCCGCGGCGGCGGCGGATGCAGGCTCCAGCGACTTCGCAGTTGACGGTCGCGGGCGCGTGCGCCGCGGATCCGGGCGCCGGTTCGGACTGGCCGCGCAGCGCAGATTGCGCCTCGTAAACCGTAGTGCGCGCGTGGTAGATTTTTAGGGTCTGCCAAGCGTCCCGCTTCCGGGCCGGTGTCCCCATGTTCCTCTTCAGCCGCAGTCTCCGGCGCTCGGTCTGCTGTCTCCTTTCAATCCTTCCCGGCGTCTGTGCCGCGCAGATCCAGCAGTTTCCCAACCTGCCCGTCGTATATCCTACGTCCGGCCGGGTGAGCAGCTTCCTCACCGGGCTTTTTCAAAACCCGCCCGGTGGAACCGACATGCTTTACATCAATGCTCCCTTGGTCAGCGCCGGGAGCTCTTCGGTGACCGCCGGAATCCTGCTGAATTCAAGCGGCGGGGGATTTCTAAACCCCGGTCAGGACAGAATTACCTTCACCGGCGTCTCCAATGTCGTCGCTGCGCTGGATGACTTTACCGGCGATGGAAAAACTGACTTCGCTTTTGCGCTCAGCCCGTCCGGATCGAGCACAAACTACCTGTGCGTTTATTACGGCACCGGCGTCACCTATACCCAGGCCGCCGCATTTGTGACCAACAGCAACTACTATCCGGGCAATCCCGCCGCCAACACCTATCCGCCCACCAGCGGCGAGAACGGCTGCATGACGTTCCATCTGGTGCCCGGAAGCAGGACGCCGTACTTCTCGGCGATCGCGGCCTTTCCCTTCAAGGTCAATGTCCCGCAACAGCAACTCATGATGGAGGACAGCGCCAACAACGTCCTGTACATCTTCAAGGGCAACGGTGCGACCGGGACCAACGGCGTGCTGACGGGCTTTACGCTGATGACCACGATTCAGCTTCCCGCAGCCGACGGCGCCGGCCCCATCTACCTCGGCGACTTCAACGGCGACGGCTTCACCGATTTCATCGTCAACGGCCAGACCGGCAACACCGCGTCGGTGTACTACGGTGACGGCACAGGCAACTTCTCGGCTCCCGTCTACGCGACCAGCGTTCCGGTCCACTCCATGCTGCTGCAGGATATGAACCACGACGGCATTCAGGACCTGGTGGTCGAAGGCGACCAGGGCGTCATCGAGATCTTTCCCGGCACCGGCACGACCGCCAATCCCTTCAGCGCGACGAGTATTGGCGGCACGCCCAATGGCGTCAACGGCTTCTCCGGCAACGGCGGCCACCTCGCCGCCATCGACCCCAACACGCTCAATATCCTGACCACCACCCCCATCGGCCTCAGCGTGCTGGAGGGGAACGGTAGCCTAAGCTACGCGCTGAAGGGGATCTACAACATTGGGCCGGGCCGGTCTTCGTTCGCGCTGGCTAGCTTCTATGGCACTGTTGCGCCCGATCTGGCGGTGGATTCGGCCGAAGGCGTTGCCGTCTTCGATGCCGACGCCAACGGCGACGGCGGATTCCAGACTTCGAATGCTTACGCCGCGCTGGCGCCGGCGCTGGGCTCGGTGGTTGGCAAATTCAGAACCGTGAACAATCCCAACGGCTACCTGGACGCGGTCGTGAACACGGGCGCGGCCCAGGCGCAGTTGCTTACCGGCATGGGCAGCGGCGTGTTCGGTACCTTCGCCAATCCAACCAACCCTGGCAATCTTCCCGCCGGCGGCATCCCGGCGAACCTCTGGTCCAATCTGGTCTCTGCCGACTTCAACGGCGATGGAATCCCCGATCTTGCCTACTCGCTCACCGGTTTCCCATCGCCCACGCCGGGCTCGGGCGCCGGTCCCGGACTCTACGTTCAGTATGGTGTTGGAGATGGAACCTTTGCCGCACCGGTTGCGGTCAGCCCTTCTCTGGTGGGAGCGCCGGCGGCCAATACCTTCTACGGCGAGAGCGTGGTGGGCGATTTCAACGGCGACGGCATCGCCGACATCGCCAACATCGACGCGTCCTACGACGATACCCTGCTCGGCCTCAGCACGAAGTCGTTCAACCTGGGATTGAACGCGACGGTCAGCAACACGGTCGCCAGCCAGGTTGCCGCGGGTTTCTTCAAGTTGAACAGGACTGCCCAGCAGGATTTGATCTTTCAGCAGGGCACCAGCCTGATCCCCTACAAGAACGCCCAGGACGGGACAGGGAAGAACTTTACCGCGATGCCCGCGCTCACGGGGGCGAGTTCACCGTTCTACCCGGCCACGGTGTTGCTCGCCGATGTGGACGGCGACGGCAACGCCGATGTGGTGGCGGTCTATTACAACTTCGCGCTCAACCAGGCGAACTCGAATCCCGTGGCGCCCAACCAGGCGTATATCTGGTGGGGGAACGGCGACGGCACCTTCAGCGCAGCGCCGCAGGTGCTGTCCCTCAGCCGCAACGATTACCTGGCCGCCGTCGCGGACATGAATGGCGACGGACTGCCCGACCTGGTGCTCAGCGACGGCTCGCTGATCACTATTCTGTATAACCAGGGCAGCGCGGGCACGCCGGTGAACCGAACCTTCGGCGGGGAGCAGCACTACCTTGCCGGGCAGGGCATCAATTCGATTTCTGTCGCGGACCTCACCGGCAGAGGCGAACTCGACCTGATCGTCGCCAACGGCGGCGTGACCATTTCGAACCCGATTGCGCTCGGCGGCACAACCGCGTCGTCTCTCAGCCTCACGCCCAACCCGGACGTGAATACCGGCGGCATTACCGTGCTGATGAATGCCATCACCACCCAGCCAGTGACCGTCACGCTGGTGGCGACGCCCCAGCCAAGCACCTATGCCGCAACGTTTACCCTGACGGCTACGGTCACGCCCAGCGCCGGAGTCGCCCTGCCCACCGGGAAGGTGCAATTCACCTTCGCTGGAAATAATCTCGGATCGCCGGTGACGCTGGTGCCCGGCGCCACCAGCTCGACTGCGAGCTATACGATCCCGGCGGGCAACACCTACGCTGCCGGCATATACCCGATGACGGCGATTTACAGCGGCGACTCGGCGAATTCTCCGGCCACGATTTCCGGCACCCATCAAATTCAGGGCAGCGGGACTACCACTGTGCTGTATCTCTGTGCTGGCCCCACCGCCGCCTGCCCGGCCACGGGCTACGTCATGCCGCCATTCACCTCCGCCTTCTCCATGTACTACGGCCAGGACTGGAATGGCACGGTGGTCGTCACGGCGTTGGACGGTGGCGCGCTGCCGGGCACGGTCTCGATCTACGACGCGTACACGGGCGCGGCACCGCCTCCACCATCGCCGCTGTGCACGCTTCCGACCGGAACGGGCGGTACCTGCCCGGCGAGCGTGGGCACCACCGTGGGAACGTCGGTCGGCACCAATGTCATCACGGCAACCTACTCGGGCGATTCCACCCACACCGGATCGACGACAATGCCTGGCGTCACCATCACCGTGCTGCAGGACACCAATACCGGAAGCCTCAGCGGCGCACCCAACCCTTCGCCGCTGGGACAGCCGGTCACCTTCACTGCGACCTTTACCGGCAACTATGCGGCGCCGACGGGCACGGTGCAATTTGTTGAGTTGTTCCCGCCCACGACTTCGGCAGTGGTGCTGGGATCGGCCACGCTGGTGCCCGGCCCGGGGCTGAGCAGCACGGCCACCTTCACCACCACCGCGCTGCCGCTGGGCACCGATTCCATCCAGGCGGATTACGCGGCGACCACGGACTTTGCCGCCGCTAATTCGCCCGTCATTACGGAGACCGTCACGCCGTCCGTCGCGGGCAGCTTTACCCTCGCCGTCGTGCCCAGCCCGCTGAGCATCGGCGTCGGCCTGGGCGCGCAGTTGGATGTGACGGTAACGCCGCAGAATGGATTCTCGCAAAGTGTGAACCTGGCTTGCAGCAACCTGCCCTACGAGGCGACGTGCATCTTCGTCAACCCGACCATCGCCGGCGGGGGCGGTTCGACCACGCTGATCGTGGAAACCACCGCACCGCACAGTTGCGGCGCGTCGACGCCCTACTTCTACGGAGCCGGCGGCAGGGGACCGCTGGCCGCACCGTTCGCGCTGCCGGCGCTGGCCGGCCTGCTGCTGCTGATCGTTCCCGGCAAGCGGCGCTGGCTGCGCGCGCTGGTGGTGGTGGCCGCAGTCGCCGCCGCCACGCAGATAACCGGATGCAGCACCTGCACCGACCTGGGCACGCGTCCGGGCACGTACTCGTTCCAGGTGACCGGCACAGCGGCGACTTCCTCCGAGGTGCAGGCGCAGACGGTCACGATCACCGTGGCGATCTAGTTGCTAGGTGCTAGGTGCTGGTTGCTAGTTGCTAGTTGCTAGTTGTCAGTTGCTAGGTGCTAGGTGCCTGAAGGGTGTTTCTCCCTCGTACCTAGTACCTAGAACCTTGTACCTTCCTTTACGCGTACATTCCCCGCTGCCGGGTGGTATACGCCACGCGGTCGACGGCCAGCATATAGGCGGCGATGCGGTTGTTCACCTTGTGCGCCTTGGCGTAGCTGATCACGGAGTCGAAGGCTTCGCTCATGATCAGGTCGAGCCGGCGATTCACCTCGGCCTCGTTCCAGAAGTAGCCCATGCGGTCCTGCACCCACTCGAAGTAGCTGACGGTGACGCCGCCGGCGTTGGCCAGGATGTCGGGCAGGACGAAGATCTTCTTCTGTTCAAGGATCTGGTCGGCCACCATGGTGGTGGGCCCGTTGGCGCCCTCGCACAGGATTTTGCAGCGCAGGTTGGCGGCGTTGCGGCTGGTGATGACATTCTCGGTTGCGGCCGGGACCAGGATCTCGCACTCGCGGGTCAGCAGCTCAGCCGGGTCGGCGGGCTCCGCGCCGGCGAATCCGACAATCGTGCCAGCCTCGCTGCGGTGCCGCAGCAGCGCGTGGATGTCGATGCCGTGGGCGTTGGCCAGGCCGCCCTCCATCTCCGCAATCCCGATGATGCAGTAGCCCTTGTCGAACAGCAGCTTGGCCGCATTGGAGCCGACGTTGCCGAAGCCCTGCACGATGACGCGGCAGCCCTGCACCGGCATGCCCAGATGCGCCAGCGCATGGTCGCAGACCATCTGGATGCCGCGCCCGGTGGCCTCCAGCCGGCCGCGCGATCCGCCCAGGTCCACCGGCTTGCCGGTCACCACCGAGGTCACCGTCTTGCGCATATGCATGGAGTAGGTGTCCATCATCCACGCCATGGTCTGCTCGTTGGTGCCCACATCGGGCGCGGGCACGTCCTTCTCCGGCCCGATGAACTCCATCAGCTCGGCGGTATAGCGCCGGGTCAGCCGCTCCAGCTCGCCCTGCGACATCTTGCGCGGGTCACAGATAATGCCGCCCTTGGCTCCGCCGAAGGGTATATTCGCCACCGCGCACTTCCAGGTCATCCAGCTGGCCAGCGCGCGCACCTCGTCGAGCGAGACATCCGGCGCGTAACGCACGCCGCCTTTGCACGGCCCGCGCGAGATGGAGTGCTGCACCCGGTAGCCGGTGAACACCTCGATGCGCCCGTCATCCATCATCACCGGGATGTGCACGATGATCTCGCGCGCCGGGTAGCGCAGCAGCTTCCAGGTGCCGTCGTCCAGGTTCAGCTTGCGGGCGGCGTAGTCGAAGCGGGCCTCCTGCGCGTCCCAGGGATTGGTCTCCTGCTCGAACGACATTTGCGGGAAAAATGCCTGGGTCTTTCTGCGCTCGGTCGATTCTTTGCGTTCGGTTGCCGGTATCAACGATTCGGTGGGCATCGCAACGGCTCCATTCTTCTGCGGGCGGGGTCGCCCAAACTTTCGGAGTATAGGCCTTCGGAGCGGGCGTGAACAAGGCGGCCGGACCAGTGGTTCACCCCGTAGTACACGCGCATTCGATGCACCGGGCAACGCCCGCCGACCACGAAATATTCGCCCGTCGCCGCCGTCATTCCAACCGCGCATGCATATCCTCGGACTCCGCTCTAGTACCATGAGAAGCACACCACGCATGCACACCGCGACCAAAACGCTGCCTTCGTCCCGCGAGTTCCTGCGGCTCAGCCACGAGCATTCGCTGGTCCCGGCGTACCGCATCGTCACGGCCGACCTGGAGACGCCGGTCTCGGCCTTTCTGCGCATTGCGGCCGGCGAGCCGGAGGCGTTCCTGCTGGAGTCGGTCGAGGGCGGCGAGCACGTGGGCCGCTACACCTTCATCGGCATCCAGCCGTATAAGAAGATCGTCTCGCGCGGGACCTCGATCACGGTGGAAGAGGCGGGCGAGCGCCGCGTCTTCGAGGGCGACATCTTTGCCGAACTGAAGC
>Ga0181520_10011769_pt1 | contig 11412 bp, 7 predicted proteins | sample PEATcosm2014_Bin_29_FD_132451 | JGI IMG/M metagenome (GOLD analysis project Ga0181520, IMG submission 132451) | Peatland microbial communities from MTU Mesocosm Facility, Houghton, MI, USA - PEATcosm2014_Bin02_30_metaG | ecosystem: Environmental > Terrestrial > Soil > Wetlands > Peat | place...
GATGGGCACGACCATCCGCAATTACGGGATGAAGGAGGAAGATATCCGCGGAGAGCGTTTCAAGGATTCGAAGAAGGGCTTGCTGAACAACGGCGATTTGTTCACCCTGACGCAGCCCGAGATGATCGGCGATATTCATCGGCGGTTTCTGGAGGCGGCAGCCGACATTATCGAGACCAATACCTTTAGCGCGACGAGCATCGCACAGAGCGAATTCTTCGTGGACGATCCGCGGGAGCATGGAGGGCGGAAGGATCCGGAGTTTTATCAGAATGTGGTCGACGATCCGTTTCTGAATGACCTGGCATGGGAGATCAATGAACAGGCGGCGCGGCAGGGGCGAGAGATTGCCGATCGCGTGGGCGATGCGACGGGGAGGCAGCGATTTGTTGCAGGGGCGCTGGGGCCGTTGACAGTGTCGCTCTCGAATTCGCCAGATGCAGAGAATCCCGGATTCAGAGTGGTGACGTTCGACCAGGTGAAGGGGGCGTACGCGCACCAGGCGAAGGCGCTGATTGCAGGCGGCGCAGATGTGCTGCTGGTGGAGACGATCTTTGACTCGCTGAACGCGAAGGCGGCGCTGGTGGCGATTCGCGAGGTGTTTGACGAGGGCGGCAAGGAGTTGCCAATCATCATTTCGGCGGCGGTGGGGCGCGGCGGGGAGACGATGATCTCCGGGCAGACCATTGGCGCGTTCTGGACCGCGGTGGAGCACGCGAAGCCGCTGGCGGTGGGTCTGAACTGTTCGCTCGGCCCGGACTTGATGTATCCATTTCTGCGCGAGCTTTCGGAGAAGGCAGATGTGGCGATCTCGTGCTATCCGAATGCCGGGTTGCCGAATCCGCTGTCGCCAACAGGGTTCGATTTGCTTCCTGAAGACATGGCGCGGTACCTGGGCGAGTTTGCGCGAGAGGGCCTGGTGAATATTGCAGGCGGCTGCTGCGGCAACACGCCCGAGCACATTGCGGCAATTGCGAAAGCTCTGGAAGGATTGCCGCCGCGCAAGGTGCCGGCAGCGGCAGAAGTAGAAGCGCTGGCTGTCGAGGGCAAGGCATGAGCACGAGTTCAAGCAGGCCTGTGGAGACAAAGCCGCTTCGCCTGTCGGGATCGCAACCATTCACGCAACAGCCCGGCGTCTTCATCATGATCGGCGAGCGGACCAACGTGGCCGGTTCGCCGAAGTTCGCGAAACTAATCAAAGACGGCAAATACGAAGAAGCGGTCAGCGTGGCGCGGCAACAGGTGGAGAACGGCGCGAACGTGCTCGACATTTGCATGGACGAGGGGATGATCGACGGCGTTGCCGCGATGACGCATTATCTGCAGTTGCTCCAGAGCGAGCCCGAAGTTGCGAAGGCGCCGTTCATGGTGGACTCATCGAAGTGGGAGGTAATCGAGGCCGGACTGAAGTGCCTGCAGGGCAAGGGAATCGTGAACTCGATCTCGATGAAGGAAGGCGAGAAGAAGTTTCGCCAGAATGCGGCGACGGTGTTGAAGTATGGCGCTGCCGCCGTGGTGATGGCCTTCGATGAGAAGGGACAGGCCGCCGGCTTCGAAGACAAAATCCGCATCAGCGAACGCGCGTACAAGATTTTGACGGGCGATGGATTTCCGCCGGAAGACATTATCTTCGATCCCAACATTCTGACCGTTGCCACGGGAATGGAAGAACACAACAACTACGCGGTGGACTTTATCAACGCGACGCGCTGGATCAAGGAGAATTTGCCGCACGCGAAAGTAAGCGGCGGCGTGTCGAACGTGTCGTTCAGTTTTCGCGGCAACAATGCAGTGCGCGAGGCGATGCACTCGGCGTTTCTGTACCACGCCATTCGGGCGGGCATGGACATGGGCATTGTGAATGCCGGGCAGCTGGAGGTTTACGACGAGATTGAGCCGGAGCTGAAAGAGCTGGTTGAAGACGTGCTGCTGAACCGGCGTCCGGATGCGACCGAGCGGCTGGTGACGCATGGCGAGAAGCTGAAAGCCACGGGCACGAGCGCGGGCGTGGTGGAGAAAAAGAACGAGGAGTGGCGCAGCGACCCAGTGGAGGCACGGCTTTCGCACTCGCTGGTGAAGGGAATCGACGAGTACATCGAGACGGACACAGAGGAAGCCCGCGTGAAGCTGGGGCGGCCGCTGGCGGTGATCGAAGGCCCGCTGATGGACGGGATGGGCGTGGTGGGCGATTTGTTCGGCGCGGGCAAGATGTTTCTGCCGCAGGTGGTGAAGTCGGCCCGGGTGATGAAGAAGGCTGTGGCGTACCTGACTCCGTACATGGAGGCTGAGAAGGCAGAGATGGCGGCGGCCGGCCAGGTGGTGAAGACACAGGGAAAGATTGTGCTGGCTACAGTGAAGGGCGATGTGCACGACATCGGCAAGAACATCGTGGGAGTTGTTCTGGCATGCAACAACTACGAAGTGATCGACATGGGCGTGATGGTGCCTGCGGAAAAGATTCTGGAGCGGGCGAAGACCGAGAAAGCCGATTTGATCGGCCTGAGCGGGTTGATTACGCCTTCGCTTGACGAGATGGCGCATGTGGCGCGGGAGATGGAGCGCCAGGGCTTTAAGCTGCCGCTTCTGATTGGCGGGGCGACGACGAGCCGCGCGCATACTGCGATCAAGATTGCTCCCCACTACAGCGAGCCGGTGGTGCACGTGCTGGACGCGAGCCGCGCGGTGCCGGTGACCACGAGCCTGCTGAGCGATGAGAACCGGCCGGCGTTTATTGCGCAGCATCGCGTTGAATACGAGGCGCTGCGCAAGGCGCATGCCGCGCCTGCGCCGAAAGCCATACCGATTGGGATTTCACGTGCGAGGCGGACGCCGATTGCGTGGAACCTTGCGGATATAGCCAAGCCTGAGTTCACAGGCGTGCGCGTTTTGGAGGATTTTCCGCTGGCGACGCTGCGCGAGTTTATCGACTGGACTCCGCTGTTTCACACGTGGGAGCTGAAGGGTGTTTATCCGCGGATTCTGGACGACCCCAGGCAGGGCGAGCAGGCGCGGCTGATTTTCAAAGAAGCGAATGCGCTGCTGGATCGCATTGTCGACGAGAAGCTGCTGACGGCGCGTGGGGTGTATGGATTTTTCGCAGCGAACGCAGTGGGCGATGACGTGGAGTTGTATGCAGACGGCGCGCGCAAGAAGGTGTTGGAGCGAGTGCACTTTCTGCGGCAGCAGACGAATCGGGAAGGCAGCGAGCCATGCCGGTCGCTTGCGGACTTTATCGCGCCGAAGGAGACCGGCCTCGCCGATACGATGGGGGCTTTCGCTGTGACGAGCGGCGTCGGGCTGCCGGCGCTGTGTGAAAGCTTCAAAGCCAAGCAGGACGACTACAACGCGATTATGGCGGAGGCGATTGCCGATCGATTGGCGGAGGCTTTCGCGGAATGCCTGCACAAGCGCGTGCGAGACGAGTGGGGCTACGGACGCTGCGAGGGGCTGAGCGCTGACGACCTGCTTCAGGAAAAATATCGCGGAATACGGCCGGCACCGGGTTACCCGGCGTGTCCCGACCACACGGAGAAGGGCACGATTTGGCGGCTGCTTGATGTGGAGGCGAAGACCGGGATCAAGATCACAGAGTCGTTTGCCATGTGGCCGGGCTCGAGCGTGAGCGGCTTTTACTTCGCGCATCCTGAGTCGCGCTATTTCCAGTTGGGCAAGATCGATCGGGACCAGGTTTCGGATTATGCAGGGCGCAAGGGGATGACTCTTGCGGAGGCCGAGCGGTGGCTGGGGCCGAACCTGAACTACGATTCGGCCGGATAGGATTTCGCGATCCACGGCAGCCGGCTGTCATGCACGATTCCAAATAAATTGTTTTGTGGTGGGTAGGGACCTTTCTTCAATCGGCGGGTTCACGTTGTCGTAGTGCGGGCGCGGTGTCCCGGTTCGGTACACGCGGAATCGGCGGGAAGGATTACACGGCGACAAAATATTTTTCATCCAAGGCGAAACTTTCACACCGCGGCTGTGTTTGCCCAAGTATCTCGGGAATTCTGTCAATTTTGTCTGCCCGAAAATTGATTCTCCGAGAGTGTCCGCATACGAATCAAAAAAGCTACGCCTTGGAGACCTACTATGAAACGCACCTCCCTCATTATGCTGTCGCTGCTGTTGGCGCCTCCGCTGTTTGCGGACGCAGGCCAGCGGCTTATTCCTGCCGGGTCACTCGTGTCGTGCTCAACGGGCGATGGGAAGATTTCATCGAAGACAACCGCAATCGGCGATCCGGTGCTGTGCAAGGTTGAACACCGCCGCGGCGATTTCATGCTGCCCTATGGCAGCTACCTGGGCGGAGAGTTTTCGGAGTTCAAGGATCCAGGCCACTTTGTGGGCAAAGGGTGGATGCAGCTCGACTTTGACCGGCTCTACGTGGGCGACACCGTGATTCCGATCAACGCGAAGGTAGTGGATGTGCCCGGCTACAAGATCGATGAGAACGGGCGCATTCTGGGCAAGGGGCACGCGACCCGTGACACAGTTTTGTGGATGATTCCCGTGTTGTGGCCGATCGATCTGATCAACTTGCCACGGCGCGGTCCGCGGCCGACGCTGAAGGCAGAGACGGCGCTGACGTTGCGCGTGATGGAAGACATTGAAGTGCCGACGGGGCAGGAGCCGCAGCGCGATCCTTACGGGCTGTACCAGCGCGGGCCGAATTCGTATGCGCCTGCGCCTCAGCAACCGGGTCAGGATCCGAATGCCGGGCCTGAGAACGCCTATGCAGATCAGCCGCAAGCTCCGATGGATCAACCGGCTCCGCCGCCGCAACCGCCAGCGATGACGTATGCTCCGCCAGTGGCGTATCCGGCTCCCGCGCCCTATTACGTTCCGCCTGTGGTGGTTGCGCCGTACCCAAACGTCTATGCCTATGGCGGCGTGATGATTGGACCGAGGTTGGGCGTTTATGCCTATGGTGCAAGAGGATATGCCGGAGGGCCGGTTGTGAGGTCCTACGGTTACGCTCCGCGGCCGGTGGCGCCGGTGACACGTGCTTACAATTACGGCTACGGGTATAACGGGCGCGCAGGCGTGGGATTTGCGGGCGGCTACGCGTCGCATGGCCCAATGATGGCGTCGCGCGGTGGAATGTCATTCGGCGGCGGGAGAAGTTTTGCCGGCGGGCGAGCGCGCTGAACGGGCCCGGCAGAGAGAGACGGGACTCGGGCAGTTGGCGAAAGATAGGTTCGAAAGTGTTGCATAGATTATTGGCTTTTGTGATCCGCTAGATTAAGAGCGAATACATTGACGGCCTGTTGGAACGGCCGGGACGCGACTCGAGCTTGGGTTGCGGCTACTCGGCCGTTCCGTGTTTCCGCTTAGAACCTGCGGCGGGCACGGGAAAAATCAACCGGAGAGACGGCGTTTAATCCGTGATCATATGCAGGACGACGATGGCGAGGATAGCAAAGGCCGTTGTAGTTGCCCCTGCGACAAGCAATGTTGCGAAGTGAACGCGCACCGTTTGAAATGTTTCATGGGCAGCTTGCCTTAGTTCGGCATTGCTCTTCCACGAGTGCAGCAGGACGGCGCAGCCGCTGATAAGCACGGTAAGCGGCATGGCGATGAGCAGGAACCAAAGGCCCAGGTGCGGGCGAGCCGCGTACCAGTCGACGATGCGCATTGCGGTGTGGGCTGGCTCGAATTGCTGCGGCTGGATTCCGCGAGCGAAGAGCGAGGTCATAAACAGGACGGCAGGGAAGATGAGGAGCAGTTCCGCTGCGGCAGTAGTGCGACTGATCGTTTTCATGAATCACTTTGTACTGCAAAGTGAGGCCAGCGTCAAGAGGAATCTTCCAACCATTCGCGAACAACGGGTGCCGGGAATTGTTATCGCAGTGTTAACGCTCCCGCGCAATTTTTGCATCGTTTTTGCAGCGGTTTGACGATCCTTTTACAGCTTCGCCTGAAAATCGCAAGTATGATCCCCCCAAACCGGCAAAAGCTCTCATTCAAGCTGACCGTTGATTCCACCTACCTGGTGGAACTCATGTTTCCAAGAGATTTTCAAACTACCGCGGCGCCGCCAGCGGCTCCGCGCCTTCATGCGGAGGTCGGGCGGTACCGCTTGCGGCTTGCGGAGACGCGAGAAGACCGCGAGGCTGCGTGCAGGCTACGTTTCAAAGTTTTCAATATCGAGCTGGGCGAGGGGCTGGACAGCTCGTACAGGACGGGTCTCGATACCGATCGCTTCGATTCTGTTTGCGAACATCTGCTGGTGGAAGACAAGGCGAGCAGGCAGGTCGTGGGAACGTATCGCATGCAGTCGGGAACGACGGCGGCGAGCAACATGGGGTACTACTCGGAGCAGGAGTTCAACCTGGATCCTTATGAGCCGCTGCGGCCGGGCATTCTTGAGCTGGGGCGCGCATCGATCGACCGCGAACATCGCACGCCGGAGGTGCTGATGTTGTTGTGGCGCGGGATTGCCCAGTATGCTACCGACATGGGGCTTCGTTATCTGCTTGGTTGCTCATCTTTGAACTCCAACGACCCGGCGGAGGGCTGGCAGATGTACCGCCAACTCGAGAACTTCCGGGTTCCGGCTGAGTTTGAGACGGTGCCAACCGCGGCGTACGCCTGCCCCGTGGAGAAGCAGGGAGCAGACGCACAGCCAACAGCCTGCCAGCCCGATCAATCGTCGCCGGATGGAATTTCTCCGGCGCTGGCTCCGACTCCGGTCAAGGTTCCCAAGCTGCTGAAAACATATTTGGCGATTGGCGCGCGGATTGCCGCGCCGCCAGCATGGGACCGCGAGTTTCGCAGCATCGATTTTCTGACGCTTCTCGATTTGAAATTGTTGTCGGCCGCAGCACGGAACCGATTCCTCAGCCCACTGACTCAGTGACATGGCGGCGTATCCGGCGCGCTGTGGCGCTGGGATTCGTTCTGGCATTTTGCGTTGTTCGCTACTGGCTGGCGCGATTGCGCGGACCGATGACGTTGGAACGGCGCGCGCTGTGGCTGCAGGGGGCGGCGCGCGGGGTGATGAAGTGCCTGGGCATCCGGGAGCGGGTGGAGGGCGACCTGCCGACGCACGGCCTGGTGGTTTCAAATCATCTAAGCTATCTCGACGTGATCATTATCAGCTCTGTGATGCCATGCTTTTTTGTGGCTAAGGCGGATGTGAGCCGGTGGCCGTATTTTGGCAAGGCGGCACGCAGCGGGGGAACGATTTTTCTTGATCGATCGAGCCTGGCGAGCGCGATGTCAGTGGCTGAACAGATGGCGGAACGGCTCAAGCTGCAGGTTCCGGTGCTGCTATTTCCAGAAGGTACGAGCACGGACGGTTCGGAAGTCTTGCCCTTTCACCCGCGCCTGATCGATCCGGCAACTTCGACTGGAGCGCCGATCACGGCAGCGGCCATACGGTATGTAATTGAAGGCGGCGTTGAAGAGCGCGAGCTCTGCTGGTTTGGCAACGAAGCGTTCATGCCTCATCTCTGGAAGGTGCTGGGCGTGCGTGGTTTCTCAGGGCAGCTACGATTCGGGGAACCACACGTCTATACCGATCGCCGAGTGGCTGCAGACGCGACACATGCAGAGATTACGGCGATGCGCGAATCCAGCACGTTGGTTCTCCACTAACACCATCTCACTAGCTCCATCTGACACTGATTCCCTCTGACAAATCTCAGGCGTTTTGCTGAGCGGGGTTTGCGGGTATGGCATGCGTGTTTTGATCTGGCGGTAGCGCGCAGTACATCACACGAGCAGGGCTCATCCATCATTTCGGTGAGCTCGGCGCCTCGGGTGAAATCGAGGGAATGCGGCAGGGTGGACACGTTAGACGGCATGGAAGAGCATGGTTTCAGCGGTGACGCCGGGACCGAACGACATGGCGCAGCCGAGTTGGCCGGGGCGGGCGCGCTGCATCAACCTTTGCAACACAAACATGATCGACGCAGACGACATGTTGCCGTAGTTGAGAAGAATGTTACGCGAGTCGGCCATGGCTTCAGCGGGCAGCGCCAACCCTTGTTCGACGGCATCGAGGATGGAGCGCCCGCCGGGATGGACCGCCCAGAGATCGATCGAGGAGAATTCGCGACCCTGCGTGATGCGGCTGCTGGCGTCGGCCATTCCCTGGCGCAGCTTACCCGGGACCTGGCCGGAGAGATGCATGTCGAAGCCCTGCTCGCCAATGAGCCATGTGATGAGCTGACCTGTGCCGGAGAGATTGACAGCGAGGAAACTGTCGAGCGCGAATCCCGACGGATGCGCGGTGACGAGATATGCAGCGGCGCCGTCGGCGAAAACGGTGAAGGCGAGTAGCTGCTCCAGATCCTGGGTTTCCTGCATGTGGAGAGAGCAGAGCTCGAGGCTGAGGAGGAGGATCTTCGCTTCAGGCTCGGAGCGGATGATGTGGCGCGCTGCTTTGAGTGCGTTGATGGCGGCGTAGCAACCCATAAAACCGATGAAAGTGCGCTCGACGGAGGGATCGAGATGGAGCAATTCGACGATCTCGAAGTCGAGGCCGGGAGCGTAGAGGCCGGTGCAGCAGGTGACAATGACGTGAGTGATTCCTTGGCGCTCCGCATCAGTGAGCGCAAGTTTCTTGAGTGCACAGTTTGCGAGCTGCGGTGCGAACTCCTGAAAGGCTTGCATCCGTCGCGCCGTGGATGGAAAGCTGCCGCGGATGAAAAAAGAACTTGCATCCTGGAGCGAGCCGTCTTCAGTGACGATGGGTTTGAGGAAGGAGTAACGGTGATCGATGGCGGACATGCGCGCCATGCGACGGTAGAGGTTCCTCGGCGTTCCCTCGGGCAGAAGACTCTCGGCAAAGAGCACAAATGCCGCGTGCATATCGTGTGGAGGAGCGGCCGTGGCGATACGGTTAATGTAAGCGGTCGTCAAAATGGCGTCTCCTCCCAAAAGCCGGTCACCGGGCCTTCTTTGAACAGCATATCGTGACCGTAGTCATCCAAATGCAACCGTACCGCCATCTGATTGCAATCATTAGACGTGGGGTACGGCAGATGGGCGCAGAATTACTTGCTTTATCGATGATGCCAGGTTTCAGAAGCGGAACAAATACGAGGCCTTAATGAAGACCTGGCGGCCGTCGTTAAGGAGCGGTCCGGCTCGGGGCGGGGCGGTGTTGTTCGGGTCGCATGCACCTCCGGGAAGCCGGTTGCACAGGCTGCGGTCAAGATTCTGCATGTCGTTACTGTAGCCGATGTAAACTGCAGTGCCGGGGTGCGGCAGCCAGGTAAGCAGCGCCTGCGTGGCCACCTGCCGGGTACGCAGGAGCGAGGTTTGCGCAGGATTGGCCAGAGTTGAGTCATATTCGGCGATCACGCGCGCCGAAATTGAGCGCGTGAACTGGTAGTTCACCTTGCTGCGCATGGTCTGCGATTCATACACCAGCATGCCGTTCGAAACCGAGTGGTCACGATCGAGGAGATAGGTATTGTCGATCGTGAGCGGGTGAATGGGCTGCAATGTGAAGAGCAAAGAGACGACCTCCTGATTCAGCAGCGAGGGCGCCTGGCCTGTGACGGGATCGTAGTTTACGTTGCCGCTGCGAAAGGCCTGCAAATTGAAGTTGAATTGCGACCAAGGTTCTCCGCGGAAGACGAGACCGCCGGAATTTTCAGTGAAGTTCCTGAATTGACTGAGCGCCGGATAGTTCAAAGGGCTGACTGTATCGGAATTCGTTTGCACGAGCGGGGCGATGACGATATTGCGCGGCAAAAGCAGGAATGGATCAAAGCTCGAGTAGTGAAATACGCGATCGCCTTGATGGTCGAAGGCGATGCTTTGTTGCGTTTCAAGGCCGAAACTCTGATAGAACTTGTGTTTCGGAAACCATTGATATGTGGCATGCGCCGTGCCGTTGCGGAAGTTGGCAGACTGAATGAAGCCCAACTGCGTCTGAAATCCGGCGCTGTAGTCGAAGTAATTGGCGTTCATGCTGAAGGCGTGCCCGGAGCGCTGCAGTTGCACCGCGCTGGCCGGACCGGCAGCATAGGTGGGGGGCTGGCCGCTATCCTGATCGCCCCTGGTCGAGCTCTCCAACATCTGTCCCCATGCGGTCCAGTGCTTGTTAAAGCGGGCGGTGAAGTCGATGCCGCCAATTCGGTTCCAACCCTGGCCGAATTCCTCATCGGTGAAGATGGCGCCCAGGCTCGAACCCTTACCGAGATCCTGGGAGATGCGGCCCACGGCGACCGTGGCGTGCTTGAGATAAAGCGGATCGCCCGGCGCTACGGTCTCGCCCGGCCGACGGTCGTCTGTTGCAAAGAGCCCGATATTTGTGTTGTTGATCTTGCCGGTCACACGGATCCCATATTCAGGGTGCACGATGTTGCGCGTATAGACGAGTGTGATGGGCGTGGCGAAGTAGCTGGCATTCTCGAGAAAGAACGGACGCAGTTCGGGGAAGAAGACCGGGAAGCGCTGGTCGACAGTGAACTGCGGCTGGTCTGACTCGACGTCGCTGAAGTCGGGGTTGATGGTTGCGTCGACAACGATGCTGTCTTTGAGAATGATCTTGGCCTCGCCGCCAGCCGTGCTCTCAAAATGACGCGAACTGAAGAAGGGATTTGTCGGGTCGATGTCAACGAGGCTGCGCTCGTTTTGCGAGAGACCGTAGGGATTGAGCTGGATATTGTGCGAGCCTGTAACGCCTTCCATGCCGTGGAGCGTGCCCTCCTGGCTGAGCTTGCCGGTGACATCGGCGGCAACGCGCGGCCAGAAATCCTGCTCGGAGTTACGGGGAAAATTGCGGTGCAAGACGATGCCCCAGTCCGAATTGCTGCGGTGGAAGCGGATGCTGCGGAAGGGTATCGCGATGAGTGCCTCCCAGCCATCTTTTGTGACGCGCCCTTCGGAATCCCACACAGTGTCGTAGCTGTAGTCAGATCCGTTGGCTTCGGTCCACGAGCCATCAGCCTGCACTCCGGCGGAGTTGACTTGGAAAAGGATGCCGGTGCGGCGGTCACGGAAAGGATCGAGGAGGACAGAGACGATGTCGTCTTTAGTGATGTTCTCGCGCCGCGCCAGGTGGCCGCGAATCAACTCCGGATGGCGGTCAAAGCAGATGAAAACGAAGTAGATCGCGGATTTGGTGTGCGCCATCCAGACTTCGGTTTTTTCGGTGGCCTTTTGGCCGTCGAAGGGCTGGTTCTGGATGAAATCGGAGACATGGCCGAGCTTGCCGCGAAAATCAGCGCGCGGCGCCATGTTTGGGAAATCGGCCAGCCGCAATTCCTGATCTATTAACGGCACGTGAACGCCAGTGAGTTGCGGTTCTGCGGCGACCGGCCGAGCTGCAGCATCATCACCTTTCACCTTTGCGGCGGCGTGGAGGTTGGCGCACAGAACAAGAAGGCAAAGGCCGCTGGCCCAGAATCTCATAACGTTCACTTACGCAATTCATCTCGAAGCGGTTCCGGA
>Ga0181520_10011773_pt1 | contig 11409 bp, 8 predicted proteins | sample PEATcosm2014_Bin_29_FD_132451 | JGI IMG/M metagenome (GOLD analysis project Ga0181520, IMG submission 132451) | Peatland microbial communities from MTU Mesocosm Facility, Houghton, MI, USA - PEATcosm2014_Bin02_30_metaG | ecosystem: Environmental > Terrestrial > Soil > Wetlands > Peat | place...
CGACATCGCGGTGGACTTACGCCGCAGTTCACCTTCATTCGCAAGACACGTCGCTGTGGAACTTGACGGCGAAAATAGTGAAATGTTGTGGATTCCCCAAGGGTTCGGTCACGGTTTTCTTGCGCTCACAGATACTGTTGGGATGGCATACAAGGTGACCGACGATTACTCGCCTGCTGGCGAGCGAACCATTGTCTGGAACGACCCCGACCTGGCGATTCCGTGGCCGGTAACGCCTGAACGTGCAATTCTTTCCGACAAGGACAGCCACGGGGTAAGACTGCGAGATGCGGAGGTTTTCGAGTGAGCGCTCTGCCGCGACTCCTCATTGTTGGCGCTGCCGGGCAGGTAGGTACCGAGTTACTGCGCAGCTTTCGGGATTTCGGCGATATTACTGCCGCAGATCGCAAGAGCGTCAATCTAGCCGTTGCGGATGAGACGCGCGATCTTGTGCGCCGGATCGCGCCGGACATCATTCTCAACGCCGCTGCGTACACTGCCGTGGACCGCGCCGAATCGGAGCCGGAGATAGCGATGGCTATCAACGCCTTGGCTCCCCATGTCCTTGCCGAGGAAGCGAAGGCCCTGGGGGCGCTGCTCGTGCACTACTCTACGGATTATGTCTTCGACGGGGAAAAGAACGGGCCGTGGAGCGAGGTGGATGAGCCGAATCCGCAGAACGCTTATGGCGCCAGCAAACTGGCCGGGGAGCGCGCAATCCTCGAGGTTGGCGGTAAACATCTCATCTTTCGCACTAGCTGGGTTTACAGTGCACACGGATCGAATTTCCTGCTTACCATGCTGCGTCTTGCCCGCCAGCGTGATTCCATCTCCGTGGTGGACGATCAGTTTGGAGCGCCAACAACAGCCGCCGAGCTGGCGAATGCTACGCGCACAATCGTGCAAGGAGTTATGTCGGGGAGGCTCGGCGGGCCAGAGGACTGGGCCGGTCTCTATCACATGACGTGCTTGGGTTCGACAACCTGGTGCGGGTTTGCGCGGGGAATTTTCGATCGCGCTGGAAAGCTGCTGGATGGGAAGGTTCCGATCATAACCCCGATCCCCTCAAAGGACTATCCTGTTCCTGCAAAGCGACCGCGGAACTCGGTGCTTTCGAATGCCAAGCTCCAGTCGCAGTTTAACCTTCAACTCGCTCCGTGGGAGACAGCGCTGGACGCCGTGATGCAGGAATTGAAGTAGCTCGACTTTCACAATACATTTCGAGCAAGTACAATTCTCAAGACAATTGATGGAGCATTTCCTCGTATTCATTCACGTCGGCGAGAAGAAGATGCCAATTTGCGCTGTGTCACCAACCGACTGTTTTTGTAAGGCCCGTTTGAAGCGATGCCTCTGCACCAACTCCATGACGGACTTCGCAATCCTCAACGGCTCGCCTGCGAGGTCAACAGAATTATCAAGGCCCGGCACCACAAGGCTTGTTGCTCGATCCGATTTTGCCGGCACATCTTTCGCCCTCGACTACTCAATTAGCCGATAGTGCTTCATCTGCCTGGCTAGCTCTGCAAGATCGATGGGCTTCATGAGGTATGCGTCGCAGAGTTCACGAAAGCAGAGGATTACCTCTTTAACGTCTTCAACTGTAGTTGTCATGATGACCTTTACGCCTGAGGTCGACAGAATTCGATAAGCCTCCTCGATGGCACGAATACGCTGGACGGCTTCGCGCCCGTCCATCTCAGGCATCATGATATCCATGCAGATCAGGTCGTATGGTTGTTCCTGTTCCATCGAAATGCGAAATGCCTCAACAGCTTCTCTACCATTAACAGCGGCATGACATTCGCCGTAGCGCGACAGAAAAGTCTGCAACAGGAGACGGCAGGCAAAGTCGTCCTCTGCCAGGAGTATCCGCAAAGGTTTGGCTGCTTTGCGTGGCTCGACAAATGCTATCGGTTTCTCCGATTCGGTAGAGAATCGGTCATTGACTCGCAGCTTACTTAAATCGTTCGTAATTTCAGCGATGCTGACCTGGTTGCTTGCGCCCGGGCGCAGAATCAATTCATTCAACTTGTCAGTCGCAGAGATTAGGGAGTTCACTTGTCTCGCCGTGATCGCCTCGCCCTGCGAATGAAGAAGATTCAGAGTCTGTTCCATGATGTGCGCAAGCTCTCGAATCTTTACGAGGTCGAATAATGCGGCGCCATCCCAGATGAAATGCACTTTCTTACTCACTCGACTGAATCGATCTTCATCAATTGGCGTTCCGCCCTTCGCAAGTGCGAGAAGGTCCGCCTCAATTGATGCCAGGTGTTCGCGGCAATCAGCTAAGTAGTCCTGCGCTAACTCATCATTCAAATTAATCATCGACAGCCATCCTTGACTCTAGTGGTGTTGTTTGGCGATTCAACCATCCTGTCTGCTCAAGGACGGCCTTGAATCGTTCGAATTCTTTCGCGGCGTGATGTAATAGGTCGTTACAGCGGTTCAAGTTCCCGACGCTCGCCACGTCTTCAATTTCCGCGGCGATCGACCGCAGGCCTTCAGCGCCAACCGTTGCCGCTGCCCCCTTGAGCGCATGCGCATGCAGTCGGGCTGCGGTTGCATCTCCCCCTGAAGTAAGCTTACTGAGATTCTCTAGTTGAACCGGGCAATCATCGAGGAATCCCTTTATAATTGCACTGGCCAGTTGCCGGTCTCCCATCAAACGCCGCAGCAAAGACTCTTCATTGAAGGTGCATTCAATTGGCTTATTTGTAGCTTTCGGAAAATGCTCCGGGAGAACGTGGGCTCGCGCTGCCGGCATCCACCTGTTAAGCAGAGCCGCCAGCTTAGACAGTTCCAATGGCTTCGCCAGGTATCCGTTCATTCCTATACTCAAGCACCGTTCGCGGGCGGAAGCGGTTGCGTCGGCCGTGAGGGATATGATTGGGATCGTTGACAGTAACGACGTGCGGATCTGCCGGGTTGCCTCATAGCCGTCCATCACAGGCATCTCGCAGTCCATAAGCACCAGATCGTAGCCCCCGCGCTTCACCGCATCCACGGCCTCCGCCCCATTGGCTACCGCGTCGGCCTCATATCCCAACTTCTCAAGTTGTGCAAGAACAACAAATTGATTCGTGGGATTATCCTCAGCAACCAGGATTCGCTCTCCGTGTCCGAGGGGAGTCTTCCCTTCCGGTGCCCAGGGCATCGCTCTCAGCTGTGCGCTTTGGGACACCGGTTCGACAGACGATGTGTTTTCAAAAATGGCTGTGAACCAGAAGGTGGAACCATAGCCTTCCCGGCTATTTACACCGATATTTCCTCCCATCATTTCCACATGCTGTTTAGAAATAGTCAGTCCTAGCCCGGTGCCGCCATACTTGCGCGTGGTCGAGGCATCGGCTTGCTCAAAGGGTGAGAACAGCGCATCAACTTGGTTGGGGCGAATGCCAATGCCTGTATCGGTCACAGCGCATCGAATGGTCGATGTGCCGCCTGATTCGCAGACGACTTCCACATTGATCACCACTTCGCCATGTTCGGTGAATTTGACCGCGTTTGCGCAGAGGTTGGTCAAGATTTGGCGCACGCGATGTGTGTCGCCTCTCAGAAGATTTGGGACGTCCGCGGAAACACTGGAGTAAACCTTGAGCCCTTTTGTGCTCGCCTCAACCTGCAGGAGTTGGATGACATCCGCGACAATCTGCCGCAAATCGAGATCTCGCTTCTCAAGAGTGATCTTTCCCGCCTCAATCTTTGACAAGTCGAGAATATTGTCGATGAGGGCCAGGAGAGTACGACCGCTCAATTGGGCAACCTCGACATATCGCGTTTGTTCCTCGGTAAGGTCAGTCCCCAAGAGCAGCTGATTCATGCCAATGACGCCATTCATCGGCGTGCGGATTTCATGACTCATGTTGGCAAGGAAGCGGCTCTTCGCCTCGTTGGCCGCCTCCGCACCTTCCCGGGCTTGTATAAGCTCCCTTTCGTAATTCTTCCGATCGGTGATCTCCTCCGCAATCCCGGCAACTCGAATCAGCTGGCCGGCCTCGTCGCGAATGGGAAACGCACGATCGCGGATCCATTTCTCTTGTCCATCGGGTGTTTCAATTCTGTACTCGGAATCGATGCTCTCGCCCTGCAACTGCTTCATAAGAATTTCATGGGCTCGCTCGCGGTCGTCAGGATGGATCGCTTCCATCCAATCCATGGGGTTGTCATACAAGCTTTGGCACGTCCGGCCCCAGACTTGTTCATACGCGGAACTTACGTAGAGGATCTTATTTCCCGCTGCGTTCGTCATCCAGAACACTTCGCGAATGTTCTCCGCCAGCTCGCGGAATCTCTCCTCGCTCTGCTGCAATGCCAACAGTGCCTGCTTGCGCTCGGTAATATCGGCGTTGAGGCCGACGTGTCCAAGGAACTCGCCGGTGGGCGAGAATCGCGGTTCCGCGTTCGCATCCATAAGGCGCCACTCTCCATCTGCTCGGAGCACGCGCACTTCCGCACTGAAGCGAGTGCGCTCTCGCACGGCGCGCTCGAATGCCGAAGCGAATTCGAGCGCATCGTCCGGGTGCACCAGGAGTTGCCATTTGCCCGATCGAATTTCTTCAGAGGTAACGCCGAAGAACCTCCGGTATGCCAGATTGATGAAGAGGTTTTCGCCGTCTGCACCGCTAACCCACAACGGAGATGGGCAACCGTCCGCCATAGTGCGGAAGCGCTCTTCACTCTCGCGCAGTGCTTCGTTTACCCGCCGGCGCTCGGTGATGTCCGCACTGAGGCCAATGTGCCCGAGGAACTCTCCCGATTGCGAGAAGCGCGGTTCCGCGTTCGAGCCGAACCATCGCCACTCGCCGTCAGTCCGCTGGACGCGCACTTCGGCCCGGAAAGACGTATGTTCGCTCACCGCGCGGTGGAACGCCCCGACATACTCCGCTGCATCGTCTGGGTGAATCAGCAACTGCCAATTTTCTCTCGCCGCCTGTTCGGAGGTGACACCGCAGAATTGCCGATATGCCCGGTTGATGAACTGATTCCCTCCCTCTGCGTCGGTTACCCACAACATTGACGGACAACCGTCGGCCATGATGCGGAAGCGCTCTTCACTCTCCACCACGGCTTGCTCTGCCCGCTTGCGTTCCGTGATGTCCCGAACGAACCAGGCGCGCCCCAGATAGCGTCCATCCTCATTCCGCATGCTGGTGGTATACACATCGAGCGTTCTACCATCCTTCAATTCAATCTCAGCCCGTTCGGTTTCGTTCGGATTGGCATAGAGTTCTTTTACCCGCCTCAAGAACGCCTCAGGATCCTTGGCGCGCTCCATGGCTGCCGACATGAGGGGCTCATCCGGGGTGGCCCTGGCGGGAGCATTCTGAGATTCTATAAACTTCGAGAACGGAATCTGCCAGGCCTCAAGAAACCTTCTGTTGTGAGAGACGATCTTACCTTCTTCGTTCACAACAAGAATTCCGTCGAGCGATACCTCTTGTATTGTGCAAATTAGCGAGTGCTGGAATTCACGCGCTTGTTCGTTCAGTCTACGCTCAGTAATGTCCGCGGTCAGACCGATGTGCCCCATATACTCGCCCGTCGGCGTCAGACGCGGCTGCGCATTGGAACCGATGAGCCGCCAACCGCCGCCGGCATTTCGAACGCGGCAGTCAGCCCTGAATCGCGCGCGCTCCTTCATGGCGCATTCGAATGATGCAACGTATTCAGCCTCATCATCCGGGTGAATGAGATTCCGCCACTCCATCGCTTTCATCTCGCTGGATGCCGTTCCGAAGAATTGCCGGCATTCTTGATTGATGAATTCGAGGTTCCCCTTCTTGTCAGACACCCATAGAATCGATGGACAACTGTCTGCCATGTTTCGGAAACGAGCCTCGCTCTCGGCCAGCGCCTGCTCCGACTGCTTGCGTTCTGTAATATTGATGTGCTCGATGACCAAGCGGGCCAGACCGTTGGCGTCAAATCGCGTAACCCTGGCCAGGAACCAGCGCAGCTCATTCGGAGAATGGCATGAATACTCCTTAGAAAACTGTTCCAGTGCCCCCCGCAGGACGGCACGAATGCCTGTTGCGAATTCTTCTGCTTCATCTTTCTCAGGACCAGTCGCCCGATCGCAGATATCGAGATAGTTGGCGCCTTCATAGAAACCGTTGTTCTTTTGGACGGGACCATCGGCATTTTGCGAGAGATCCGATTCATTCGCCTCCGCGAATTCCATCCATGCACGATTGACGGCAATGATCGTACCGAGTTCGTTGAGCACGCAAATGTTCGACGAAAGGGCGTCAATGGTGTCCTGAGCGAACCTCTGGGCGGTGCATAACGCTTCATCCGCTCGCTTGCGCTCAGAAATGTCCTCCACATGGACTACGGAGTAAAGCGGGCATCCATCGCTGTCTCTTACTATCGAGACCCTGACCTGCGTCCAAACCAAGGACCCATTGCGGTGAATGTAGCGCCTCTTTTCGTCCAGTTGCTCGGCGAAGCCGTTCCATAGCTCATCTTTTCCCTTCAGGGCAAGCGCAAGATCGTCGGGGTGGCACAGTTCCGTCCATTCTTTAGCAAGCACTTCCTGCTCTGTATAACCAAGCATCTTGCAGAACGCCCCGTTCACCTTGAAGTATTGCTTTTCCGGGCCCGCTACGCAGATCCCTACTGGCGCCTGCTCAAAGACCTTGCGGAAGCGCTCTTCACCTTCGAAATGCCTTTGCTCAGATGCCCGGCGCTCAGAGATGTCCCGGACGACCAGAGAGATGGCCACAATACCTGCCGCCGCGATTCGCACCGGGCTTGCCGAAGCAAGTACATGCACATTTTTGCCATCTTTGCGCAGGCCCAACCCTTCGTAATTCGACTGGCCGTTGCCTTGTAACACACCTTCGGTGAGTTTCTCGAAGAACGAGATTCTTTCCGGTGCAACGATCATTACAATTGGCTGCCCGATCGCCTCTTGAGCCGAGTAGCCATAGACAATCTCCGCGCCGCGATTCCAGGTCAATATCGTTCCGGCTGGTGAGTAGGCAATAATTGCGTCTTCTGAGCCTTCCACAATGGCGGCAAGAAGCGCCTTCGCTTCCTCTGCCGCCCGCCGGTCAGAGACGTCGTGCTTGATCGCAATGTAATTGACGACTTTGCCATCGGAGGAGCGCACGGGGGCGATCCGCATCTCTTCGTTGTAGAGGGTCCCGTCCTTGCGCTGGTTGATTATCTCGCCGTGCCAGATCTGGCCGGATTTGATCGTATTCCAGAGATCCTCGTAAAACGCTCGCGTCTGCCGTCCGGATTTGAGAAAGCGCGGATTCTTCCCCAAAGCCTCTTCCCGGCTGTATCCGGCCATTTTTGTGAACGCTGGATTGACGTACTGAATATTGCCTTCAATATCCGTGATCACAATACCGTCCGCGGCCTGCTCGACCGCTGTAATCAGTCCCGACTGTTCAATTGCTTTGTTGTCCGGATACACGTTTCACTCCAACGAGGTAATCCTTCCGCCTTGAATTGCCCGCCCATGCGATGACAGCCAGCCTACTTGACAAGCTTTTGAACCGCAGCTACCAACTGATCCGCATTGAACGGCTTGACAATCCATCCGGTTGCGCCAGCTTTCCGTCCCGCGTCCTTCTTCTCCGCCTGAGATTCGGTGGTGAGCATCAAGATCGGAACAAATGAATATCCTGGCAGTTTGCGCACGGCGGTGATGAGTTGAATGCCATCCATATTTGGCATATTCAAGTCGGTGATGATCAGGTCAAATTTCCCAATACCGACCTTGTCGACGCCATCTTTGCCATCGACAGCTTCTGCAACTTCATAGCCCGCCTTTTGCAGTGTGAAGCAGACCATTTGTCTGACGCTGGCTGAATCGTCTACTGTCAAAATCCGTTTCATCGCTGTTGACTACCTCCTTCGACTGCCAAGTCGAGAATTGCCACAGGCAATTCTCGAAATCAAAACAATTCAACATCGTTTCCCGTCGCGTACTGCTGGGCTACGGAAAATGTTGTGCCATTGAGCGCCGAACGTAGCACTTCACGCTCTGCCTGCGTTGTGTAGGTTGCCGAGAACAACCGCTCAATCTCCGCTTCGTCGTACCTCTGCTTCACACCCGGATGATCGGCCTCCAAATCGAACTTCATTTTCTCCAGGACATTCACCACTGTGTCAATGCGGCCAAAGCAGGAATTCAACAATTCACTGGCTCTTTCGATCTCTTTGCTTCGAGTCCACATCCCATCGGTTACAGTCTCTATTCTCTTTCCCTGCATGACTGCAAAGGAGGCAGCACTCCTCAAGTCCTTGAGACCTGTTGTGGTTTTGTTCTGGGCCTTCTGGAGGTTTTCGTCACTGGCCTGCGAAAACGTCGCCATCACTCCGTTGATTCGATCTGAAAGGCTTAAGATCTCCTGCAATGCGGCCCCGGAACGCTCCGATATCTTGCTCCACTCGACCGACACTTCCGCGATCCCATTGGCGATCACACAAATTGCGTCGGCCTTTGCGCCCAGGTGAGACGCCTCAACGATCGAGTTAAACGTGAGGAGTCGAAGGCGATTGCGGGCAGATTCCGATTTTTGTATGTGCTCTTTCACCAGTTCCGACAGGTGCGATATTCCATCCAGTGTCGATCGAAGTTTTTCGCCGTAGGACTTGCATTCGCGTTCGATCGAATCAATGTTAAGGAGTTGAGCCGACATCGACTGCTCTTGCTCAAGCACCAGTGGTCCAACCCCAACCAGTTCCGATGCGCTGATTCTGAAGATGCCGCCGACGCACGCCTGTATCTGCGATGCCCATTCAGTAAAGGCCTCCCTGATCGCTTTTAGTTGAGAGATCTGTATCGAGAGACCTGCATGGCCGCACGCGATTTCTGAAATGGGTGCGGTCGTCGAAGCATCGTTTGAGTCCAGTTTGCGCGAAATAACCTCGAGCGCTTCCTGAACGTGTTCGAGTTGCTGCCGAGTGATGTCATGGCCCTGGACGGCCACGACCACTCCGGTAACCTGCGCAGTAATCTCCTCTGCAGAATTCTTGAATTGAGCGGGCGCCTTGGAGAGCCGCGTCAGGCCCGAATCCAGCACATCCAAGGCGCTCATCAGGCTGAACTCAACGGCTGCCAGTTGCTCGCGCAAGTGTGGAAGCTCGATAGACAGCACGGATTGTGTCATTTCATTTGCGGATCGATGTCTGTTGGTATGGTTTGTGAGTTCATCGGTGCTGATTGTGAGTGCGCGAGAGAAGTCGGCAAGGTCCCGAGCGAGATAATCGAATCCGACGCCCACGGTACCAAGGTGCGCCACTTCAATCTTGGTGTGGACATTGAGGATCTTGATCTTCAGAGCAATGCTGGCCTGGCTTTCTGTGACTTGAGACAGCTGACTAAGCAACTCCGCTTCAGCCGTTACTGTATTGAGGATTCCAGATGTCGACTTCAACCGTTCGCTTACAAACTGCTTTGCTGCAACGCCCAGGGCTTGCACGCTTGGCAGAACGGACCTAACGCACTCATCTTCAACGCAGTCTACAATGGCAGACGCCAGGTGCAACAGCGAGTCTGTTTCTTTCGCGAGTTCGCCAAAAGAATTCACAAGCGCAGCGACTGCCTCTTCGGTGGTTTGAAGAAGCCACTGAAGATCGCTCCGGACCTTCTCAAGACCACAAGATGCCGGCGTGCTGTTGTCGCTATTCATCAACTCGTCCCCTGCCCCTTAACGCGATCGCAATGTCATCTCGCGCAATTTAAAATAGCCCCTGCAACTCCCTGCAACGGCAGCACCTTACTGACCGCACCGCATTTGATTGCTTCCTTCGGCATACCGAATACGACACAAGTGGCCTCATCTTGTGCGATTGTTGTTGCCCCAGCCAATTTCATTTCGAGCATTCCCCTTGCGCCATCGTCACCCATTCCCGTCAAGATGACCCCTACTGCATTCTGCCCGGCATACCTTGCGGCTGAGCGAAACAATACGTCGACTGACGGGCGGTGACGGCAAACAAGCGGTCCGTCCTTTATATCAACGAAATAGCGTGCGCCGCTTCTCTTTATCAATGTGTGATGGTTGCCCGGCGCGATCAACGCCCGTCCGCGCAGCACTGTGTCATTGGTCTCTGCCTCTTTAACGGTAATACTGCATAAACTGTCTAGCCGCTTGGCAAAGGCGCGAGTGAACAGCTCCGGCATGTGCTGCACGATGACAATGCCCGGACAATCGGATGGAAGCGCCTCAAGTAGAGTCTTAAGCGCTTCGGTTCCTCCCGTGGATGCGCCGATGACGACTACCTTTTCCGTCGTCTCAAGCATGGCGTTTGTGGCGCGGGAAAGAATGGCATCTGCGGTCAACTTCGGCTCCACGGAGTGGTTCGGCTGCAGCATATGCAATCGCGCGCCTGCCGCTGCCTTCACGGCCTGGCAGAGCACAATGCACGAGTCCTCAATAAATTGCTTCGTGCCATAGCGCGGTTTGGTGATAATATCGACAGCTCCGTATTCAAGCGCTTTCAGAGTACTCTGTGCCGCGTCTTCGGCAAGGCTCGAACAAATCACAACCGGTATCGGATGTTGTGTCATGATCTTCTTCAGGAAGGTCAGCCCATCCATCCGCGGCATTTCGATATCCAGGGTGATTACATCCGGCACTTGCTCGGCAATCCGGTCTGCGGCGACAAAAGGGTCGCCGGCGGTTCCAATGACCTCGATCTCCGGGTCGGATGCAAGCACTTCGCTTAACGTTTGGCGAACTACTGCGGAGTCGTCCACGATCAGGACACGAATCTTGCGTTTGCTCATGCCTCTCTCTCCTTTGCTCCACGACGCCGTGGTGGATGTGCTGAAGCATTCTTGAGCCTGCGAAGGTGAACTTCGCCATTCCCGGAATTGAAATGAATGTTCAGGCCTGATTGTCCACGAAGACTTGACGCAGCAATCTGAAACCCCTCAGTGCGTAGCACTTCAAGCGCTGTGTCGCAGTTCAAACGGCCGACGGAATCTCGTATGAGAGCATCCTTGCTTCCGAGCAACACGTCTGCGCCTCCAAAGAGCTTTACCTCCACCTCCGTTCGAACAGCACCCAGTCCGTCGAATTTCCTGGCCAGATCGCGAATACAAAAGTCCACATAGCGGTAGCCGACTTCAGGACTCACTCCCAGTGAATAACCATCCGGACACCTTGGCAACATGGCATGGCAGAGCGCCCCGATGCCAAGCCTCCTGCTCCAGAAGGTGACGCCGACGCAGGATCCGAGGAGTGTTCGGATGATCGTGGGTTCGCGAGCGAGAAACATCTCGCCAGGTTGCAGATAGACCTCTGCCAGCTCGGATTCAGGGTCTGGCATTGGCTCTCCTATAAAGGGCCGGGGCTATCGGCGACAGCGGAAGGTCCATTCCGTGCAAGGTCTCGGAGTGGCCGACGAAGCAATATCCTCCCGGCATTAGGTGCTGGGTAA
>Ga0181520_10011774_pt1 | contig 11408 bp, 7 predicted proteins | sample PEATcosm2014_Bin_29_FD_132451 | JGI IMG/M metagenome (GOLD analysis project Ga0181520, IMG submission 132451) | Peatland microbial communities from MTU Mesocosm Facility, Houghton, MI, USA - PEATcosm2014_Bin02_30_metaG | ecosystem: Environmental > Terrestrial > Soil > Wetlands > Peat | place...
AAGAAATGCGAAGCCCAAGCGGTTACTCTGCCCGAAGAGGTCAGCGATTTCATAGCGCGCAAGATCAGGTCCAGCGTCCGTGACTTGGAGGGGGCACTGACGCGACTGGTGGCTTATTCCTCGCTTACCGGAGCGGAGATTTCCCTAGCCATGGCGCAGCAAGTGCTTAAGAACCTCGTCGATCTGGGCGAACGCCGCGTCTCGATCGAGATCATCCAGCGCGCTGTGTGCCAGGAGTTTGGTTTATCGCTCCCTCAATTGAGGTCCAAGAACAACAGCCGGCCGGTATCTTATCCTCGGCAAGTGGCCATGTATCTTGCAAAGCAACTCACCACAGCATCGCTGCCGCAAATCGGCAGGGAATTCGGCGGGAAACACCACACAACTGTGTTACACTCAATTAATAAGATTTCGGAATTGCGCCAGTCGGACAGAGATTTGAACAGGCTTCTCAACAAGCTTCGCGATAGTCTCAGTTGAACTTATCGGCTTTCCAAGGATGTTCATGATGAGAAAACATGTGAATTTCTCCAGGCCGCCGGAGCGCACAGCGAAATTCACAGCCGGGAATATTCGATGCACAGGTCCGGTGTCTGTAACGGGATGTCTGCCTGAGGTTTGCACAATTTTCCACACTTACACAGTGCCTACTACTAAGAACATCTCCTAATAGGATACTAATGAAATGGATTTCTCCATAGAAAAGGCTCGGGTCCTAAAAGAACTGGCTCTCACTCAGGGCGTAGTTGAGAAAAAGACGACCATTCCTATTCTCTCCAACCTTCTGATTGAGGTTGAGGGAGAGAATCTCAAAATCAGCGCCACCGATCTTGACCTTGGGGTGTGCTGTAATTGCCCGGTCAAAGTGAAGGCCCCGGGCTCCGGGACCATTCCTGCCAAGCGCCTTATTGAAATCGTGCGCTCACTTCCCGAAGCTGAGGTTCATTTCAAGGCCTTGGAAAACCACTGGGTCCAGGTAACGTGTGAACGCTCCTCCTTTAAGCTGGTGGGAATGGCAAAGGACAATTTCCCGATGCTGCCGGTCGTCCCGCCGGCGTTGGCTGCGCTCCCCGCGAATGTGCTTGCAACCGCGATCCAGAAGACGGTGTTCGCGATTTCAAATGAGGAGTCTCGCTACACTTTGAATGGAGCTCTGCTCTTGCTCAGGCCCGGCAGCGTAGCGATGGTGGCGACGGACGGGCACCGGCTTGCCTTGATTGAGCGCGACATCGAAGTTGCGGGGCTCAAGAACGAGTTGAAATTGCTCATCGCCAAAAAGGCGATGGGCGAACTGGTGCGGTTGTTGTCGGAAGGGGAAGGCGAGTTACCGGTCAGCATCTCAAAGGATGAAGGGCATCTCTTCTTTTCTCTGGGCCAACGTGTCCTGATTTGCCGCATGCTGACAGGGCAGTTTCCGAACTATGAGGCGGTTATTCCTCGCGAAAACAACCGTATCTTGCAACTCGAAAAGGAAAGCATCTCGGCCGCTGTGCGCCGGGTCGCCTTGCTTGCTGACGAGCGCTCGCGGGCTGTCCGGATGCACGTAGAGAAGGGACAACTGGAAATATCTTCCTCGAGCGGGGAATATGGCGAGGCCCGCGAGGTACTTGACACGCCCTACCAGGATGAGGCCATGCAGATTGGCTTCAACTACCAGTACTTGCTGGATTTCTTCAACGCGGTGGAAGGCGCCGGGAAGATTTCCCTGGAGCTGAAGGACGAGCAGAGCGCTGGCCAATTTCGACCGGTTGACGGCGGCGCGTACCGGTATCGCTACGTGGTGATGCCCATGCGGATTTAGAGGATCATCGCCGTCACCCCCGCTCAAGCGGGGGGCCATTGTCGGCCCCGAACACAACGGATTCCCGCTGGCGCGGGAATGACGCGAGGCGCGTGATTTTCGGGAGAGCGAGGGGCAATAATTCTGTCGACTGGTCGTTGCTCATATTGGAGAAGTGAAGTGGAGCCGGCGGGAAGACTGTTTCTCTGCCGGCTTTTTTTGCAAAAGGGGATAGAACGGGATGTTGAGGGAACACGTGAGCAAGCAGAATCCTGGAGAGCCTAATGGAGCCCCGGCCTACGATGCGGCGAGCATCAAGGTGCTTGGCGACTTGGAAGCGGTGCGCAAGAGGCCGGCGATGTACATCGGATCGACGGGCGCCATGGGGTTGCACCACCTTGTGTGGGAGGTGGTGGACAATTCCGTCGATGAGGCGTTGGCCGGATACTCTGATCGCATCGACGTCGTCGTGCATAGCGATAACTCGGTGACGGTGATCGACAACGGCCGCGGCATTCCAGTTGATTTGCACAAAGAAGAAGGGCGCTCAGCGGCGGAAGTGGTGATGACCGTTCTCCACGCCGGCGGGAAGTTCGACACCAACAGCTATAAAGTCTCGGGCGGTCTGCACGGCGTGGGCGTGTCGGTTGTCAATGCCCTCTCCGAGCGGTTGGACCTGGAAATCTGGCGTGACGGCTACACCTGGGAGCAATCCTACGAGCGCGGAAAGCCCGTCCAACCGCTGAAGCGCGCGGGCAAGACGGAACGCCGCGGGACCAAGATTACCTTCCTGCCTGACTCCAAGATCATGGACTCGATCGACTTCAATTACGATACCTTGGCTCAGCGCCTGCGTGAACTCTCATTCCTCAATAAGGGCTTGACCATCCGGCTCAAAGACGAACGCAGCAACAAACAGGCGGAATTCCATTACGACGGCGGAATTGCCGAGTTCGTGAAGCACCTCAATAAGAACAAAGAAGTGCTGCATTCCACTCCTATTTACGCCGAGGCCGACCGCGACGATGTGCACATGGAGTTCGCCCTCCAGTACAACGATGGCTATGCGGAGACCGTATTTTCTTTCGCCAACAACATCAACACAGTGGATGGCGGTACTCACCTTTCAGGCTTCCGCTCCGCTCTCACGCGCGCCATCAATCAATACGGCCAGAACCAAGGGCTCTTCAAGGAAGTGAAGGAAAACCTCCAGGGCGAGGACGTTCGCGAAGGGCTTGTGGCGGTGATCAGCGTCAAGCTTCCCCAACCCCAATTTGAAGGCCAGACCAAAGGGAAGCTCAACAGCGACATCCAGAGCACGGTGGCCAGCTTCGTTTACGAGAAGCTCATGGAGGCTTTTGAGAAAAACCCCGCCGTAGGCAAGAAGGTCTGCGCCAAAGCCATCGACGCTTCTCGCGCCCGCGAGGCTGCCCGCAAGGCGCGGGAGTTAACTCGCCGCAAGGGCGCCCTCGATTCCGGCGGGTTGCCAGGCAAGCTGGCCGATTGCCAGGAGCGAGACCCGGAACGCTGTGAACTCTTCCTGGTGGAGGGCGACTCGGCCGGTGGTTCTGCCAAGCAGGGACGCGACCGCCGCTATCAGGCCATCTTGCCGCTAAGAGGTAAGATCCTGAACGTCGAAAAGGCGCGGTTCGACAAGATGCTGGGCCACGAAGAGATCCGCGCCCTCATCACGGCGCTCGGCACGGGCATCGGCAAGGACGACTTCGACGTCACCAGGTTGCGCTACTCGAAAATCATCATCATGACCGATGCCGACGTGGACGGATCCCACATTCGCACCCTGCTGCTTACCTTCTTCTACCGCCAGATGCCGGAACTCGTCGAGCGCGGCCACGTCTATATTGCTCAACCGCCGCTGTACCTGATTAAGAAGGGTAAGTCCCTGCGCTACATCCGGGATGAGAAGGAATTTCGCCGCGAAATCATGCGCCGGGCCACGGAGGATCACACCGTCGAGGTCGGTGACGGCAAGAAGACGAAGCTCGAGGGGGGCGATCTAACAAACTTCCTGATGGCACTCGCCGAGTATGTTGAGCTGTTTGACAAGCTCGAGAAGAGGATTGGCGATGACCGCCCGGTTAACGCCATGCTGAAAGCCGAACTGGGCAAGAAGATGGAGTTCGAGAATAAGGACAAACTCGAGTTGGTCGCCAAGGAACTCAAGGCGGAAGGCTTCACCTTCCACATGCGCCTCGATGAGGAGCACAATCTCTATACTCTGACTTTTTCCAGCGAGACGCTGGGCGAGCGCACCATCGATTGGGACTTGGTCTCGAGCGCCGACTATAAGCGCCTCCTCGACCTCCATCGACGCGTGCGGGACCACGACAAGCCTCCCTTCATTATGTCCACCAATGGCAGCCAGTTGGCCATCGAGGACCGCAAGCAACTCCTCGAACACGTCATGGCTTTGGGGAAAAAAGCCTTTACCGTGCAGCGCTTCAAGGGCTTGGGAGAAATGAATCCCGACCAACTCTGGCAAACCACCATGGACGCCGAGCAACGCATACTCCTGCAAGTGAGAGTCGAGGACCAGGTCGAGGCCGATTCGATCTTCACCGTCCTGATGGGTGACGTCGTCGAACCCCGCCGCCAGTTCATCGAAGAAAACGCGCTGGATGTGAAGAACCTGGATATCTAGGGCACGGGAGCCGAGTGAGGGGTCGTTTCCCGTCGGTACGTGCGCCCCGGTCGATCGCAAAATCAGCTACAATAGAGGTTTGAACACTCGATCATTGAACATGCTGTAGCCCCAATGCAGCCGATTTCACAAATCACGTCGATCAAGAGAAAGGGCGCGGAGCGAAAGAAGAGCATCAGCGTTGAGGACCACCCAGCCGTCGGCATGTGGAAAGACCGCGAGGATATGAAAGACGTACATGCGTGGCTGAGGAAGATTCGTGCGCCGAGGTACGACCGTCTGGGAAGACGCCGGCCTAAACCGCAGCAGCGCAAAGAGGAACTGTCTTAATGGGTGACCAAGAACTATTCAAGCCGTCTCGGGAAATCCCGGTCAACATCGAAGACGAGATGCGCAAGTCGTATCTCGACTATGCGATGAGTGTGATTATCGGCCGGGCGCTTCCCGACGTGCGCGATGGGCTTAAGCCGGTGCATCGCCGAATTCTCTACGCCATGTACAAGGAGGGCAACACCTCTGACAAGCGCTACATCAAGTGCGCCGGCGTGGTCGGCGAGGTTATCAAGAAATACCACCCTCACGGCGACGCGGCGGTTTACGACACCCTTGTACGCATGGCGCAAGACTTCAACATGCGCTACCTGCTCATCGACGGACAAGGCAATTTCGGCTCGGTGGATGGCGATCCTGCGGCGGCCTACCGGTACACCGAATGCCGCCTGGCGCGCATCGCGGAAGAGTTGCTGGCGGACATCGAAAAGGAGACCGTGGACTTCGGCCCGAATTTTGACGAGTCCACGGAAGAGCCCCTGGTTCTTCCCACCCGAGTCCCGAACCTTCTGATTAACGGATCGGACGGCATTGCCGTCGGCATGGCCACCAAGATCCCGCCGCACAACCTGACGGAAATCATCGACGCCACCATTCTGCTGATCAACAAGCCCAACGCCGCGCTCGAGGAAGTGCTTTCACTCGTTCCCGGCCCCGATTTCCCGACCGGCGCTTACCTTTACGGAAAGAGCGGCATCAAATCCGCCTACGCGACAGGCCGCGGCCTCTTCACGATGCGCGCCAAGGCGGCGATCGAGCGGCCCACGAAAGACAAGCAGCAGATCGTGATCACGGAAATACCGTTCCAGGTGAACAAATCGAAAGTCATCGAGCGCATTGCGCAGCTTGTCCAGGACAAGAAGATCGAGGGCATCTCCGACGTGCGCGATGAGTCCGACCGCGACGGAATGCGCATTGTCGTGGAATTGAAGAGGGGCGAACAGCAGCCGGAAATCGTCCTGAACAACCTCTACAAACACACCCAACTCCAGGAAAACTTCGGCATGATCATGCTGGCCATCGTCAACGGCCAACCTCGCACCCTGCCCCTCGTCGAAGCCCTGCAACTCTTCATCGACCACCGCGTCACCGTGGTTCGTCGGCGCACCGCTTACGATTTGCGCAAGGCCCAGGAGCGCGCGCACATCCTGGAGGGTTTCCTCAAGGCGCTTGAGCACCTCGACGCCATCATCAAGCTCATCCGCGCCTCGAAGACGCCCGCCGAAGCGCGCCAAGGCCTGATCGACCGCTTTGAATTCACGGAGCGGCAGGCCCAGGCCATCCTCGAGTTACAGTTGCAGCGCCTGACGGCCATGGAGCGCGACAAGATCCAGCACGAATATGACGACCTGCAAAAGAAGATCGCGGAGTACCAGGAAATACTGGCCAGCGACAAAGTGCTGAAGAAAGTAATAGTGAACGAGTTGAAGGACATCCAGAAGGAGTACGGAGATGTCCGGCGAACCGAAATCATCGAGGAGCAGGCGGAAATCAAGCTCGAGGACCTGATCGCGATAGAGGACGTGGTGATCACGGTCTCGCATTCCGGCTACGTCAAGCGTACTCCGGTCAGCATTTATCGCCAGCAGGGACGCGGCGGCAAGGGGCGCCTGGGAATGAAGACGCGCGACGAGGATTTCGTCGAGCACCTCTTCATCGCGTCCACCCACAGCTACATCCTGGTTTTCACGAACACCGGTAAGATGTATTGGCTGAAGGTTTACGAAATTCCGGACGTAGTCGCCGCCGGCAAGGGCAAGAACATCGTCAACCTGGTGAACGTCGCAGCGGGAGAGAAAGTCGCGGCCGTCATCGTCGTCCGGGAATTGCCGGACGAGCCCAAAGACGTGACGATCGAAGGCGGGACGTATGCCGAAGAGGGTTACGTGACGCTGGTGACGCGCCTGGGCCTGATCAAGAAGACGCGCCTGGCGGAGTTCTCCAGCCCCAGGTCGGGCGGCATTATCGCCATGAAAATTGAGGAAGGCGATGCACTGATTCGCGCTACTCTCACCTCCGGGCGGGACACCATTTTCCTCGCCACCCATGAGGGCATGGCTATTCGCTTCCCCGAGAGCGATGTGCGTGACATGGGCAGGCAGGCTTATGGCAATTATGCGATGGACCTCGAGAAGGACGACTACATCGTAGGCATGGAGATCGTGGGCGACAAGGAGTTGATCCTCTCCGTCACTGAAAAGGGGTACGGCAAGCGCACGCCGATCACCGAATACCGCTTCCAGTCACGAGCCGGCAAGGGCGTCATCAACGTCAAGACCGTGGATCGAAACGGCAAGGTGGTGGGCGTGCTGAGCGTGACCGAGGAGTCGGAGGTCATGATCATCAGCCAGCAGGGCAAGATCACTCGCCTCGACTCCGGCGCCATCCGCGAATCGGCCCGCTCCACGCAAGGCGTGAGATTGATTAACCTCGAAGAGGGCGACGAGGTCGCCGCCGTCTGCCTGGTCAGCATCGAAAACGGCGAGACCGAATCCCCTCAGCCGAAACTGATTCAATAGTGATCGAAATCGCTCTGTAGGGGCGGGCCTCGTGGCCGCCCGCGGGCAACCACGAGGGTTGCCCCTACTGTCGATTGGCGTTACTCTGTAGTGGTGGGTGCCAGGGATGAATGAACTGGAAGTGAAAGAAGAGCGGCTGCTGGGGCAACTGCGGCAGGTGCCGTCGCTGGTGGTGGCCTATTCAGGAGGGGTGGACTCGGCGTACCTCGCTTATGCGGCCCACCATGCGCTGGGCGGCCGCATGCTGGCAGTGACGGCGCTGAGCGCCAGCTACTCGGCGCGCGACCGGCAAGAGGCGCAGGCCGTGGTGTCGCGCTTCGGGCTGCCGCATGAGTTCATCCTCACGGACGAACTCTCGAATCCTGCCTATCGCGCCAACGACCGCGACCGCTGCTACTTTTGCAAGGACGAGCTGTTTGACAAACTCGATGCGCTCGTTGCCCAGCGCGGTTTCGCCGCCGTCGCTTACGGCGTGAACGTGGACGACCAGGGCGACTGGCGCCCCGGCCAGCGCGCCGCCCGTGAGCACAAGGTGCTTACCCCGCTGCTGGATGCGGGCCTCACTAAAGCCGACATCCGCGAACTCGCCCGGCAGGCTGAGGTGCCGGTGTGGGATCGCCCCGCGTCGGCCTGCCTCTCTTCGCGCATTGCCTACGGCATCGAGGTCACGCCGGAACGATTGGCGATTGTGGAGAAGGGCGAAGAAGCCCTGCGCGCGCTTGGCTTCCGGCAGTTCCGGGTTCGTTATCATGAGGAACTGGTCCGTATTGAGATCGCTTCTGAGGAGATGCCGCACGCGCTGGAGTCCGCGATGGCTCGTAAGTTCGTCGAGGTTTTCAAAGAACTCGGCTTCAAGTTCGTCACTCTGGACCTGGAAGGTTACCGCACAGGTTCCATGAATTCTCTCCTGGTAAACATCCAGAAATAAGATCAATCGGCTGCCATCCTGAGCGAAGCGAAGAATCTCTGCTCGATCAGGATGACAGGTTGCCAGTGCCCTTCCTCATCGTCAGGCCGTGGGCTATTCTGCGCCGCCGCTGCGTTGCTGATATAATGCCGCAGCTTCTTCCCAGGACCGGAGGTGACCCATGTCCGCTCACAGTATTTTTACAGCCTGTCTTCTCGCCGCGGTTGCCCTACCAGCGAGCGCGCAAAACCAGTCCCTGGTCCAGCGGCTCGGATACCCGGCCGATGCCAAGTTGCTGATCATCCACGCCGATGATCTGGCGGTTGCACACTCACAGGACATAGCAAGCTTTGAAGGGCTGGACCGGGGCGCCGCGTCGTCCGCCAGCATCATGGTTCCTTGTCCGTGGCTTACGGAAGTAGCGGATTACGCAAAGGCGCACCCGGAGGCTGATCTCGGCCTGCACCTGACCTTGACGAGTGAATGGAGAACCTACCGGTGGGGCCCTCTCGCGCCACGCGATCAGGTGGTGTCACTGCTCGATCCTCAGGGCTATCTCTTCTCCACCGCCGAAGAGGCGGTGCGGCACATCAAGCCGGAGGAAGCAGAGCGGGAAGTCCGTGCGCAGGTGGAAACCGCTCTGAAAATGGGAATCCGTCCCACCCATCTCGATTCACACATGGGAACGCTCTTCACCAAGCCAGCCTTGATGGCCGTGCTCATCAATGTCGCGCATGAGTATCATCTGCCCTTTCTGATGTTGAAGATTCCCGGAGTGCCTCCGGACATGTACTCAGCCCTCAAACCCACGGACGTGATCCTGGACCGCGTATTTATGGCCGCTCCGCCGATCAAACCGGACGCCTGGCTGGACTACTACACGCACATCGTGAGGACCTTGCCGCCCGGCGTTTCGGAGCTCATCGTTCACCTCGCGCACGACGACGCCGAAATGCAGGCCGTCACCGTCGACCATTCGGACTATGGCAGCGCCTGGCGGCAGAGAGACTTCGAGGTGATCACCAGCCCTCAATTCCGAAAGGCCTTAGAGGATAACCACGTTGTGCTGACGAACTGGCGGAAGCTGGGCGCGCTGCTTCCGAAGCCTTGAGAGCGCCAGGCATAAATTGTAGTCCCTGGACGGCTGCCGAAAAACGCCCGCGAGCTGTCAATCGGAGCGAAGCGAAGGATCTCTGCAGTTGTTGTTTCAACGAATTCCGGGGAGTCTTCTTTTGTTTCTCTCAGGGCCGCTTATGGCTCCGTAAGATGACCGAGGATCCCTTCAGGAGGGCTTCCACCACCCCCACAGCGATGACCTCGGTGCCGCGGTCGTTGGGATGGACGTTGTCGTACCATCGCATGTCGCCGACGTGTTGGGGATCGTCTTTGGGGTCTCCCTCATCGGCGCGCAGCCGAAGGTCCCAGTTGCCCCTGGCAGTCTCAGCGGCAAGGCGCCGGTAGGTATCTGCCAAGCGGTAGCCCCGGACGGCCGTCAGTTCGCGGATTTCCTGATTATAGGGCTCCAGATACACATTCCTGAGGTTCCCATCACGAAAGCCCGGCGACTGGGGATTCTCGATATGGTAAGGCGCCGCGTGATGTGGGTCGAGGTACATGGAGGTACACATGACGAGGACGGCGCCGGGATACCTCTCTTCCAGCAACCCGGCGACCGCCTCGAGCCTTTTCCGAAAGGCGCCGGGAGGATAGACCTTGCTGTCGTTCGCGGCGTAGTTGATGACCACGGCGTCGACCTGCGGGTGACGGTTTACGATCTCGAAAAAGCGTCCTGTGGTTTCGGTCGCAAAAAGCGGCTGGGAGACACCCAGGGGATTTCCCACCTTGGGCCCTATGTACTCGCCGCCGTGAGCCTCGTTGAAGATAGTCCAGCGGGCATCCGGCGTGACTTGCCGAAACCGCCGCTGCATCACGAACTCGATACGCTTGTCACCTTCATGGCAGTCGAAAATAGAATCCCCGATCAGAAGGATGGTCCCGCCATGAGCGAGATCTTTGCCTGATGCAACCACTGCATTCCCCGCCAGGAAGGCAGAAACGACAAAACAGAGCACGGTGCGACGAAAAATCCGGTAACAGGCCATGCAGCCCTTTCCATGTTAGCAGCCGCTGAAGGAGAGTTCGCGAGTCGAAATCAATTTGGCGCCATGTGGCGCAGAGCATCGCGCGCCGCACTAAATTGTGGATCAATAGCCAGCGCCTGGCGAAATTCATTGGCGGCGTCGTTGGGTTTGTTCTGCTTTTGGAGTACCAAGCCGAGGTCATAATGCGCCGAGGCCGACTTGGGGCTGAGCCGAATCGACTCCATGAATTCAGTGTACGCTTTGTCCAGCTCTCCCTTTTTCAGGTAGAGGTCCCCCAGGGCGTCATGAGGCTCGGGATCCGCGGGATCGGCGCTCATCGCTGCCCGGAGGTGCCGCTCGCCAGCGTCCCATTGTCCCTGGAGCGCACTCAATGTACCCAAATTGTAATGCGCCTCGTAGTCGTAGGGGTTGACGGCCAAAACCTGCCCGAACAGCGAGCGGGCCTGGTTGTAGTCCTTTTTCTGGACGGCAATGCTGCCCAGCGCATCATCGGCGGGGACAAAGAAGGGCGAAATCGCAAGAGCCGCCTGAAATTCCCGCGTGGCTTCGTCCAGCTTCCCCAATCGAAAAAGGCTCACGCCGAAGTTGTAATGGGCTTTCACGTCCGCCGTGTTCGACTTCACCACCTGCTGGTAATCGCGCGCGGCCTGTTCGTAGCGCTCCGCCTGCAACTCGTTCCACGCCATGTTCATACGCACGTCAACGAGGTCCGGATAACGGGCGAGCAGCCGCTTGAAGATAAGATCGGATTCGTCAATGCGCCCTTCGCCGGCAAGGTCGAGAGCGCGTCCATATTCTCTAAAGTCCTTAATACGGTCTTTTGGATCGGCGCCGCCCTCGGTAGATTGCGAGTCGCCGGTGCTTCCCGCCACGTACCCCAAGGACCGCAGACGCGCCAGGGTGCCCGGATCGAGCGCCCTTTGCGGCAACGGATTTTGGCGCCGCAACCGCGCGCGAAGCGATGCCAGTTTTTCCTTCTGGGCCAGCGCCACGGCGGTGCGCTGCGAATAGATATTCCGGAGTTCGCCCGGGTCAGCGGTGAGGTCGTAAAGTTCGGGCTTCGGCGCGTCGATGTACTTGTATCTTCCGCTGCGCAAAGCCTGCAATG
>Ga0181520_10011775_pt1 | contig 11408 bp, 9 predicted proteins | sample PEATcosm2014_Bin_29_FD_132451 | JGI IMG/M metagenome (GOLD analysis project Ga0181520, IMG submission 132451) | Peatland microbial communities from MTU Mesocosm Facility, Houghton, MI, USA - PEATcosm2014_Bin02_30_metaG | ecosystem: Environmental > Terrestrial > Soil > Wetlands > Peat | place...
CCTGATCCCGCCGGGTTCGCTCACGACAGTCAGCCGCTCACCCGGCGTCATGCCAAATTCTTTGCGGATAGACGCGGGCAACACAATCCTGCCACTTTCTCCCAAGATTACCGTTTCTGTCATAATCTGCCACCCCATAACAATTATGCCACATTTTTTGAACTCTGGCACATTCTCGAAGGAGTGCCACACCCACTGCGATGCCAGCGGGCAGAAAATCGCCTCTCGATTAGGCCTCGGGCTTCGCAGCCTGTTTGCGGTCAAGAGCGAGCGTGCGAATGACGATCCACGCCATCAGTGCCATCGTTGGGAGAGACAAAATGCTGCCTTCAGGACCGGTGACGCCGCCGCTTAACCACCGGGGTCCGGCCGCTGTGCTCATCAGCCACTGGCCGCTTGCGGTGAGCCCGCTGTTCGCGCAGCCGAAGATGAACGACTGCGTCCAATTCCACGCGGCGTGGGCGCCGAATGCCCACCACAGCGACCCGCTGCGCCACACCGACAGGCAATAGACCAGCCCGACGCCCACCACCTGAAGCACGCCGATCAGAGTCTCCTCCCGGTTCCCCAGATGGGCGAGACCGAACCACACCGACATCCCGATCGCCGCGCGGATCGGCCCCCTGGCGCGGGCAATCCGGAAAAAGGGATAACCACGGAACAGCAGTTCCTCGACAAAGGCGCCGGGTAGGAACATCGCTGCCCAGGCCAGTCCCGAGCCGATGATCGGCCACGATCCGCGCCCCGAAAAGTCGATCGTGATCGCGTGAGCGAGAGCCAGAGCGCCGACCAGTCCACCCATCAGGAGCGCGCCCCAGAACGCGCCCTGCGCGAACAGCGCAGCGCCCCTGCGGCCGCGCAACCCGTAATCCAGCCAGGAGCGCCCCTCTATCTTGCCCATCACCGCCGTTGCAACCAGCAAACCGCCGCTCTCCGCGAGAACCAGCGCCGTTCGTACGCCAGGCTGGAGCTTGGTGCGCAAAGCGCTCAAGTCCGCGGGCGTGAAATGTGCGAGCCAGTACACGATCCCGAAGAAGCCCGCGGTGCACGCCGCGGCGATGGCAATGAAAAGTAAGATCGCCCATCCCGAACGCAGCCCATCGGGACCGATCCAAAGCGTGGAGCGACTCTGCGATGCCGGTAGATTCACGCTTCTCGCACTCCCACTCTGCCAACCATCGCGCGCGCTATTCCCATTCGATCGTGCCCGGCGGCTTCGACGTCACGTCGTACACCACGCGGTTGATGCCCCGCACCTCGTTCACAATGCGATTCGACATCCGTTTCAGCAGCTCATACGGCAGCGGCGTCCAGTCCGCGGTCATGCCGTCCTCGGAGTGCACCGCGCGGATCGCCGCGGTAAATGCATACGTGCGCTGGTCGCCCATCACGCCCACGCTCATCACAGGCAGCAGCACCGCAAAGCTCTGCCAAATCTTGTTGTAGAGCCCCGCCGCCTTGATCTCGGCCACCACAATCTCGTCGGCCTCCTGCAGCAGCGCCACGCGCTCCGGCGTCACCTCGCCCAAAATGCGCACCGCCAGGCCCGGCCCCGGAAACGGCTGCCGGCTCAGAATCTCCTCCGGCATCCCCATGTCCCGCCCAATGCGCCGCACCTCATCTTTAAAGAGGTCCCGCAGCGGCTCGATCAGCTTCAGCTTCATGCGCTCCGGCAGCCCGCCCACGTTGTGGTGGCTCTTGATGGTCTGGCTCGGACCCTTCACGCTCGACGACTCAATCACGTCCGGATAGAGCGTCCCCTGCACCAGCCACTCCACACCGCCCGTCTCCTGCGCAATGCGTTCCGCTTCCTCCTCAAACACCGCAATGAACTCCGCGCCAATGCGTTTTCTTTTGATCTCCGGCTCTGTCACTCCCGCCAGTTGCGTCAGAAAGCGGGCGCTGGCATTCACCGCCACAATATTCAACCCCAGTTTGTCGCGCAGATTGTCCTGCACGCTTTGGAATTCGTTCTTGCGCAGCACGCCGTTGTTCACAAAGATGCAGGTCAGTTGGCTGCCGATGGCCTTGTGCACCAGCATCGCGGCCACTGAAGAATCCACGCCGCCTGAAAGCCCGCAGATCACGTGGCCCGTGCCCACCTTCTCGCGGATCGCCGCCACCGTCGTCTCGATGAAGTGTGCAGGCGTCCAGTCGCCGCGCGCCCCGCAGATGCGCAGAAAATTCGCAATCAACTGCGGCCCCAGCGGCGTGTGGTGCACTTCAGGATGGAACTGCACCGCCCACATGCGGAGCTCCTCGTTGGCGATTCCCGCCAGCGCATTCTCGGTAACGGCCACGCGGCGAAAACCCGCCGGCAGTTCCTCAGCCTCGTCGCCGTGGCTCATCCATACCTGGATCGACGGCGGCAGCCCCGCAAACAACTGCGTTTCAGCGTCTTCAATCTCCACTTCGGCGTGCCCGTACTCGCGCTTGGGCGCCGACCGCACCTTGCCGCCCATGTGATGCACGATGTAGTGCAGTCCGTAGCACACTCCCAGCGTTGGCACTCCCATCGCCAGCACGCGCGGGTCTGCATCCGGCGCGTCGGCGTCGTAAACCGACGACGGCCCGCCCGAAAGAATCAACCCGATGGGTTTGTAGGCTTCAATTTCGCTCAGCGGCGCAGTGCAGGGCAGCACCACGGAAAAAACATTCTGCTCGCGGATGCGCCGCGCGATCAGCTGCGTATATTGCGATCCGAAATCGAGGATGACGACGGTCTGGGTGTCCACGCTCCAGTGTGGCAGGGGGCGGGCGAGCGTGTAAAGAATGGAAAAGTGGACCGAATCTGGGAACTATTCGTAGTGATACCGCGCCTGGAGAAAATCGATCCGATCGGCGGTCACGCGATATACCAAGCGGTGCTCCCGGGTGATCCTACGGCTCCAGCAACCGGCATATTCATGTCGTAACGGCTCGGGCTTGCCGATGCCTGCAAATGGGTCTGCGAGGACTGACTCCACAAGTTCGAGGGTTTTCAATGCTGCTTGCCGGTCGTTCTTGACCCACCAGGCAAGATCTTCCCGAAACTTTGGCAAGAAGTCGACTCCCCGCTCTGCATTCTTGCTCATCGCCGGGGCAATCCTCCAACGTCAGAAGCCTATTCGAAGCCCAGAGAGCGGCGCAACTCCTTCAAAGCCACAGCCGCAGGCTTTCCCGTAATCCGCTTTTTGTCGTTTCTCTTCGATTCCGCAAGCGACTCACGCAGCCGCCTCGCATTCGCCGGCGAACGCAGGAGGTATGCCGTCTCCTCCAGGCCCGCCAATTCATCGAGCGCGATGAGCGCCACGTCGCCCGCACCGCGCCGCTTCACCACCACGACTTCGCGGTCGTCGACCACCCGGGCAAGATACGAGGCCAGATTTTCGCGGAGCTCTGTATAAGAAGTTTCGGTCGGCATGGAAAGATCCTCTCTGTAAACGTACAGCTTTCCTGTACAGAAGTCAACATCGCCGCTTCCCTCGCCCTACGGCAGCTTCCCCGCCGCCGCTTCCGGATTCCAGTGGTCCTTCCCCGCCAGAAACACCCTCGGCACATACCGCGCCGCCTCGCGCGCCGTAAGCTGGTGCGACCAGGCAACCCGCGCCGCCGCATTCGCGCCCGGCCCTTTCGACCCGAACTCCGCGTAGTACGCCTGCGGCGTCTCGTTCGTTCTTCCCCACGCGCTCCAGCCCGCCGCGATCACATCGGCGGGCAGTTCCGTGTCGATATACACCACGCGCGCAAATGGCCGCCACGGCCGTCCCAAACCGACAGTGTCGCGTGGCGCGCCCGCCGGAATACCGCTGGTCACCTTGCTGTGGATGATCACGTATCCCGTCGTCTGCTCCGGAGAGGTGCGCGATTGCGCCGTCAAATAGCCAGGCCCGTTGGCGTGAAGCTCCGTGTGATCGAACACCGCCGCGGCGTTGCCAAAGATGAAGTCCACCCCGCCCTCAATGTAGGAGTCCACATAATATTGCCGCCCGTAATCGGCAAACAGCGTGTCCTGGTGGCCCAGAAATCTGCAGTTCTTGAACACCGCTCGGTCCGCCCTCACTGCCGCGGCCACCGCTTGGCCTGTGTTGCCGGCTGTGTTCTCAAAGGTCAGGTTGTCGGCCTCAAATCCGTCGCCGTTGATCTCCACCGTCTCCGTGAAAAATGTCCCGCCCGCCTGCTTCGCGTTCAGGCTGTTGCTGATCACCACGTCCGCGGGCGACTTTCCCATGCCCACCAGCGTGATATTGGTGTGGTTCTGCGTCACAATCACCCGCTCGTGGTAAACCCCGGGCGCAATCTCGATATACACGCGGCCGGGCTTCCCATCCGCACCCTTGCCGGCAAAGGGATGGTGGTCCATCGCCATCTGGATGGTCGGAAACTCGGTCGTCCCCTCTGTTCCGGTCTTCACATCCGGCGAAACCCGCACGTGCACGTCTTGCGCGCAGCCGTCGCCGTCCGCCATTAGAAAACCACATGCCGCCAGAATCGCGACGGCCATCAATGTTCGAATGTTCATCATGCTCCTAATTCTCTCTCTAAGAGCGGGACTTCAAACCTGTGTTAGCCTGTTCAGCATCGCAGCCACGGGTCGCGCTCTGACCCTCAATTGGTCCCGGCCGGCTTTCATTCCAGTAAAGTGCCCGGTTCACGCTGCCCTTCCGAGGTATCCGATGCTCTGCCTTCGTACTGCTCCCATCCTTCTGATTCTTGCCGCCGCAACCGCGCTCGCGCAAACCCCCGCTGCTCCCGCCGCCCCGCAACCCCCCATCGCGCAGGACGTCACCTCCAAACCCACTCCGCCTCCCGAGACAAAAAGCTTTGACGTCTCCGCGATGGACACCACCGCCGATCCCTGCAGCGACTTCTACCAATACTCCTGCGGCAACTGGATGAAGAACAATCCGATTCCCGCCGACCAGACACGCTGGTCGCGTTCCTTCTCCCAGTTGCTGCTGCGCAACCAGTACCTGCTCTGGAAAGACCTCGAATCGGCGGCCAACGCCCCCAAGACTCCCCTCGAAAAGCAGTACGGCGGCTTTTACGCCTCCTGCATGGACACGGCCACCATCGAAAAGCTCGGCCTCGCGCCCATCCGGAGCTCCTGGAATCAGATCGCGACGCTGAAGAACACGCGCGAGCTCCCCGCCCTGCTCAGCTGGCTCGAAAATCGCGGCACGCCCGACGGCTTTTTTGAGTTTGGCGTCTCGCAGGACGAGAAGGATTCCTCAAAGCAGATCGCAGAAGCCGACCAGGGCGGTCTGTCCCTGCCCGACCGCGATTACTACATCGTCGATTCGCCCCATTTCGCCCAGATCCGCGCCGCCTACGTGGAGCACATGAAGAAGATGTTCATCCTCGCAGGCGACACCCCCGAGAAGGCCGCCAAAGAGGCCGCGTGGGTGATGGAAATTGAGACCGCGATGGCCAAAGCCTCCATGGCCCGTGTTGACCGCCGCGATCCTGAGAAGGTCTATCACATCTATTCTGTCGATGACTTTCAGAAGCTGACGCCGGCGTTCGACTGGAAGGTTTACTTCGACGCCATCGGCATCGGCCATTTCGACACCCTCAATGTCGTCGCGCCCGATTTCTTCAAAGGCCTCAACGCTCTTCTCCAAAGTGAACCGCTCGACGCCTGGAAGAGTTATCTGCGCTGGCATGTGCTGCACAGCGAGGCCCCGAACCTTTCGAGCGCCTTTTTCAACGAAGATTTCCGGTTCTTCTCGCAGACCCTGGGCGGACAAAAGGTGCCACAGCCGCGCTGGAAGCAGTGCACCCGCGACACCGACCGGGCGCTGGGCGAGGCCGTCGGCCAGGACTGGGTCAAGCAGAACTTCCCGCCCGCGGCCAAGGCCAGCATGGACAAGTTGGTGGCTGCCCTCGAAAAAGCCCTGGCGGCCGATATGCGCGAACTGCCCTGGATGAGCGACGACACAAAAAAGGCCGCCGAAGAAAAACTCGCCATGATCCGCAACAAGATCGGCTATCCGGAAAAGTGGCGCGACTACTCCAGCGTGAAGATACACCGCGCCGCATTTGTGGCCAACGAACAGCAAGCCGCCCTCTACGAACGCAACTACAACTTTGCCAAGCTTGGCAAGCCCGTAGACGAACGCGAGTGGGGCATGACTCCGCCCACGGTCAACGCGTACTACAATGTCGCGTTCAACGACATCAACTTCCCCGCCGGCATCCTGCAGCCGCCGTTCTTCGACTTCACCATCGATCCGGCGGTGAACTTCGGCGGCATTGGTGTGGTCATCGGACACGAGATGACGCACGGCTTTGACGACCACGGCTCGCAGTTCGACGGCAAAGGCAATTTGCGCGAGTGGTGGACGCCCGCCGACCGCAAGGCCTTCACCGAACGCACCGATTGCGAAGCCAACGAATACAGCGGATTCGAGGCCGCGCCCGCGCACGGCGATACACCCGCGGCATATGTCAACGGGCGTCTCACGCTGGGAGAGAACGCCGCCGACAACGGCGGCCTGCGCATCGCTTTTCAGGCGCTGCTCGACGCTCTGGCCGAACAGCACAAGAGCATCGACGACAAGATCGACGGCTTCACTGAGGCCCAGCGCTACTTTATCGGCTTCGCCCAGGTCTGGTGCGAGAACCATTCTGAAGCCATTGCCCGGCAGCTTGTGCTCATCGACCCGCATTCGCCGGGCCGCTGGCGCGTCAACGGCGCCGTCCAGAACTTCGAAGAATTCGGCAAGGCCTTCGGCTGCAAAAAAGGCCAGCCCATGTACCCCGTAAACTCCTGCCGCGTCTGGTAGGCTCGGGGCCGAAATCGTACCGCCTGTCTCCAGGCCTGCGTAGCGCCGGTCTCCACGCGTGTGTAGCGCCGGTCTCCAGACCGGCTGTGGTGCGGGTCTCCTGACCCGCACCCACCGGTGTGGGCCGGGCCGCTACGCGGAAAATCACCCCCGCCCGCACCCCCAAAGTTTCCCGAAAACCATCGCTGCCCTTTACCACCCTCAAAACGTCTATACTGCGATTACATCCAGAGAGTGGGTTTGCCGGGAATCGAAGTTGGCCGAGGGGCCAGGATCAGGGCGGCGAAGTACTGGAAATCAGGGCTTTTGACCGGTCCCGAACGGAAACTAGGCACAACCCGCCCTCGCCTTTTACAATTCATCAGGGATACCATCCCAACCCAGCTCTGCTCGGGAACGACCAAACTTGGCGGCGCACGCCTGACCAGGATGAAGGAATAGCATGAGGTTCAAGAAATTCGGCAAGGCGCTTTTGATGGGCGTCCTCTCTGCGGGCATCATCTTCGGCGTAACGTCTTGCGTTGAGAGTTATACGGTTGGCTTCTTGTATGTAACGGGAACCGTCACCGCCTCGTCCGGGAGCAGCGGCATCATCTCCGGCTATAAGATCGACCACAACACCGGAAAACTGAACACCATTGACGGTCTGCCGGTTTCTTCCGGAGGCGCCAACCCGGTCCGCGCCGTCCTCACCCTCGGCAGCCGCTTCCTCTATGTCCTCAATCGCGGCGTCAACAATGCCGGCAACGGCAACTGCTATGGCGTCGGCGCCGCCGAGTGCCAGAACGCAAACATCACCCAGTATGCCGTGGGCGGCAATGGCATCCTGACGCCCCAGGAGACCTTCTACACCCAGGGCCTCAACCCGTTCCGGCTCATCGTTGACTCCTCGGGAAATTATTTGATGGTCCTCGACCACGACGCGCCCGACAACGCCAGCCCCTCGACCTCCGACAATTGCGCCCGCGCCCTGGGCAACCTGGGAACCGCCAATCTGGTCACAACCTGCGGCGACATTACCGTCTTCCAGATCAACCAGACTACGGGCCGCTTGTCGCTGGTCGTCAATGCCCAGGTAACCGCGGCCAACGGCTCCCCGCTCACCTACTTCCCGGTTCCCGCCAATCCTGTCGATTTCGTTCTCAGCGGCGGTTTCGTCCTCACCCTCACCGGCACCAACACGCCCACCTCCTACCCATATACCGGCGGCACCTCCGTCTGGCCCTACACCTATGCCTCCTCGAGCGGCCAGCTCACCCTGAGCCAGAACAGTGTGCAGGCGCTCAACATCAAACAAGGCACCGCCATTGTGAATGCCAGCAGCGTCATTTACGTGCTTGACAACGAGCCGGTGACGATCACATTCAACGGAACCTCCACCACTTCGCAAAGCCAGATTCTCCCCTATACCACCGGCACTGGCGGCGCATTGCAGTCGGAGCCAAGCGGTGTGATCCCCGACGATCCCACGCTCGCCAATCCCATTTATGTGCTGGTCGAGTCCAAGGGCAAATTCGTTTATGTCGCCAACCAGGGCAACAACACCACCGGAGTGAATCCGGAAAGCGGCCTCGCCGGATACTTCCTCACCACTGCGCCCTCTTATCAGCTCAGCTTCATCGCCGAAGAGCCTTTCGGCTCCGGTTCGGGTCCGCAGTGCATCGTCGAAGATCCCTCGAGTCAGTTCATTTACGAAGCCAACGAATATGACTCCACCATCACCGGACGCTTGCTCGATCCCAATACCGGAGACCTGAACAGTTTGCGTTCGGGGTCTGGAGTTTACACGCTCCAGGGTCAGCCCACATGGTGCCTGGTCGACGGACGTACCGGATAAGCTCTGGCGGCGTCCGCCGGCCCAATCCGCACAGGCTGGCCGGTGCCTCTTGTCAGCTTCCGGAAGCTTCGGAGTCTGCATCGACATTGTCCAAATCCCGGCACGGCCGTTCGCTGATCGCGCCGGGATTTGATTACAACCAGATTTTTTCAAGGGCCCATGGGTGGCCCCGCTGACGAAAGATACGCATGAAGTTTTCTAGACCGAGCCAGCTCTTGTTGATTGCCGCGGCCAGCCTCGCGGCGGCTTCGCTCATTACCGCCTGCGAGACCCTCACCGTGGATTTCGTCTTCGTGGCCAGCGCACTGGCCGCCGGCTCCAATAACTACGGCGAGATCGACGTCTTCGAGATCGACTCCGAGTCCGGCCGCATGCGCCAGATCCCCACTTCGCCGTTTCCTTCTGAAGGCCGCGACCCTGTCGCCGAGGCCGTCTCCGCCGATTACCAGAATCTATTCGTGGTCAATCAGGACGACAACACCATCGTCCAGTTCATCATCGGCAGCGATGGCAAGCTCTATCCCTATAACACGGTCAACACTCCCGGCATCTATCCGCTGGCCATCGCCGCCAACAAATCCAACGTCTTTGTGGTGGACACCTACCAGCCCCTTCCGCTCTGCTCCACCGCCGATCCCTGCTCTGGTTCCGTCGCCGTCTACCCGCTGACCGCCGCTACCAGCAGCACGCCGGTTGGCCTCGGCACGCCGGCCACAAACCCGGCAGTGAGCGCACAATTCTGGCCGCTCACGCTCTCCGGCGCAAATGCTTCGCATGTGATCGTGCCCACCGCCGTCAATGTCCTCGCCTCCGGCGCCTTTGTCTATGTCTCCGCGTACGACTCATCCGTCACGCCGAACGCGGGCTATGTTTTCGGCTTCTCTGTCGGCTCCGGTGGCGTGTTGACCGCCGTGCCCGGCTCGCCCTTTGCTGCCGGCGACAAACCTTCCGCCGTCGCCAGCGATGCCAAGAGCGCCTATGTGTACGTAACCGACGCCGTGCGCGGCGATGTGCTCGGATACACCGTCGGTTCCACCGGCGCGCTCGCTGCGTTGAGCGGCAGCCCCTACCCCGCCGGCAACGATCCCACCGGCATCGTCGTCGATCCTACCTACGCCTATGCCTACGTCTCCAACTCGACCGACGCCACCGTCACCGCTTATTCCATGTCGAGCGGCGTGCTCACCCGCATCGGCAGCTACGCCACCGGCCTCCAGCCCGTCGCCATCGGCATCGATCCCTCCACCAACCACTTTCTCTTCACTGTCAATTTTCTCGCCAACACGGTTTCAGATTTTGAGCTGAGCACCACCTCCGGTACCCTGCTCGACGCCCAGGGCACGCCGTTTAACACCAACGCCCAGCCCGTGGCTGCGGCAGCCATTCCACACAACGGCACGGGAGGCGGCATTTCGTCGCAGTAAGAACATGGTTTCGTCCGGCTCGCCCAGCCAAGCCGGTTCTGGCAATACCCCGTACGCGGCTTTTACAATAAACACGGGGCAACGTAAACGAGATTTTTTGAGGGCTTTTGAACCAGAGGGCCCATGACGAAGGAAGCGCATGAAGTTCAGTAAATTGAGCCAGCTCGCTCTGGTCTCTGCGATTGGCCTCACCGTGGCCACACTCCTGACGGCTTGCCAGCTTGTCACCATCGACTTTGTTTACGTGGCCGCCTCCGCGGGCGCCTCTGCCAACAGCGCGGGCCAGATTTATGGCTACGCCACCGATGCCCAGTCCGGTGCCATCCGCTCTGCTGTTCCCGCCATCTCCTCCGGTGGAAACAGCCCCGTGGCCATGGCCGCGACTTCCGACTTCCTCAACGTTTATGTCGCCAACCAGAGCAATAACTCCGTGGTGCATTTCACCGTCGCCGATACCGGCGCTCTCACGCAGAAGGAGTCGGTTACCCTGCCCAGTGCCCCGGTGTCTATCGCCGTCAACTCCGCTAATACCTATCTGTACGTGGTCTCGGGAACCACTTCCGCCACGCTCACCGAATATGCCCTGAGCAGCGGCAACCTCGGCAGCGCAACCGCAACCGCTCAGCTCACTCTTCCCGCACCAAACGCAGGCGATTCCATCGTGTCCACCGGCGTCACCGTCCTCGCCAACAACGACGCGGTCTACGTCGCGGCCTACGACAAATCGGCTTACAACCCCGGCGGAACCACCACCAGCAACGCCAACCCCGGCTGGGTCTTCGGCTACTCGGTTGGCTCCAGTGGCGCATTCTCCCCAACCTCCGGCAGCCCCTACCAGGCTGGCGTCAAGCCCTCCGCGCTGACCACCGATCCCACCAGCCGCTTCGTTTTCGTCACCGACTACGCTTCCAATGAGCTCATCGGCTACACCGTGCTCTCCACCAACACGCTCGCCTTCATGATCAACGGGCCCTTCAAGACCGGCAACGAGCCCACCTCCATCACCATCGATCCGCGCGGCATTTATATGTACGTCACCAACTCGCTAGATAACACTTTATCGGCTTACTCCATCGCCTTGCCCACAGGCACTCCTTCCACCATCGTTGGCTCTGGCTCCACCGCCGGAAACACCACCGACACTGAACCCGTGTCGGTCACCGTCGAGCCTTCGCTGGGACGCTTCGTCTACACTGCCAACCACCTGGGCAACTCCGTCTCCGGCTTCAAGCTCAATCCCGACACCGGCGCTCTGACCACCAATCTGGCCACGCCCTACCCCACCGGCGCATACCCCACCGCGATCATCGCCGTCCCCCACGGCAACCATGCCACCCAGTCCATCACTCCCTAAGAAGTGAAAAGAGTGAAGAAGTGAAA
>Ga0181520_10011777_pt1 | contig 11406 bp, 11 predicted proteins | sample PEATcosm2014_Bin_29_FD_132451 | JGI IMG/M metagenome (GOLD analysis project Ga0181520, IMG submission 132451) | Peatland microbial communities from MTU Mesocosm Facility, Houghton, MI, USA - PEATcosm2014_Bin02_30_metaG | ecosystem: Environmental > Terrestrial > Soil > Wetlands > Peat | place...
GGGACCAAAGCTGGGCTCATTGGTAATGGTGAGGGCAACGGTGGTTGACTCGGTGATCGACCCCGATGTCCCAGTGATGGTCACGGTCACAGGAGTGGTGGTAACTGCGGCCGATGTGCCGACCGTGAGGTTCAGCGTTTCAGTGCCCGCTGCGGTTCCGGCTGCGAAACTCGAGGTAACTCCGGAAGGCAAGCCAGTTGCAGTGAAGGCGATTGTTCCGCTGAATCCGCCTATGGAGTCGATGGCAATAGTGCTTGTTCCCGTTGCTCCCTGCGCTATGCTCACGCTTGTTGGCGATGCCGAGAGGGTATAACCTGCCGCAGGGGTCACCGTGACTTGTCCCATGCCGCTTGAACTGCCGTAGATGCCCTGACTGCCCTGGTCAGGCGTGTACGCCGCGGTCAGGGTATCGGTGCCAACTGCCAGCGCGCCCTCAGGGATGTTGATTGTTGCCGTGCTGCCGTTCGACGCGCCGCTCAAGGGGGTAGAAGCAGAGGCGTAGCTGCCGCTGGTCAGCGTTACCGATCCCGTCGGATTCAAAAACCCTGTTGACGCTGCCACCGTCACAGTGACTGCCGTGGACTGCGTCGCGCTGAAAGTGGACGGAGAGGCCGAAACTGTCACGCCCGGGGTCTGTATGGGATCGATAGTCACCGCAAGCGTGCCCGAGGAATTCTTGTAGAACAACGCGCCATTCGTATCCGGCGTGTAGGCGGCGGTTAACGTATCGGTACCTGCGGGCAGAGAGTTGGGCGGAATAGTCGCTGTGAGCATGCCGTTTGCTAAGGTCGCAGCAGTCGACGAGTAGGCCCCGCTCGTAAGCTTGACCGATCCCGTGGGGGTGGGATTGCCGCCTGCGGCGCTCACGGTCACCTGGACCGTCACCGCCTCACCGGTTGTCACCGTAATCGGTGCGCTCTGCATTATCGTTACCGCCGGCGTTGACAGCGAAGTGGGAGTTACAGTCACCTGTCCCGTTCCCGTCGTCGAGACATAGATCTCGGCGCCGTTGGTATCGGGGGTGTAAGTTGCCGTCAGCGTATCGAAGCCATTCGCCAGCGCTCCTGCCGATACGTTGATGGTAGCGACGCCGCCGGTAAGCGCTGCTGCGGGGGAGGTGTAGCTCCCGCTGCTAACTGTCGCCGACCCGGTTGGCGTTCCGAACCCTGAGGTATTGCCCACGGTCACCTTGATTGAGAACGCCTGGGCCGTCGTGACGGATGCGGGCGAGGGAGTGACCGAAACTGTTGGCGTCTGCAAGCCGTCGACCATCACGTTTGTGGTGCCAGTGGCGGTGTTGTAGGTCGCAGAGCTGGCAGAATCCGGCGTGTAGGACACGCTCAGTTTGTCAGTACCCTGGGCAAGATCTCCGGCCGGAATTGTGATGCTTCCTGCTCCCGATGACAGAGTGGCTGCCGAAGATGTGTAGCTGCCGCTGGTCAGCGTCACCGAGCCGGTTGGCGTGGGGTTGCCCGAGCTGCTCACTGTAACATTTACGGTCAGCGATTCGCCCGTCGTAATGAGAGAACTGCCGGCGGTTACTTGAACAGTAGGATTGAATTTGCTGCTCGCTGACGTGAAGTCGTTAATGAACGTACTCACATTGAGCGAGCCCCAACCAGTGGCCTCGTCGTACCCGGCTTGTACCGCATAGCCGGCGGTGCCGCCGGTAAGAGCGGTGCTGCTGGCGATGCTGTTGTTGCACATGCTGGGAGTGCTCACGCTGCACGACGCCACTCCGCTGCTGGCGATGGTTACGTCATGGAACGCGGACGGATCACTTGCCGCCATGCTGTATATGGTTGGCGTAATGTTGCCTTGTCCGCCTCCCATCTTCTGGTCGAGCAGCGCTGTAATACCTGCCATATCGGGCGCCGACGCCGATGTTCCCGAGAAGATAACAAACGGGAGCCCCTGAGATGTGTTCACGCAGGTTCCACCGGTGGCCGCAAGGCATGCAAAGTATCCATCGTGACCGGATGCAGAAAAAGCCACGTCGGGCGTGTATCGCCCGGTTCCCGGTGTAGGCACACCGGTGCCTGTCTGCCACGGAGGAGTTGCGACGAACACGCTGACGCCTCCGCCGGTGGCGGCCACCTGAAACCCAGTCGAAGAGCTTCCGGGCTCGTTCCACGCGCCTTCAGGAATGTAGCTCTTAGCCGATTCATAGCCAGTGCCGTTGGTCGCACCCCAATAAGTCGAGTAGTCACTGGCATCGTTGAACTCGGTGCCGCCCACGCAGGTTTCGTAAATTGGAGAACAGAGGGCATTGGGGCTGGCTGCTGTGGCGACTGCCGGCGGCGCCGCGCCATGCGTGTCGCACCCCGCTGCGCCGCTGTCGCCCGAGGAAACAAATACCGAGATACCTTCCCCTGCCGCGGTCTGGTAAATACTTCCCCACTCGTTGACATCTGAAAGGGAGTTGTCCGCCTCGCATCCACCGAAGCTGATGCTCATCACCTGCGCGGGAACGGGAGTGGTCTCAGTGAGGTACTGGGCATCGGTGTAGATGCCGTCGCTTGTGCCGCTGGTGCTGGCCGTAACAAGAATCAGGTTGGCGCCAGGGGCAACGCTGCCGGCCCGGGTTACGTCGAGTGTCGCTTCGCCCTGGGCATCAATATAGTCGGTCACACTACTGGCGCATGTGTTGTTGGTCTCGCAAGTCGGCTCCGAAGTGTAGGCGGCGCCGGGATCGATGCCACCCTCGGCAGTGGGGACCACCTGGGTGGGCGTGTTGAAATTCGCACCCAGGAAACTTTGGAAATTTGTGATGTCGTTTGTGGCGACATGCGCTTCGGCAACAATGCCGATGGTTACGCCCGAGCCGGTAAGGTTCGAGGGCAGATTGTAGATGGTGGCAAAGTCGGCTGGGCCAATGACATAATCCGACCCGGCGGTGAGCGTTATGTCCGGTGAGTTCTTGAACGCGATCCGCGAGAAGTGCTGTGGCCGCTCGTTGATGGTGTAAAGGCCGCGCACCGCCAGAATTGCCGGCGCCAGCGCGGATGGGACCATGGGATCGGACGAAACAGAATAACGCTGGTCGCCGTGAACATTGTAGGAGTGCAACTCAGCGCCGAAGGTGCGTCCAAGGCTGGCTGCCGGGCCGCCAAACTCGATGAAAATCTTGCTCGGCGCCACCCAGTTCACATGCAGCCCCTGGCTCTCAAGCCATCCGCTGATCGAAGCGATATCGTGATCCGACACGCCAAACCGCGCGCCGATCTCAACCGGCGTCAGCCAGTGGTGATAATTGGGCGAAGCGGGATTCTGCTGATCTTCAACAAACTGGTCGAACGCCTTCTGCTGCTCGGGCGACCGCGCCAGAACCAGCGTCAGACTGTCTATGCCCTTATTTGGGTCGAGCGCACCCTGGTCGTTGGCCGGGGACGCCCATTGCGGGTGATGGCCCGCGAGCACGACCGTCGGCGTAGGATCGAACGACTGCGGGACGCGGTCGGCAGACTGTGCCTGGGCCTGTGCAGTGAATGCGCAAACGGCCAGCGCCAGAACTGCGGCGAAAGGCTTGGCCATTGTTATATGGCGGCTCAGGCTTGAAATCGGAGACGTTGAGAGCGGGACTTCCGGCAGTGCCATTGCGATTGACTCCTTACGGAATGGGCAAACATCGATTGCAGTTTGCGAGGGCACGGAGCCCTCGGCGATAGACGTTGAGGGTCAGAAAATATTGGAAAATATCGAGAAAATTGATCGAACAGGTGCAGCAGAGTAGCCAGAATCTAATAGACCGAACGATCCGGCTGTCCCCTGGGATCGACTGCAGCGAGGCGCCAGACCTTGTTACTTATGCTGAAAGCCGAGACTAAGTGATTTATGCGCAATTTGCAAGGCAATATTAGTGAAAATCTCGGCATGGAGATGGCCCGGCGTTGAGCCCATTCCGGCCCTTGTGATCCAGCAGGCCGGTCGCCCCGGAGGCCTGCAAAGGGCAAAGTCAGCGCGAGTGCGCGCAACAGTAAAGGCCCACCTGTCGCGTAGATCGCGGGTTTATTGCGGTGTCGCCAGATACTTCTTGAGCGGATCCCAGTAGCGCATGTGCCAGCCGGGATCGAGATGGTCGAAGTCGCCCTCGGGAAAACCGGTGTGGTCCAGCACCAGCGTCGTTCCACGGCCTGCGGCTCTCAGCTCAAAATGCGCAATGGAGTAGACGCCCGGATCCCAAGAGGCAGGCCGCCATGCCTGCACGATGCGCTGGCTCGGGATCAGCTCCACGTTCCGGCCTTCAACCAAGCCGCCAAAGGTGGTAAACCTGCCGCCGGCGCTGGCGTCGATGGTGGCCGGCATTCCTGTGAAGGCAGCGAACTGCTTTGAATCCATAAGCACACTGAAAATGCGCACGGGCGTGGCATCGAGCGCGATTTCCTGATGAAGCGATGTGCGGGACGCGTTGGGTCCGGTAGTGGGTTTCTCTTCTGGAGCCCGTGCCGGCTGCTGCGCCAGCACGCTTAATCCCGCTGCGGGAAATGCCATAGCTGCCGCGGCTGCACCCATTGCACGGCGCCGCGTAAATTGCTGCACGCTGCTTTTCATGCCGACCTCGCAAATACCACTCAGCAACTGGGGTTCATGGGAACACGCAAAATCGTTATATTCAAGAACTAATTTGGCGTTCGATACTATGCTTGTTTCAGCCTTGGAGGTATAACGATGTCTCAAGCGAATAAGCTACTGATGGAAGACTGGTTTGAGAAAGTGTGGAACCAGCAGAACACCGCGGCCATCGATGCCATGTTTCTTGCCGATGGCCGGTCGCACGGATTCCCTCAAGCCGATTCCGTGCTTGTCGGCCCCGAAGAATTCAAGACCATTCATCGAAATTTCTGTGAGGCCTTTCCCGATCTTCTGGTGACCGTGGAAGATGTGATTGCCGAAGGCGATAAGGCGGCCGTCCGCTTTACCGCAACCATGACTCACCTTGGCGATTCTCTGGGGATCAAGGCAACACAGAAAGAGGTCGAGCTGCACGGCTGCACAATGGTCATCATCAAAGACGGGATGATCAGCGAGGGCTGGAACTTTATGGATATGGGCGGCATGTTCGCCAAGCTGCGGGGCGAATAGCGGCCGATGAATCATTTCGGGCCGGCGCGGCTAGTGCTCGCCCCTTCCTGGGCGCAGCATCAGGTCGCGGATGGCTTCGCGAGGGTCCTTGCCCTCGTTCAGGATCAGCTCCATTTGCTCGGCGATGGGCATCTCGATGCCATGAAGCTTCGCGAGGCCCAGGGCGGCGCGCGTGGTGCGAACGCCTTCGGCCACCTTGCCGCCCAGCCCGGCCAGAATCTCATCCAGCTTGCGGCCCTGGCCCAGCGCTTCGCCGACCGTGCGGTTGCGGCTAAGGCTGCCGGTGCATGTCAGCACCAGGTCGCCGGTGCCGGAAAGCCCGGCCAGCGTCTCACGCTTGCCTCCGCAGGCAACCGCCAGCCGCGTAATCTCGGCAATGCCCCGGGTGATGAGAGCGGCCGTCGAGTTATGGCCCAGGCCCACGCCTGCCGCGATGCCGGCTGCAATTGCGATCACGTTCTTGAGCGAGCCGCCGAGTTCAACGCCGATCACATCGGTCGAGGTATAAAGGCGCAGCGTCTCAGAAGAGAATTCCTGCTGGATGAGTTTGGCGACATCGGGATCGCTGAAGGCCACGGTGACGGCGGTGGGCTGCCCGGTGGCCACTTCGAGGGCAAAGCTGGGTCCGGAGAGTGCGCCAATCGAGAGCAGCCGGCCCGCTGGCTCCAGAGCCGACGACAGCACCTCGGTCATGCGCATGTTACTGGGGTCTTCAAGCCCCTTGGTGGCGCTCACCAGGAACTGGCCGTTGCGGAGACAGCATCGCATCCGCAAAAACGTGGCCCGCAAAAACTCCGACGGCACCACGGACACAACAATATCGGCCTCAGTTACCGATTCGCAGTCTGCGGTGACGGCGATGCTTTTGGGCAGCGGAAAGCCAGGCAGGAATTGGCGGTTTTCTCCCGCGCCAATAATCTCCTGGGCGAGCTCGTCGCTGTGCGCCCAGAGCGATAGCTGGTGCCCGCCGCGGCGATCGAGTGCGAGCGCGATGGCGGTTCCCCATGCCCCGGAACCTAAAATGCTGATGCGGCTCATTTATTTTTTCTTGCTCCGAATCGGGATTCCGTGCCGGTAGCGAGGCGCCGGATGTTCTGGTGATGTTTGATGATGATGAGCAGCGCCACGGCGCACTGCACCGCGATGAAAAAGGCGGGCCGCTCTCCGCTGGTCATAAACCAGGCAAAGACCGGGAAACAGGCCGCGCCAACGATCGAGGCGAGAGAAACATAGCGGCTGATGGCAAGGATGACTGCAAAGACGCCGATGGCCGACAATGCCGCCCAGGGCGCCGCTACCAGAAAGACGCCGAATCCCGTGGCTACGCCCTTGCCGCCTTTGAAGCCCAGCCAGGGCGTAAACATATGGCCCAGAACGGCGAAGAGGGCAGCCAGCGCCTGCAAATCGCGGTTCGGAAGCATGGGCAGCAGCAGGATGCCAAGCCATGCGCCCAGCCAAACGGCCGAGCAGCCCTTCATGACGTCGAGCACGAAGGTTAAAGCGCCCAGGCCTTTGCCGCCCGCGCGCAGAACATTTGTGGCGCCAATGTTGCCGCTTCCCACTGAACGGATGTCCTGCTTGCAGAAGATGCGCACCAGCAGGTACCCGACCGGGATCGACCCGAGCAGGAATGCGACGGCCGCAATCAGCAGTGCTGCAAGGAGCATAACGAGTGAGTTTAACAGGTGAGGGGAGAGCGATTCATGAGCCGGCACGAGCTAGCACTGCGGACAGGTAACATTGAGCGCAGCGACTCTCAGGATGTTCAAGCGATGGCGCGTCTTGCGGACCTGACCTCGGCCGCCAGAACTGCCAGGATCTTGAGCGCCACCAACGGCTCGCTCTGCATCAGGGCAGTGAAATCGTCACGGGGAATGAAGCTGACAACTGCGCCCGCTTCAGCCTTCGCCGTGAGCGTGTATGGCTGGTTGGCCAGCAAGCCTGGTAGCCCCAGCAGGGAGCCTTTGGGAGCTTCAACGGAAACAATCTGCTTGCCCTCCGTTGATTCCATGGTCAGCCGGGCTGCGCCGCTGCGCAGGATGTAGAGGCCAACCGGCGGATCGCCCTGCGCGAATAGCACGCGCTCCGAGGCGCAGACTTCCGGAGCCGCCTTCTTCTCAAGCACGGTCATCAGCTCCATATCAGCGACAAATGCAGTTGGGTCGAGTTGCACGGCTACCTCTTTCTTTTCGATCGCGGCATGCTGGGCGGACTCAGGTTCGCAGCATGCCTGGTCGAGCGTGGCCTCATCGCCCTCTCCCCGTTCAGGATGATTTTGGAGCAGGAAAATCGGGGACGAAGCGGCTCTCTTTCACAGCTAAATAAATACTGAGGTCATTTTGCCACTCCGACGAGTGGGGAATTTGTGATTAGGATCACGATTTAATGTTCACGGCCGTCCCGGTCTGTGATCTGGAACAGCTTTTGTATGGCGGCCATCCGCCCTCCAGCCGAAATCTCGCTCCAATTCGGCGCGGAAAACCGAGGCAAGGTAGATCCCGATTGGCCCTGAACAACTTGCCGCATCACATTAACATGACTGTAATCAAAGCCCCGCTTACTATTCCTTACACTTCTGTGCATGTCCTTCGAGAGTCCTTTGACTTTTGCGCGAACCGATAAGACGAACGGAACCAGCATCTTTCGGCTCGTTGGGCCGCTGACCATCCGCAACCTGTTTGAGATCCAGGCCGCTCTTCGCGCCGAACCGCTGCCGAAGGTAACCGTGGTCGACCTCACCCAGGTGCCTTACATGGATTCAGCCGGCATGGGGGTCATCGTCAACAGCTATGTGCATGCGGTCAATCATGGCGCTGAGTTTTTTGCCGTGGGCGTTTGCGACCGGGTGAAGGCACTGTTCGAGGTGACCCGCGTCGACAAACTGATCCCGATGCGCGATACAGCGGAGGGGATCTAAGGCCGGCTCCGGAACGCACCCCAATGCGTTTTCAGGGTTAAATAGCCCCAGCCAGGCTCAATTAAACTTGATTCTGGATGTCGGGAATTCTGACCAAAACACGCATTACCCTGGAGATGATCAAGTGGGAGCACTCGATTTTTGCGCTTCCATTTGCCCTCACTGCGGTGCTGCTTGCCGCCCATGGTCATCCCGGCTGGCGAACCCTGGCCTGGATCCTGGTGGCGATGGTGGCTGCGCGCTCGGCGGCCATGGCCTTCAACCGCTGGGCCGATGCCGATCTCGACGCCGCCAACCCCCGCACCACCATGAGGGCCATCCCCGCAGGCCTGCTTACGCGGCAGTTTGTTCTCGCGTTCACGGTTGCGTCCACGGTGGTTTTCCTCATCGCCGCCGGCCAGCTCAACCAACTCACGCTCTATCTATCGCCCATCGTCCTGCTGGTGCTCTTCGGCTACAGCTACATGAAGCGCATCACCCGCTGGTCGCACCTGTTCCTCGGGCTCTCGCTGGGGCTCGCGCCTTCGGCTGCGTGGATCGCCGTGCGCGGCAGCCTCGACGCACGCATCGTAGTGCTGACGGCTGCGGTCACGTTGTGGGCCGGCGGCTTCGACGTGCTCTACGCCTGCCAGGATTTTGAGCACGACCGCAGTGTGGGCCTGCACAGCCTGCCCCAGTCCAACGGAATTGCCGTTGCCTTCTGGGCCGCCCGCATCATGCACCTGGTCATGCTGGCGCTGCTGGTATGGTTCGCGCTGCTTTTCAATTTCCACCTGGCTGGATGGCTGGGGATTGTTGCGGTCGCCCTGCTGCTGGGTTACGAGCATTCGCTGGTTTCGCCGCGCGATCTGCGCCGGCTCAACGCTGCCTTCTTCACCATGAACGGCGTCATCGCCATGGCCTTCCTGATGTTTGTGGCGGCGGATCTGTGGCTGCGGTAAATCCCGGGAAGAGTAAATTCGTTTCAAATGCAAAGAACGCGGCGAGGCAGAATCCAGCCCAACATGAGTTACAATAGTTACAGGAGTTGCAACAGTGACAGTATCGCCTTCAACTGTAATCAGCATGCGGCTGCCCGCCGAGAGCGGAAGTCGTTTGAAGCGGCTCGCCAGCCGCCATGGCTGGACCACCAGCGACTTGAGCGCCCGGCTCGTGGAAGAGGGCCTGCGCCGCGCGGAGTTCGCCTTCATCGACTTTCGCGATTCCGCGGCTGGACGCCAGGCATACATCCAGGGCAGCTCCCTTGCCGTTTGGGAAGTGGTGGCTCTGGTGAAAAGCTACAAAGGCGATTTCAATGCCGTAGCGAACCACCTGCGCTGGCCGGGAGTCAAAGTGGCCGCTGCGATTCACTATTCCGAGGCCTACCCCGACGAGATCGGCGACGCACTCCGGGAGAATGAATTGCTGGGCCTTGAAGCGTTGAAACGCATGCTGCCGCAAACCGCGGAATTCAAAGCAAGCCGGGGTTCGCGAAAGTAAAGGGCGAGTTTCCAGCGTGTTGAAATTTCTGCTCGACGAACACATCTCGCCTGCCTTGGCCACTGGCCTCAAACGCCGTCTACCGCGATTCACGGTGTACGCATTGGCCGAGTGGGACAATGGCGCGCACCTAGGCCGCGACGATGCAAGCTGCCTCAAAGAGGCGGCCCGCCAGAAGCTGACCCTGGTCACCTACGACCGGCGAACCATTCCGCCGCTGTTGAAAGCATGGGCGGAATCTGGCATTCATTACGCCGGAGTTGTGTTTGCCGACGAAAAGACAATCGCGCAGTCAGACATTGGCGGACAGGTGCGGGCTCTGGTTGAATTAGCCAAAGCGGGGCTGCTCTGGGATTGGACTGACAAGGTTTGCTTCCTCGAACACACCGCAAACAGGAAAGGGAATTGACCGTGAACGCATCCGCTAAAGTCGCCGTCGTTACCGGTGGAGCGCAGGGCATTGGCCGCTCGACTGCCGAGCTGCTGGCCCAGCGCGGCTATCGCGTGGCCATCATCGATCTGAACCCGCCGGTGAGCACCATCGCAGCCATCGAATCCGCCGGCGGCGAGTTGTTCGGCTTTGTCGGCGACATTACATCTGAGAGTGTTGTCGAGGAATTCAAGAGCCGCGTGCTTGCTCATTACGGTCGCGCGGATGTGCTGGTAAACAACGCAGGCATCAGCTTGATCTCTCCCGCCGAGCAAACTTCGACCGCCGATTACCGGCGAGTCCTCGAGGTCAACCTGGTGGCGCCGTTCCTGCTGGCCAAAGCATTCGGGGCCGTTATGCTCGAGGCACGCGCCGGTTCGATCGTCAATGTTGCGTCGGTTGCGGGCCTTCTCGGAGTTGCCGATCGCGCGGCCTATAACGCGTCAAAACACGGGCTGGTGGGGCTCACCCGCACACTGGCAGCGGAGTGGGGCGGGCGCGGCGTGCGCGTCAACGCCGTCTGCCCCGGCTGGGTGAAGACCGAGATGGATGCGGCTGACCAGGCTGGAGGCAGTTACACCGACGCCGACATCACGGGCCGTATTCCCATGGCCCGCTTTGCCACGCCCGACGACGTCGCCCACGCAATCGCCTTCCTGGCCGACGAGAAAGAAAGCGCATTCGTCAACGGTCACATGCTTTCAGTGGATGGAGGTTGGGCGGCCGACGGCAGTTGGGAGTCGCTGCGCCTCGGCAAGCGCTGATGCATCTCACTTTTTGTTGCTGAGCGATCCCACCCTAGGCGCAAAAACAAGGACGCGCCGAGGGTGGGGCACCCGAAGGTTTGTTTCCGACGGGCCGGCAAAGACGGTGGATAACCGAAAAACAAAAACGGCACGAGCCCTCGTTGGGATCGTGCCGCCTGTTTGTGTGCCGAGCATGTTTAACAGCTTTGGGGTGCAAGTCCCCTTCACATCCTGATGGAGGAGCAGTGATAGCGAAGCGCCAGGGCATCGCTGCGAGGCGGGGTCTGAAAGCAGCGTGGAGCAAAGACGCGAGCCGATGGACAAGAACCGGATATGAGGCATACGGCGCTGGACGAGCGGGCAAACGGTCGCGAAGTCCACATCCATCAAGAGCGCTGGTTGTAAATTCGGCGGCTGTGCGTTGAAGGCGGTTGAACTTACCTCGGGAGGTCTGCCACATGTTCCGGAATCGGGACTGAGGGTGGAGCAATCCACTCTGACCGTGGGGCAGAAGTCAGCAGCGGGCATAGTAGTTCCGCGAGGGACGAAGGCCTGAACGATGAGAAGGAGTAGTAGGAAAGCGCATCTCATGCGTGGCTATGCGCCAGCCAATCAGCCCTCGGGCCGAGCTTGAGCGAGTTGGGAGCGGGTGAAGCCTGCAATGAAACTCGACGAGCGGCGAAACCACCATCGGCGGTGCATTCTTTGAACCTCCGGCCTCTGTGCAATGTGGCAGGGGATCAACTCATCGA
>Ga0181520_10011778_pt1 | contig 11406 bp, 13 predicted proteins | sample PEATcosm2014_Bin_29_FD_132451 | JGI IMG/M metagenome (GOLD analysis project Ga0181520, IMG submission 132451) | Peatland microbial communities from MTU Mesocosm Facility, Houghton, MI, USA - PEATcosm2014_Bin02_30_metaG | ecosystem: Environmental > Terrestrial > Soil > Wetlands > Peat | place...
GGCGAACTGCTCAAGACCGAAAAGTGGGGCCGCAAGAAGCTGGCCTACGAAGTGCAGAAGTTCAGCGAGGGCTACTACACCCTGTTCGACATGAACGCGGGTCCCACCCTGATCGCCGAGCTCGAGCGGCGCTTCCGCAACCACGACTCGGTGATCAAGTACATGTCCGTGCGCATGGACGAGCAGACCAAGGCCGCCGAGCGCCAGAAGGTCCGCTACGAGCGCGAAGGCCGCCGCAAGGCCCAGGCCGGGATCAAGGAACGTTCCCTTGAGGAGGTGATGGGATGAAGCGGAAAGCTGACGCCAAGGGCAAGCCCAAGAAGAAGAAAGTATTCGGCGGACGACGCTCGAAGTTCTGCAAGTTCTGCGTCGAGAAGTCCACCTTCATCGACTACAAGGACGTGAAGACCCTCACCGGCTTCACCCCCGAGCGCGGCAAGGTGCTGCCCCGCCGCACCAGCGGCGTTTGCGCCCTGCACCAGCGCATGCTGGTCGAGGCCATCAAGCGGGCCCGCAACATCGCCCTGCTGCCTTTCGCTGCCGACTAGCCGTAGCATTTTGCAAGCTTCCCATCGGGCGCCGGCAACGGCGCCCGATGGTTTTTTACGTTAAGCTGGGGGCATGACCGACCCGACCCCCCTGCCCCAGCTGCCTCCCCCCCTACGGCGCCAGAAGGCGCTCGCGGCCTGCTGGAAGCCGGTCCTGCTGAACTGGCTGGTGCCGGGCGCGGGCTACTGGGTCCTGGGCGAGAAGAAGCGCGCCAAGGCCCTGCTCGCGGTCACCGTCGTGTTCGCCCTGATGGCCTTCCTGCAGCTGACCTACGGCGCGGTGGACGGCGTCAAGGGCGGCGTGTTCGTGCCCCAGCTCTCCCCCCTCCAGTGGATGCCCACCCTCGGCGCGGCCGCCACGGCCGGCGTCGGCCCGATCTACTCTCTGTTCGCCTGGTGCTTCGGCGGCCAAGGCACCGAACCGGTGCGCAACCTCACCCAGGAGTACGGCGCCACCTACATCATGGTGGCCGGCCTGCTGAACTGGCTGTGCCTGATCGATATCTTCGACCGCAGCACCGGCCGCTGGGCCTGGCGCCTGCCCAAGGATGAACAGGACGCCCTGGCCCGGAAGGCTTCGGGAAACTAGGCGTGTGTCCCAGGCGCCTGACCGTCTGCTAACCCGGCATTTCGTGCTGGTGTCGGCCATCACCTTCATCACCTTCTTCGCCGCCTTCCAGTTGTTTCCCACCGCCCCGCTGCAGCTCCGGCGGCTGGGCGCCAGCCTGGCGGAATCAGGCCGGTTCATGGCCGTGTTCACCGCCGGCTCGTCCCTGGGCGCCCTGGCCACCGGGCCCCTGGGCGACCGGGTCGGCCAGCGCCGCATGGTGGTGGCCTGTGCCGTGGGTTTCGGCCTGCTGCTGGGCGCCTACGGGCTGCTGCCGGTGCGCTGGGGCTTCTACCTGCTGGCGTTTCCCCACGGCGTGGTGTGGTCGGGCCTGCTCACCGCCACCATGGCCACCCTGGGCCACGTGCTGCCGCCGCTGCGCCGGGCCGATGGGCTCTCCCTCTACGGACTGGCCAGCCCGGCCGGGGTGGTCTTCGGCCCGCTGGCGGGCATGGCGGTGTTCCAGCGCTGGGGCTTCGCCCCCATGACCTGGAGCCTCGCCCTGGCGTTCGTGGTGCTGGGCCTGCTCGCGCTCAGCCTGCCCGCCGATCCCGCGCGGCAGCTCGAACGCGCCCCGTTCCGGCTGCCCGGCAAGGCCATGCTGGCCCCGGCCCTGGTGCTGCTGGCGACCGCCCTGGGCTACGGCGCCCTGAGCACCTACACCGCCCAGGAAGGCCTTGCCCTGGGCTTCCGGCCTTGGCTGGGCCTGCCCACCGGAGCGGCCTTCCTCTCCTGCATGGCCATCGGCATGCTGCTCACGCGCCTGGTCATGACCCAGGTGGGCTTCGGCCCCCACCCCACCCGGCTGCTGCCGGCCATGCTCTGGGCGACCCTGGCCGGGCTCGTCCTCCTGGCCTGCATGCCCGGAGGGCTGGCGCGCCACGTCTGCTCGGCCCTGCTCTACGGCGGCGGCTACAGCATGGTGCACACCCTGGTGAACACCTACGTGCTGGAGCATACCGAGCCCAGCCGGCGCGGCGCCGCCTTCGGCGCCACCCTGTTCGCCTTCGATTCGGGCATCGGCCTGGGCTCGTTCGCCATCGGCGGGCTGATCGGCTGGAGCTGCGGCCGGTTCGGGGTGCCCGGTTTCCGGGTCGGCTGGGCCGCTGCCGCGGTCCTGGCGCTGGCCGCGGTGCCCCTTTCCCGCAGGCTCACGGCCCTGTCATAATTGATTGCCATAGGTTTTAAAAGGCGCGAAAATAAATCGTATCGAGGTTTGACATGGATGGAATCCAACCTGGCGCTTGCATGCTTTGGAAGCCTGTGGGGGGAGGAGTCAGCGCGCTCGTGACGGTGATGACGCTGGATCTGGATCGGGACAAGGCGCAAGTGCATGTGCAGCGGGCCTCCACGGGCATCTGCGCAAGCCATTGGGTGGACATGAACGCGCTTTCCCCCGCGCCCAAGGGAGCCAAACCCTGTGCCTGCGCCAGTACCCACGGCGAGGACGACCACGCGGCCTGATCAGCCTTCCGTTCCGTTTTCGATCAAGGTTCCGAATGGCATGGGAGGCCGTCAAGTGAAGATCGCGTTTTTGGGGTTAGGGATCATGGGGTTCCCCATGGCCAGGAATTTCGTGAAGGCCGGGCACGAGGTGGCGGTGTGGAACCGGACGCCCAAGGCGCTGGAAGGCGCTCGCCAGGCGGCCACGCCGGCGGATGCCGCCCGGGATGCTGACGTCGTGTGGCTGTGCGTCACCGACACGAACGCCGTCGAGGCGATCCTGTTCGGCGCGGATGGCGTGGCGCAGACGCTGAAGCCCGGCGCCACCGTGGTCGATTCGAGCACCATCGCGCCCGAAGCCACGCGCCGGTTCGGCGCGCGCCTGCAGGCTCAGGGAGCGACCCTGGTGGACGCCCCCATGACCGGCTCCAAGATTGGCGCGGAAAACGCGCAACTGCTGTTCATCGTCGGCGGCCCGGAAGCGACGGTGGCCGCCCTGGATCCGCTGTTCCTGACCCTGGGCAAGAAGGCCATCCGGGTCGGCGGAACCGGCGCGGGCGAAAGCGCCAAGCTCGGGATGAACCTGATGATCGCCTGCATCTTCGAAGGCTTTGCCGAAGCCCTCGCCCTGACCGGCAAACTGGGGGTGGCGCCGGAGATCCTGGTCGAGCTGATCCAGTCCTCCATGGTCCGCAGCGGGGTGACGGACTACAAATCGAGCTTCGTGCTGAACCAGGACTGGACCGCCAATTTCCCGGTGCGGCTGATGCTCAAGGACCTCCTCCTGATGGCGGCCACGGCCCGGGAGGAGAAGCTGGAACTGCCCGCGCTCCGGGAGATCGAGAAGGTCTACCAGAAGGCCGTCGCGGCCGGCCATGCCGATGACGACTACGCGGTGACCGTGGAGACGGTGCGCGGCCTCTAGACCGACATCGAGCTTGACCCGAACCCCCTGGCGCGAGCGCAGGGGGTTCGATCGTTATGCCGTTGTCACCATGACAGTCCTTGGGTGTGATAGATACAGTTCGGCTGTGAAAGTGATGAACTGTACCTATAACTGTGTGGTTTGAACCATTACTATTTTTTCATCCACTCAATACAGGTCATTCATCCAAGGGAGGATCCACGATGAACGTTGCCCCACGAAAGCTGAAGGTCTATATCGACGGCGCCTGGCTGGAGTCTGTTACCAGCCGGTACATGGATTGCTTCGACCCTTCCACGGGCCAGGTGATCGCCCAGGCCCCGCAGTGCACTGCCGATGAAGTGGAACTGGCCGTACAAGCTGCCAGCCGGGCATTCCCGGCCTGGGCGGAGACCCCGCCCAACCAGCGCGTCCAGGTGCTGTTCCGGATGAAGGCCCTGATGGACCAGCACCTCGACGAGCTGACCCACTTGGTCGCCCAGGAGAACGGCAAGGTCTGGAACGAGGCCATGGGCTCGGTCCTGAAGGTCACCGAGGCGCTGGAGTTCGCCTGCGGCATTCCGCATCTCATGAAGGGCCAATCCCTGAACAACTGCACCCAGGGCTTCGACACCACCGCGAACCTCGAGCCCCTGGGCGTCTTCGCCGGCATCTGCCCCTGGAACTTCCCGGCCATGATCCCCATGGGCTGGATGGCTCCGCTGTGCATCGCCACGGGCAACACGATGGTGCTGAAGGCCGCCAGCTTCGCGCCCCAGAGCGCCCTGCGCATCATGGAGCTGTGGCAGGAGGCCGGGCTGCCCAAAGGCGTCATCAACGTGGTGACCTGCGGCCGCCATGAGGCGGAACTCCTGTTGAAGCACCCGGTGGTGAAGGGCATTTCGTTCGTGGGGTCCACCTCGGTCGGGCTGCACATCTATGCCACCGCCGCCGCCAACGGCAAGCGGGTGCAGGCCCTCACCGAAGCCAAGAACCACGCCCTGGTGCTGAAGGACTGCGCGCTGGAACGCACCGCCCGCGGCATCATCAACGCTTCCTGCGGCTGCGCCGGGGAGCGCTGCATGGCGCTGCCGGTCATCGTGGTGGAAGAGCCCATCGCCGACCGGCTGGTGGGGCTGATCAAGAAGCTCATGACGGACCTGAAGGTCGGGCCGGCCTATGACAAGACGTCCCAGCTGGGCCCGCTGGTGAACGCTGAGCACCGCAACTTCGTTGCGGAATGGATCCGCAAGGGCAAGGACGAGGGCGCCAAGCTGCTGCTGGACGGGCGCGGGGTGGTGGTTCCGGGCTACGAGAACGGCTTCTACCTCGGCCCGACCCTCTTCGACCATGTGCAGCCGGGCATGTCGGTGGGCGACAAGGAGGTCTTCGGCCCCGTGCTTTGCGTCAAGCGGGTCAAGGGTTTCGAGGAAGGCCTGGCCTTGATGAACGCGAATGAATTCGCCAACGGCTCGGTCATCTACACCCAGAGCGGCCACCATGCCCGGGAGTTCGCCCGGCGGACCCATGGCGGGATGGTGGGGGTCAATGTGGGCATCCCGGTGCCGCTCGGCATCTTCTCGTTCTCCGGCCACAAGCATTCCTTCTTCGGCGATCTCCATGCCCTGGGCATGGACGGGGTCCGCTTCTTCACCGAACTCAAGACCGTCACCACCCACTGGTTCGAGGACGCCGAAACCCGGGCCGAGGTAGCCAATTCCTGGGACGGCATGATCTCCATGCCGGACGACAAACGCTGATAGGAGCCCACCATGAATGGCGAAGAGATCACCCGGCTGAACCGGCAGTACACCTTGTTCTCCTGGTCGGTGCAGGCCGCGACCAACCCGATCCCGGTCACCCGGGCCCAGGGGGTGTATTTCTGGGACGCCGACAACAAGCAGTACCTTGATTTCTGCTCCGGGCTGGTGTACCTCAACCTCGGCCATCAGCACCCGGCCATCGTCAAGGCGATCCAGGAGCAGGCCGGAAGGCTCTGCTGCATCCAGCCGGCGATGGCCACCGAGCCGCGCGGCAAGCTGGGCCAGATGCTGGTCCACGTGGCTCCCCCGAACCTGAAGAAAGTCTTCTTCTGCCTGGGGGGTGCGGACGCCAATGAGAACGCCATGAAGATGGCGCGCATGTATACCAAGCGCAACAAGTTCATCGCCCGCTACAAGTCCTACCATGGCTCCACCCTCGGCGCCGCGGCGCTCAGCGGCGATCCCCGCCGGGTGTCCGCCGAACCGACCGCGCCCGGGGTGGTGCACATGCTCGACCCGTTCTGCTACCGCTGCCCCTTCGGCCAGAACCCGGCCACCTGCCATCGGGAATGCATCAAGCACGTGGAGCAGGTGGTCCAGTACGAAGGGCCGGAAACCATCGCGGCCATCTTCATGGAGGGCGTGACCGGCTCGGTCAATGGCACCTTCGTGCCCCCGGACGATTACTGGCCCAGCGTCCGGGAGATCTGCGACAAGCACGGCATCCTGCTGGTGGCGGACGAGGTGATGAGCGGCTTCGGCCGCACGGGCAAATGGTTCGCCATCAACCACTGGGATATCGAGCCGGACATGATGACCATGGCCAAGGGCATCACCTGCGGCTACGTGCCCATGGGCGCGGTCATGGTTTCCGGAGCCATCGCCGACGCCTTCGAGAACAGGATGCTCTCCTGCGGACTGACCTACAGTTCGCATACGCTCGCTTGCGCGGCCGGATGTGCGAGCCTGCAGGCGTACAAGGACGAGGGCGTGATCGAGAACTCGGCCCGCATGGGGCGCATCCTGGGCGAATGCCTGGAGGACATGAAGGCCCGCCACCGGTCGGTGGGCGATGTCCGCTCCATCGGCCTGTTCTCGGCCATCGAGCTGGTGAAGGACCGGGTGACCAAGGAGCCGCTGGTGGTGCCCACCCTGGCCAAGGTCGCCCGCGAACGCGGCCTGTCCATCATGGCGCCGGCCAACATGATCTCCATCACCCCGCCCCTGATCATCAGCGAAGCGCAGTTGCGGGATGGCTTGAAGATCGTCGACGGCCTGCTGGACATCGCCGACGGGGCCGTTTCCTGAGCGGGATGCGGACCAGGGATAACGGCAGAGTGTTGATTTTTAAAACCTTCAAATAAATTCGTTCTTTTCTTGGGCCATTTCCGGGTTCCTATATTATCCTCTTGGAAATACTCAAATCCTCTTTCCCATACCAGAATTCCACCGACCGGTGGTTTTCGTGGTGCCACGACCCCTCGCCTGGGAGGTGTCTGGCCCAAATCTCCCCAGGCTCATTTCTAGGAAGTTGCTATGGCTCAAGGTACCGTGAAGTGGTTCAACGCTGAAAAGGGTTTCGGCTTCATCACGCCCGACGAAGGCGGCGCTGATCTCTTCGTTCACCACACCGCCATCCAGGACCGGGGATTCCGCACTCTGCAGGAGAACCAGCGGGTCAGTTTCGATGTCGCCCAGGGGCAGAAAGGCCCCCAGGCCACCAACGTGGTCAAGCTCTGAACCGAGTACGGCCTGCCAAGCCCGTTTTCCCTCAGGCTGTCATGTAATAACTTCAACATGGTTCGGTCGTAGCCTTCGAGCCCCAGGTCAATGTTCGTGTTGACCCGGTGCTGGAACGTCATGCCGACCCGGCTCCCTTCAAATGGGAATGTTTACCCGTAGCGGATGCTTTCTCCGTTGAAACGAAACCGTTAGCTCGATATATTCCATCCCAGTGATCCCGCATTCCGGCGGATCATGTTTCAGCAAAGGGAGTCAAGCTCCCCCTGGTGCCTTGGCCTGGCAAGGACCTTGAATGAACAACGCCAGGCAATAGGGGCAGGTCCCCGCAGGGAAGAAGGCACCATGGCTGAAGGCACCGTCAAATGGTTCAACGCTGAAAAGGGTTTCGGCTTCATCACCCCCGATGGTGGCGGCGCCGATCTGTTCGTCCACCACTCCGCCATCCAGGATCGGGGGTTCCGGACCCTGCTTGAAAACCAGCGCGTCAGCTTCGACGTGGCCCAGGGCCAGAAGGGCCCCCAGGCGACCAACGTCGTCAAGCTATAGGCTGTCCCGCCGGTCAGGCGTTCCAGGAGCGGCCCCCGGGCCGCTCCTTTTTATTGCCCGGAAGCGCTTTCCCCATTGAATAGAGGCTCCAGGCCCGCTAGCCTTGGCGGCAGCAGCTCTCCGATGCGCGGGGGCCGGTGAACCAGGAAGGAAGCAGGCCATGTCCGTGGGCATCGTCAAATGGTTCAATGCCGAGAAGGGATTTGGCTTCATCACGCCCGATGAGGGCGGCCCCGATATCTTCGTCCACCAGTCTGCCGTCCATGCGGGAGGGTTGCGCACGCTGGAAGAAAAAGCACGGGTGAAGTTCGATATCGGCCAGGGTCTGAAAGGGCCTTTGGCCATCAATATCCAAAAAATCCAGGGGCCATGACTGCATCTGACGATCAGCTCATCCATCGGCTTTCCCAACTCCTGTACCGCTGCCTGGAGGAGGTGGGCAGCACCAAGGCCGCGCTCTACCTGGCCCAACCCGGAGCTGAAGCATTCCGGCTGGTGAGCCACTTCGGCTGGCCGCGCGCCACGCCGCCACCCCGGGACCTGGCGCGCACCGACCCCCTCATGGTGCTGGCGCACCGGGAACGGCGCTGTTTCGTGCTCAACAAGGGCGCCAACTACCCGGAACTGCAGGCCTTCAGCCAGGGCAAGCAGGACCCGCGCTACCTGGTCGCCCCCATCTATGACCATGGCGAGTGGATCGGCCTGCTCATCCAGCGGGACCCCAACGGCAGCGAACCGTACAGCCTGGAGCGCCAGGAAGGGCCCACCCAGCTGATCTGCCAGGAGGTGGTCCAGGCCATCAAGTATTTCCAGGCGCCCGCACCCCCTGAAGCCCCCGTTCCGGACGTCCAGCCGTTCGAGCCGATCCGGGTGCCGGCACCACCCACTTTCCCCGAGCAGCGCAGCTTCTTCTGGGAAGCCGCGCACCTGCTCTGCCAGGTGGTGCCGGCCGCCGCCGTGGCGCTGTGGGTCTTCGACCCGCTGGACAACCGCCCGATCCTCGCCTACAGCACGCTGCCCCTCTCGCCCGAACTGGAACTCCAGGTCATCGCCCTGGCCCGGGCGCAGCGCCCGGAACGGCGCGATCCCGGCCCGCAGATCCTCAGCAAGGCCGAAAACTACGACCTGAGCCCGATCCAGGGCCCGTTCCGCACGCTCCTGCCGGTCATGCTGGAAGAACAGTTCGGCACGGCCGACCTCATGATGGTGTTCCGGGTGGAAGACAAGCCCTTCCTGCCCCGCGAGCAGGAGTTCGCCCAGGGCCTGGCCAGGATGCTCGGGCTGTTCCTGGAGGAGGGGCGGGTGCACGAGCGCTACCACCAGTCCTTCCTTTCCGTCAGCCACCGGATCCTGGCCGACGCCGGCAGCAAGGCGCCGTACATCCGCGACCACAGCCTGAATACCGCGGAACTGGCCCGGAGCCTGGCCCGCCGGCTGGAGCTGCCCTCGGCGGAAGTGGAAGCCGTGACCATCTCCGCCATCCTGCACGATGTCGGCACCCTGCTGCTGGATCGCAAAATGCTCGACAAGCCCACCCTGACCCCGGCCGACCGCGAGCGGATGCAGGCGCACCCGATCCTGGCCTCCACGTTCCTGAAGGATTTCCATTTCCCCTTCGACATCCTGCGCATCATCCGCCATCACCACGAGCAGTGGGACGGCAAGGGCTATCCGGACGGCATCAAAGGGGCGGCCATCCCCATCGAAAGCCGGATCATCCACCTGGTGGAGTCGTTCCAGGTGATGACCTCCGGATCGCCCTACCGGGCCGCCAAGCCCCTGCTGGCCGCCCTCGCGGAGCTGCGGCAGCTCTCGGGCATCCATTTCGACCCGCACATTGTGGAGGAATTCATCCAGATGGTGGAATCGCGCCACGGCTGAGGATTGGAAGTACACTTGGCCGAGGGTCGTCCCATGCCGCAGGAAAATGCCACACAGCCGGAGACCAGGGGTTTCATTCTGGTCATGTTGCTGATCTTCATCACCTCCATGGGGATCTTCCTGACCATGGCGCTGCCCCGGGTGGCCACCGAGGTCCAGCGCGACCAGGAAGCCGAACTGATCTACCGGGGCGAATCGATCGCCAACGCGATCCGCCTGTACAAGGCCAAGACCGGCGGCTACCCGCTGACCCTGGAGGACCTCACCAAGCAGCGCCCGCGCATCATCCGCAAGCTGTACCTGGACCCCATGACCCGCAACGGCGCCCATGAAGGGGATTGGGATCTCATCACCGCCGTGCAGCCCGGCGCCTCCGGCGACAAGACCGGCCTGCCCATCGTCGGCGTCAAAAGTTTTTGTGCCAAGGACAGCTTCGCCATCTACCACGACAAGACACTCATCAGTGACTGGACCTTCTCCGCGGCCGACAACCTGCTGGGCATCCCCGGCGCCGCCGCCGCCCAGGCGGCGGGCCTGCTGCCGGGCGGCACCGGCACCCCCGGCCAGGCCGCCCCGCCCAAGCCGGGCGTGGACCTGTCCGATCTCCCCACCGGCCCCACGGGCGGCGGCCAGCAGCAGGCCCAGCCCCAGCCCGCCCCGCCGCCCCAGACCCAGAATTGATCCTCCCCGGAACGACCTTCCGGCTATTTGAAAGAACCCGATGCTGCGAACCCTCCTTGCCCTCTTTCTGCTCGTCGGCTTTCCCGGCAGGGCGGACGACCTCCAGCACTGGGCGCAGCGCATGGATGCCCGTTCGGTGCGCAGCTCGGTAGGCCTGTGGGACCTGGGCACCGGCAAGCTGCTCGAGGGCCATCAGACCGATCTGGCGCTGGTGCCCGCCTCCACCACCAAGGTCATCTCCACCTACGCCATCCTCAAGAGCCTGAAACCCGATTACGAGCTGAGCACGGAAGTGTGGGGCGATCTGCGCGCCGGCACGGTGCTCGGCGACCTGGTCTTCAAGGGCGGCGGCGACCCCCTGCTCACCTCCGAACGCATCTATCTTCTGGCCCATGAGCTCAAGGCCCGGGGCGTCCAGCGGGTCACCGGCCGGGTCCGGCTGGACCAGAGCGGGTTCGACGGCCAGCGCTTCGGCAACGGCTGGGAGCGGACTTCGGGCAGCACCACCCCGCCGGTGCTGCCCCTGTCGGTGAACTTCAACCGGGACAACGGCCACCTGGTCGCCGACCCGGAGCGCTACGCCGTGGATACCCTCACGCGCATCCTCACCGAGGTGGGCATCACCATCCAGGGCGAAGCGCCGGGGGGCACCCCGCAGAAGCTGCTCAGCTTCCCGTCGCTCCCGCTGCGCGACCTGGTGTCGGACATCAACAAGAACTCCAACAACTTCATGGTCGAGATGCTGGTCAAGCAGTTCGGCTCCGGCACCTGGCCCCAGGGCATCGCCCGGATCCAGCTGTTCTACGCCAACCTGCTGGGCCTGGGCGCGGACAAGATCGAGCTTACCGACGGTTCCGGCCTCAGCAAGGACAACCGCCTTTCGGCCCGCACCCTGGGCATCGTGCTGCGGGCCGCCTGGAACGACTTCGAGGTGGGGCCGGAGATGGTCGGTTCCATGAAGATCATCGGCGGCGAACCGTGGAAGCTGCACATCAAGGACCCCAACCTCGCCCGCCGGATCCGCTGCAAGACCGGCCACCTGAACGGCGTCACCAGCGTCTGCGGCTACCTCCAGACGCCGGACGGCAAGCTGCGGGTGTTCGCGATCATCCTCAACGGCCCTTGCGACGAGGGCGACGCCTGGGAGCTGGTGAGCCGCTGGGCGAACTAGGAGCCCGTCTACGTAATCGTCCGTGTCCCAGACTTTCGCCCTGTTCGCTCCTATGGGTCGCTTCGCGACCCTACGGAGCGGATGCCGGCGGGCGAGTTGGGCCTGTGTTCCACCTCCGA
>Ga0181520_10011779_pt1 | contig 11406 bp, 7 predicted proteins | sample PEATcosm2014_Bin_29_FD_132451 | JGI IMG/M metagenome (GOLD analysis project Ga0181520, IMG submission 132451) | Peatland microbial communities from MTU Mesocosm Facility, Houghton, MI, USA - PEATcosm2014_Bin02_30_metaG | ecosystem: Environmental > Terrestrial > Soil > Wetlands > Peat | place...
CATCCCCACAAACCCCGCCAACAGATCGAAAACAACAACCTCACGCTGCAGCCTCCGACTCCCGCCCTCTCATACCGCCAAAAACGTCTCTCGAAGGGCCTTCGTGAATAATGCAGGCTAGAGACTATCTGGCACTTTACCGGTTTCAATCCACGCGCCCCGCGTGGGGCGCGACGTAAAAGTAGAGATCGGCGCGCAGGCGATAACGAGTTTCAATCCACGCGCCCCGCGTGGGGCGCGACAACTCACCGCGGAAAAGTTCGTCATCTCCAAGAGAGTTTCAATCCACGCGCCCCGCGTGGGGCGCGACGTTGATTTACTGTTTAGGACTTATTCCCCACCTTGTTTCAATCCACGCGCCCCGCGTGGGGCGCGACCCATTCACTGGGTCATAGCCCACCGCACCGGCCAGTTTCAATCCACGCGCCCCGCGTGGGGCGCGACCTCGGCATTTGCGCAGGAAAAGCGCCAGGACTACGTTTCAATCCACGCGCCCCGCGTGGGGCGCGACGCTTGCTGATCCAGTATTGTTACCGCCTTTCTGGAGTTTCAATCCACGCGCCCCGCGTGGGGCGCGACTTCACTGTTTTCTGCTAGGCGTGGGTGGTGAGCTTGTTTCAATCCACGCGCCCCGCGTGGGGCGCGACTACCAGGGCAAGTACGATTGTGCAACCACGCCGGTGGTTTCAATCCACGCGCCCCGCGTGGGGCGCGACGGCTGTATTGCCGGCGCCGCTGACATCCATGCTGATGTTTCAATCCACGCGCCCCGCGTGGGGCGCGACCTCCATGCGGGTGATGTCGGCCTCGATAAGAGCGTTTCAATCCACGCGCCCCGCGTGGGGCGCGACCAAGTTCCTTTGCCGCGTTGATGTGGATGAAACGGTTTCAATCCACGCGCCCCGCGTGGGGCGCGACCGTAAACAGGTTCTCCGCTTCCATCGTCGATACGCGTTTCAATCCACGCGCCCCGCGTGGGGCGCGACATCATGCAGAATATTGGCGATATCTACGAAAATGTTTCAATCCACGCGCCCCGCGTGGGGCGCGACGCAAAGGTACTCAAATTTCCCCAGCTCCTCAGAGTTTCAATCCACGCGCCCCGCGTGGGGCGCGACGGCTCTAACCCGGTAATAAATCCCACGGCGGCGTATGTTTCAATCCACGCGCCCCGCGTGGGGCGCGACCTCAGAGGCGCTAGAAGCGGCGGCCGGCATTGCAGTTTCAATCCACGCGCCCCGCGTGGGGCGCGACGCCCCGGTCATTGCATTCCGCACTCCTCCATCGGAGTTTCAATCCACGCGCCCCGCGTGGGGCGCGACTCAAGGCGCTGGCGGTGGAGATCGGCACGGATTGGTTTCAATCCACGCGCCCCGCGTGGGGCGCGACCCGGGCGGGTCTGCCGCAGCTTGCAACTGGCTGAGTTTCAATCCACGCGCCCCGCGTGGGGCGCGACAATAGAGAGCATGAGTGAGCACAGTGAGCACATCGTTTCAATCCACGCGCCCCGCGTGGGGCGCGACCGTTTACGCACGTTGGCAAGATGCCGGGCGGCAAGTTTCAATCCACGCGCCCCGCGTGGGGCGCGACGATTTTGTTTTTGAAAAGGTGAGCGCCACAACAGGCGTTTCAATCCACGCGCCCCGCGTGGGGCGCGACGGCAGGTGGCTCCCATATCCCCCCCAGCGCAGTACGTTTCAATCCACGCGCCCCGCGTGGGGCGCGACTTCAAATCCCCTCACGATTTCAGGGATGAATCGGTTTCAATCCACGCGCCCCGCGTGGGGCGCGACGATCGCGGTTGAGGTGTACTGTCGTGGCAGTGCTAGTTTCAATCCACGCGCCCCGCGTGGGGCGCGACGAGTCGGGAGCCCTCAGACCTAGACCGCGACGCTCGGTTTCAATCCACGCGCCCCGCGTGGGGCGCGACCCGGTGTACCAGGGAGTCGGGAGCCCTCAGACCTAGTTTCAATCCACGCGCCCCGCGTGGGGCGCGACCAGCTTTCCGGTCGGCAGTCCACGCGCTCAGCACGTTTCAATCCACGCGCCCCGCGTGGGGCGCGACGGAAGTGCTCCCGATCTGGCAGGAATACTCGCAAGTTTCAATCCACGCGCCCCGCGTGGGGCGCGACGTCAATCGCTGTGTACCAGAATGTGATACGAGCGTTTCAATCCACGCGCCCCGCGTGGGGCGCGACACGCATTATGCGTTGTGCGTGTCAAGGGCGATCCCGTTTCAATCCACGCGCCCCGCGTGGGGCGCGACGTGTAGCTTGCAAGGCGTGCCAGGCTTTGGGATATGTTTCAATCCACGCGCCCCGCGTGGGGCGCGACGATCGAGTGCATAATAGAGAGCATGAGTGAGCACGTTTCAATCCACGCGCCCCGCGTGGGGCGCGACGCAAGGATCATGCCGCAATCGACGCCAGCGCCCTTGTTTCAATCCACGCGCCCCGCGTGGGGCGCGACGTGCGCTGGCTGGCCTCTTCCGTCTCCAGTTGCATGTTTCAATCCACGCGCCCCGCGTGGGGCGCGACTCAGGCCGTCGCGCGTCGTCTGCTGGATCTCGGTGTTTCAATCCACGCGCCCCGCGTGGGGCGCGACGGCGCGTTCACCATCAATCTGCCTGATGTGAGCATGTTTCAATCCACGCGCCCCGCGTGGGGCGCGACTGACGCGGGCGAAACGCCTTACCACACCCACTATGTTTCAATCCACGCGCCCCGCGTGGGGCGCGACCTGAGCGGCGACTTCGGCCTCGGTCACAGCCAGACTGTTTCAATCCACGCGCCCCGCGTGGGGCGCGACAACCTCGTCAGCGGTTTCCTTCAAGGTCTTGTTTGTTTCAATCCACGCGCCCCGCGTGGGGCGCGACGCTGGTGTTCCGCAGTAGATCAGGCCGTCCGGTAGTTTCAATCCACGCGCCCCGCGTGGGGCGCGACTCCGCACCTTCGAGGATGCCATCATCTTCGTCTACGTTTCAATCCACGCGCCCCGCGTGGGGCGCGACCGGGGCCTCGCTTGACGCCCGCTGGATCACAGGCGTTTCAATCCACGCGCCCCGCGTGGGGCGCGACGCGCAGTGAGCACAGCCCTCCTTCCAACCGAATATGTTTCAATCCACGCGCCCCGCGTGGGGCGCGACGTTCGCGCCTGTGATGGTTGCCGCTGCAATGTCGGTTTCAATCCACGCGCCCCGCGTGGGGCGCGACTCGACCTTGGGGATGTCGGCAACAACCTTCTGGAAGTTTCAATCCACGCGCCCCGCGTGGGGCGCGACGGCGCATCCGGGTTAGGAGTTGGTGTAGACGTTGATGTTTCAATCCACGCGCCCCGCGTGGGGCGCGACAACTGCAACCCATACAACAAGATGCAACCCACATGTTTCAATCCACGCGCCCCGCGTGGGGCGCGACGGCTTTACTCTATCACCTTTAGTTTCCGCATTCTAGGACGCACTCTGCGCGCACCACGCTGGAAAAGCGCTCAAGTTGCCATAGGATATTGGATACCGCAACACAAGTCTATCTGCATCATCGAGATGGAGCGAGCGCGAACCGGCCAGAGAAGACCTGTGTGCTTACGGTCCGCGTTACAGAATGAGGGGGCCTTCGGGGTTATAGGCAGGCTTGGCGCCGGCCTGTTCCACGCGCCGCTGCCAGTTGGCTCCCAGGAAATAGAAGCGCAAGCTGTCGGTGGAGGGATCGATGAGCGCGAGGAGTTTGGCGCGGAATTCAACCCATAGAGCGGGTTCCAGCAAGCATTCAAAGACAGAGAACTGCACCCTCTGGCCATGATTCTGACACAGTTTTGCGATATGGCGCAGACGCCGCTTCCCTTCCTCGCTCTGGGTCCCCATATCGTAGGTCACTAGCACCATCATGATCTGTCATCTCCAAATAAAGGAAGGATAGGCGTCCAGATCGCCGCGCAAGTGGCGCGCCAAAAGGAGTGCCTGCGCATGGGGCACGAGCCCAAAGGGAATGCGCTCCTCAAGAAACGGATGGAGGACCTCTTCCTGCTTGCGCAATTGCCACGCTACCAGAACCTCTTTGCGCGTGGCGTCGCTCATGGCCACTCCACCCGAATCGGCGCGGGAGAATCCGTTGCCGGCTACCTGGCGTCGGTTGATAAGAGTGAGCGCTAGCCGGTCTGCCAGCACCGGGCGCAGTTCTTCCATGAAGTCAAGGGCAAGACTGGCACGGCCGGGGCGGTCGCGATGCAGGAACCCAACCGCCGGATCGAGACCGACGGTCTCCAAAGCAGAGGCGATGTCGTGCGCCAGCAGCACATAGAGGAATGAGAGCAGCGCGTTGACATTGTCGAGCGGTGGGCGACGGCTGCGGCCACGAAAGAAGAACTCCTTCTTCTGGTGCAGGATCAGCTCATCGAAGACGCTGAAATACGTCTGCGCCGCATCTCCCTCGACTCCCCGCAAGGAATCTAGACAAGAGGCAGAAGACAGCAGACGAAGCGATTGACCAAGCTGTGTGGATGCCTGATCGAGCGCCTCCGACGGATGTTCGCGGCCGGCACGTAGAAGAGATGTCCGGCAGTTGGCGACCTTCGCTAACAAAATGGATCGGGCAAGCTCCGTGGAGCCGGCGTCCTGGTCGGCGCGGCGATACTGCTCGCGACGCAGAAGCACATTGCCGTGGATCGGCCCCTGGATGCGAGCCAGAAAACGGCCATGCTCGGTAAGAAAGCTCACACCGACGTTGCGCTCGGCGCAAAATCCCATCAGCGGCGTACTCATCGAAACCAGCCCGACACAGACGATGCCTTCCAGGGTGTGAATTGGCACCCTCAAGCGCGTTTCCTGCTCAACGCGCACCAGGACGGTTTCTCCGTCCTTGCTGAGGTAGGCGCCCGGAATCGTAACATATAAAGTGTTGAGCAGCTTTCTCATGGGGCCTCGTCCTTGTGAATGCGCTCGCCGGAATTCTGCCGGAGGTTGGCGTCCACCGCGCGCGCCAGGTAGCGGGATGCACTGGCGCTAGCGCCAACAGACGGCAGACAAACGGGCTTCATGGAGCAGCCATCGCACTTCTTTGCATAGACTGCTTGCGGTGTTTTTCCCGATTGAAATATCCGGTGCATGAGCGCGGCATAGCGCTCGACTTCCTGGCGTAACGGCTCGTCGAAGAGAACCGTTTCGCGGCGTTTTGCCTTGCCATCGAAGACCGCGCCGGCCGGGACGGACACGTGCAGCATCTCTTCCAGGCACAGCGCCTGGGCGCAGAGCTGAATGCGATAAGCCACACTGCCATGCTGGTCGCGGGTCCGCTTGTACTCGACGGGGTACGGCTTCCAGAGTCCTTTGCGGCGGGGCATGGGAACGCCCGGCTCTGTCCCTCCGCAAGGCAGAAACTCGACAATATCCGCCTGGCCGGAGATGCCCAGGCGAAAGGAACGCAGAGGAAGCGTGCGGCGAATCAAAGCGTCGGGCCGGGATTCGACTTCGGCCGAGTGCGCCTTCTCGTGCAGGAGCTTGCCCTCGGCGGTGAAGAGGTTCTCCTCCCACTGCTGCTCCAAGTGGACAAGCGCCCAGCGCCGCTCGCAAAAAGCGAGATGCTGGAGGCCGGAAAGCGGAAGGAGATCCTCTTCTGTGTACATGCGGCTTACCTTGAAGGCCTACACGAGACCGTCGATGAGGGTGATGCCCGCCGGCAGCGTGCTTGGGTCCGGAGGCACAACCGTGTAATCCGTGAAGGCGCGCGGACTCTCGACGTCCGGTTTCTTTTCGATCTTGATGGACTCGAAGAGCCGCTGCGCCTGCGCATTGCCCAGCTTGCTCTCGTGCTTGAAGATGTAGAGTCCGCGGGCAGCCATCGAGCCGCGCGCCGCGGAGCGATCCAGTTCGAAGAGGTTGGCCAGCGCCTTCCACAAGAGCGCCAGATCGTCATCGCTGAAGCCGGTCTTGGCGGCAAACATGGGGTTGATGTAGCCGTGGGCCAGATACAGGCCGTAGGGAATGGTGTGCTTGCGGCCCAGCGTGCCGGTGCCAGACTTGATGTCCTTCTCGCCCGTGAATGCCTGGCGCGAGATGGTGTGTTCGGTGAGAAGAATGCGGTCGATGGAACGCGCAAACGTAATCTGCACCGGGCCGCGCACCTGACCGCAATTGAACTCCGTCGTGCTCATCACTGCGCCGAAAGCGCGCACGTCGAAGAAGTTCTTGCACATCCATCCGCGAGCCTTCTCGATGTCTGTCGGTTTGGTGTCCTTGCCTTTGGCCTCGGGCTTGTCGTCGCCTTCCCACTTTTCGAAGGGCTGCCGCTGATTGCTTTCCAGGGTATTGCCGCTCAGAACGAAGATGCCGTAACCCGATTCCGCGGTGTCATTCGCGGTCTTGGCATAGCGAACATAATCGCGAATCTTGCGCTTGAGGCAGACGTCGGAAACGAGGCCTTGAAAAGTCTCCGGATCGAAGCGCGGGCTGTTGTCGGCGTCTGGGTCGCCGTTGGGGTTGCCATCTTGGCAGTCGAACAGAAAAACGAAGTCGTAACGGTTCTCAATCGTGCTCATTACTTGATCTCCTCATCGGTTTCGGGATTCTGAGATTCGTTGGCGACAGCATTGGCCAGTTTGCGGTCTTGCGCCTGGGTGCGGGAGCGGGCCTTCTGGTGGTAGTACCCGAGGGCGAAAAGGCCTTGGCCTTCGAGGCCGAGTTTGCCTGGGTAGGCCCCGGTCGTGGAGGGTTGCAGAAGGCTGTGCAGTTCCTGGAGGCGCGCGTCGATGGCATACGCGGCGGGTGGGTTGTCTCTGCGCAGTTTGCGCAGGTGCTTCTGGCCGAGGCTCTCGATCTTGGGAAAAGCAACGGCTGGATACGTCGATGCCAGTGCAAAGTACCTATCCAAAACCGAGGAGTTCACTTCGCCCTCGCTCGACGAGCGCTGTAGGTTTTCAAACTCCGCCATCATTCGCCCGCAGACATACGCGGGAATCGTGCAGGCGGGGTCCAGTCCTTCACTCATTTGTCTTGCTCCTTCCTGTTGCTGAAACAGATCGTTGAGGCACATGCGAATCAGACCGATCGGTACGCGCAGCCGGGCCAGAGACATGGGGTCGCTCTTCTTGTCTCCCGCCTTTTCCTTTGCATCGCTTCCGCCTGGATGGCGCAGGCGCGTGAGCGCCGTGGAGAGTATCGAGTAGCCAAGCGGCTGGCCTTCGATACCCCGGCGCAGCAAGGCAAGCACTGTGTGGTCGTCAGGCTTTCCTTCGCGCTCCAATGCGTAAAGCAGTTGCCAAAGCCGCACGGGATTCGGTTCTTCCCCTTCGTAAAGCGGATACTCCACCCGCAGTTGCTCGTGCCATTTCTTGAGATTGACCTTCACTTGGACAAGGGCAAGATCGGCCCAGTGATGCACGCGCAGGCGTCCGCCATTGCCGGAGACGGCAACCATATAGAAGCGGTTCGCGTCCAGGCTTTGCAGCGGATCGAAGCTGAGCAGCTTTTTCACTTGCTCCGGATCGGCCCGGTCCAACAAATCGAGCGCATCCAGGTCCGCGGGGTTCTTGAGCCAATAGAGGAAACCGATGCCCGCAATGTCCTTGCGCCGCCCCTTGTCCTGCTTGAGCAGATCGTTGAAGGCCAGCACATAGGCCAGCGCGCGATCCGGCGAGACCGGGCTGTTCCGATTCTGCTCCCAGCCATAGGAGCGGAAGGCGTCCTTATCGAAGGACATTAGCGCCACTCCGGCAGCCTGCCCGCCCAGGCTCGATACACCCTTGATCTTTTCGTGGGTCGGCGCGATGGGTCCGAACTCACCGGAGATCATGCACTCGCCGTTGCTGCCTTCCATGCGCGCGTTGAACTCCGTCTGGTAGTGCTTCCGCCAGAACTGCCGCACCGCTTCGCGCTCCACCAGCGCTCCGCCAACCGAGAGCGCGACCAGCGCACCGGGCTTTGCTGCTAGCAAGGCATTGCGCGCCTTGTCCACTTCATCCGCGTTGGCATAGAAGAGAGCGCAGGACTGGAGCGCGGCGTCTCCGGTTTCCGCCGCGGCCTTTCCGATGAGGGCCACAAATGCCTCGTGGTGCTTCTCGGCCTTTTCCCTGTCCGCGGCTTTGTCCGGCGTCCACGGGCCAACGCCGAGGGCGTACGCAATGTCGTCGGTCCCGAGCAGAGGATGCTCTCCGCTATTACGGTTGACAGGGGAGCGCGGAACGCTCATCGGCATGGGAACCTGTACCTGCTTCTTGCGCCGCGTCTCCGTTGTGGTGCGAGGGGTGGCAGCCAGGAACGTGCCCTGCTTGGAGATTTCTAGCCTCCAGGGCACGGGCTTCGTCTCCCAAGCCGCATCGTTCAACTCGTCCGCCAGTTGGCTGTCTGCATATTCGGCTAGCGCCTGTACGAGCATTCGAGCACCTCCTTCCGCCGCGCTTCGTCGGCCAGCACTGCTTCCGGCCGCGTTTCCATCACGCCGTTCTCAAGGCGCGCGGCAAAAAAAGCGGCGCGATTCCCTTCGGGAAGGAAGGCGATGTCGTACAACATGCGGCCGATGTCCATCGTCAGGGCCTCGGGCCTGTCGTCGTCGCGCGGAGGGCTAAACTCGGCGGCAAACTCGCGGCAGCCAAGATAGGGCCGCTGGAAGCACTGCCCCTTCTCGACGCGCCGCCGCATCATCTCCACATACTTTTGCGGCGTGTTATCCCCCGTGGCATCGAAGACATGCGGAGTTGCGTCGATCCAGTAAGCGACGTCGCGCAGCAGAGTGGTGTTGCGCGGCGTGCCCTCCGTGCCGTTGCCGGCTCCGGCCACAAATGGCTCGAAGGTCGATGCATCGCGCATCCATTTTTTGATGGCGACCGGTGACACCTTGCTCTGTACCTCGTTGCGCAGCACGCTCATCAAGCGGATCGGTTTCAGCACCGTAATGGCGGTGACAATCCAGCGCATCTGCGGACGCCAGCAGATGGCGTCCAGCACGTTGCGCGCGGCGGACGGAGTCATCACCGGATAGGAGAATCGCTCCACCTTGGCCTCCGGCCGCGTAAAGCAGGCAAACTCTCCGGAAACCCGGACACGAATACTGGGAATGGACATAGGAACGGTTCCTCGATTGGTTTGACCGTTTCAAAACGGCGAACGCTTGGAACGATTGACACGTAAATTCTATGCGCCCATGGTCTAGGCCCAGGGGGCAGGGATATAGCTTGTTAATACTTAAGGAAAGTACTCTTACGGAAAAGTTATAGTACCAGCCGCCCCGGCCCGGGGTCGAAGGTCAGCCCAAGTTGCTCGTCGTACGCCTGATCCACAGCTACCCAAATCTCATCCCCAGATGCCGTCGGCACGCGCTCCACAACGCCGCCTGCCTTCTGGAACTCCGAAGGGCTCAGTCCAACGATGTGCCGCTGCAAGGCGCGCCGCAGTGGCGGGGTGAGGTCACCAGCAGAACGCAGTTCCTCGATCGCCTTTCGCGCATCGTCATCGTCTGGAACAAAAACATCGCGGGTGCGGTTCGAGATCATCTCGAACTCCTGGGCCAGGGTGGCGAACCGTTCATGCTCGCGATGCTCCACCAGCTTTTGACCGAGATCTGTTCCGCTTTCTCCGTAGTACTGCTCGAAGTAGTCGTGTATTGCATCGGCGGAATCCACCTGCACGCTGGTGCCATCGAGCAGCGCCTGTTTCGTCAGCGCCTCCGTGATTCCAGCCGCTTCCTTGTACTCGTTCGGAGGCATTCCTTTGGCTTCGGGAAGAAAAACAACGACCCTTCCTCCTGGGTTGCCTCCCAGCGCGGCCGTAAGTTTCCCCTCGCGGTCCGCGCGACCGGCAGCTTGCACAATGGAATCCAACGGGGCAAGCGCGCGCAGCACCAGCGGAAAGTCCACGTCCACGCCGGCCTCGACCAGCTGCGTCGAAACCACATGGCACCTTGCGCCCGCCTTCAATCTCCCGCGGATCGCAGCGAGCACGCGCAGCCGGTGCGCGGCGCACATGCGCGTGGAGAGGTGAAAGACTCCGCATGTGTCCGCGTTCTCCCGCTCCGCAATCCGCAGTACATCTTGATAGAGTTGGCTGGCGTGATCGCGCACGTTCACGATAGCCAGGCACTGCCGCTCGGCCATCATGCGCTCGGCAAGCGCCGGCCACCCCACCGCCTGCTCGGGTCGAATCTCCCAACTGATTTCGACGCGCTTGAGCGCCTCGCGCAGCGCTGCCGGCTTCTGCACGATTTCCTTCACTGTCCCGGGAGCCAAGCGCAGGTCGCCCTTGAACTGCGGGTGCTCGAAGGCCGGCTGGGTTGCCGTGGAAAAGACAAAATTCGTATCCCAGTCCTCGGCAAGTTCCTTCATCATTCCCAGCAGCGGCCCGAGCAGTCGCCGCGGCAGGGTCTGCACCTCGTCCAGAATTACAATCGAGCGGGCGATGTTATGTACGCGGCGCAAATCCGAGGGGTGGTTGGAAAACAGACTCTCGAAAAACCGGACCGAGGTGGTCACAACCAGCGGCGCATCCCAGTTTTCCGTCTCTTGACGCAAGCCTGTTTCCTGGTATCGTTTGTCCTCTTCGTCCTCTCCACCCGGAGCGGGGATGAAGTGCTCCTCGTCCTTCTCCACTGGTCTTTCAACCAATTTTTGGATACTGCCGGAGTGATGTTCGAGCACGGCGCCTTGACCGAAAACCTTGGCGTAAACTTGCGCGTTCTGCTCAATGATCGACAGATAAGGAATGACTACGATGACACGGCGGAAGCGCTTCGGATGGAGTGCGGCTCGCTTGAGCGCAAAGGCCATCGCCGCTAATGTCTTGCCCCCGCCCGTCGGCACGGAAAGTGAGAAAAGCCGCTGTGGCAGGGACGCCGCCGCAATACAGTCTTCCAGCACCTGAGCGCGCATTTGTTTCACCGGTCCTTCCGGGGAAGCCTGCTGTAGCCCTGCGATGTGCCGAAGCAACGCATCGAGGCGTTCGGCAGCACACAAATCACCTGGCGACACCTCTCGGCCGGCGGAGTTCAGTCTATCCGCATCGACAAGGCAACTGAAGAGCATCCGCTCGAATAAATCGAACCGGGTCTTCCTTACGCTGGGGGAGATATCCGTTTGCGCGGCAAGGGTGGAGAGGATTTGCTCCAATTCTGGGCAGTCTGAGGATGCCCTCGACCGAATCTCCTCTGCTTCGCCCCGATAGCGTGCCTCAGTGAGCTTCTGGCCAAAGTCGCACCAATCCGCAAGCCCTGCATGATGCCCCGCGATAGCAGCCATCACGGTATTCAACTTGGGCTGGCGCGCGGCGGCCTCTGGCCCGAAGTACGCCAGCATCGCTCCATGGATCGCATGTTGGCAGCGCCCTTTGCCGGTGCGCAGCATCCTTTGGAAGCACTCAGTGTATTTGCCGAAGTCGTGCAGAAGCCCTGAAAAATATGCAAGCCGTGCCAGGTCTTCATCGAGCGGGCG
>Ga0181520_10011781_pt1 | contig 11403 bp, 9 predicted proteins | sample PEATcosm2014_Bin_29_FD_132451 | JGI IMG/M metagenome (GOLD analysis project Ga0181520, IMG submission 132451) | Peatland microbial communities from MTU Mesocosm Facility, Houghton, MI, USA - PEATcosm2014_Bin02_30_metaG | ecosystem: Environmental > Terrestrial > Soil > Wetlands > Peat | place...
TGCCGGAGGACGCGATCGACGCCAGGAAATCATTAAGGCCGCTTTTTGCAGCCGGCAGGACCCTTCCCCCGATCCGCGACGACACCGTTTTTACGGTTTCCGAATCCGCTGGAGATCCTAGAACCCTGATAAATATTCTTTTATCGGCCTTCTGCAGCGCGGCGCCGAGCTGAACCCATTTTTCTTCGCCCCAGTACCGCGACTTGTGTCCCGCTGAAATGTTAAGGCTTATTATTTTTCCTGCTTTTCCGCAGTCCGCCATCTGCTTTGCCGATATTTCCTCAACCGATCCTTCCTTTAAATATACAACCGGGCTCAATATCAAGTTTTTTGTTTTGACCCCCAGCCCGGCGGCCATGACTGAAAGCCTTTCCAGCACATGGCTCTTTTCTTTGATTAATGTTTTCACAGTGATCTTGAAATTACCGCGGCTTTTGGCGTTGTCAAAGGCAATGGACGAATAAGGGGAAAGCAGTTTTAAGGCAAGCACCGACCGCCGCGAAGGCTCGTCGTTCAAGTCCACGACAAGGTCCCATTTGCGCAGCCTTTCGGTCATGGCAAGAAAAGGGGCGGTAACCGGCCTCCACAGCTTAAGTACGTCTATGTCCCGGCTGTATTTGAAAAGCCCGGCGCTCCTTGGCAGCGTCAGGAGCCCTATTTTCAAATGCGGATATTGATCGCGCACGGCTTTCAGTATCCAGGACGCGGCCATCATGTCGCCGAGCTTTCCAAGCCGGACGAACATGACGCTTTTTACGGCCTCCAGGTCCAGGACTTCCTTTGCCTTTGCCGCCTTAAGCTTTTTCACCGGTGTTAGTCCTCCCGATATATGTTCAGTTTTTTTCCTGCGCCGCGTCGTCCACGGCCCTGTCGTTCTTTTTCAATATTTCCAGCGCTTCTTTAAGTTCGTTCTTCTCGTCGGCGCCTATGGATTTCCGCGCCGCTCCCGGTATCATTTTAAGGATATTGTCCAGCACAGCCATGCTGCCGCTGTTCAGCATCGTGTCATACGATTGCGCTTTTTTTACGGTTTCAGGATTGTTCCGCAGCGAGGCCAGTTCCTCGTCGGATGTCCTTGCGTTTATCTGCAGAATGGCCCCGGCAATGTCGCTTTTTTGTTCCAGAGAATCAGGGGCCTGCTGTTTAATTGCAACCATGTAAATATCTGATATTTCTTTTCTCGCCGCCGGCAACCTGAAATATATGTAAGTCAAATAACAACCGTAGAATAAAAAAGCGAAAAGCAAAGTTGTAAGTATCCTCCCACCCCATGATCTTTTTGTTCTCACAGCAAACCTCCGGCTTATGTTTTATAAGTTTAAAACCTGAACAGCGGAAAGCATCCCAGGAACAGCCCCAGGATAAAAAGTCCCCCGGCAAGTTTGTTGAACCAGAACGCCCATACGACGTACCACAGCGGCCATACCGGGAAACCTTCGGGCTTTACTTCCGGCTTTTTGCTCGAGAGAACATCCATGAACTTCAGGTACCTGCCGAAAGCAAAAAAGCAAAGCAGCGACAACGGCGATATTATCCTGAAAAAAACAAGAAGCGCCACTGAAACAAAAAACATCGCGGTCGTTATCCTTGTGAAGGCAACGGCCCTTTTCCAGCCAAGCACAACCGGGAGAGTTTTAACCCCTTTTTCAAGGTCTTTTGTGTATTTGTCCAGGTGCTTGCCAAGTATGACGTTTGTTACCACAATGCCGTAAGGAATCGAGGCAAGCCAGGCCCCGGCGTCCAGCGACCGGGTTATCGTGAAATATGTACCCACCGTTATCAGAGGCCCCCATATAAGAAATATGGCAAGCTCGCCCAGCCCCCTGTACTTCAATTTAACGGGCGGGGCCACGTAAAAAACGCTCAATAAAAACCCGGCGACCGCGAATGCAAAAACAGGCCAGCCGGCCTTGGTGTAAAGATAACAGGCCACGGCGAATTCAATAAGGCCGAAAAGCGCGAATACACCGAGAAGTTTTTTCTCGCTTATGAGGCCCGAGCCGAGCGGATGGGGGGAATACTGCATCCTCTCATAGTCCGGTGTGTCGAGCCCCTGCTTATAATCAAAATAATCATTAATAAGGTTGTTCGAAGCATGCGCCAGGCAAAGCGCCGCAATGACAAGAAGCGTGGATAAAATATCGTACTTCCCCGCGGACAGGGCTATTATCGCACCCACAAGCGCGGATGTTATCGTCATTGATATTACCTCTGCGCGGGTAAGTATGAGCCATTTTGAAAGCCAGTCCATTCTTGCCCCCTCGGGCAGGTTGCCTGTATCAAGGACCGTTTTCCAATTTTTTAACATTCCCATTTTAATCTCCTTTTCGATGGAAAAATTTACGGCAGTTTTTTTACCAGCTCCGCGACAGTCTCCACGTGGTTTGTCTGCGGGAACATGTCGAATGCCGCGAAATCCGCGAGCGTGTAATCCTCCAGGAGCGCGGCGATGTCCTGCGCCTGTTTTAACGGGTTGCAGGAAACATACAAAAGTTTTCCCGGTTTGACGTTTTTTATGTAATTCAGGACCTTCCTGTGTATCCCGTTCCTGGGCGGGTCAAGGATGAACACGGAGCTCTCCGGATCAAACTCCAGCCCGAGATCCCTGCTTTTTTCGGCATCGGCCTCGAATACCATGACGTTCGACGCTCCGTTGGCCTCGATGTTTTTCCTGCCGCATATGGAATTAAGCCTGCTGTTGTCCACAACATAAACCCCGTCTGATGCGTCCATAAGCGATATGCCCAGTGTGCCCACCCCGCCGTAAAGGTCAACAAGCGTGGACGGCCTGACGGAAAGTTTTTCCCTTATAAAATAAATTATATCAAGCAGGACCGCGGAGTTGCTCTGGAAAAACCCCTGCGAGTGGAAATAAAGCCTCCTTGGCCCAAGGTCCTCGTATAAAATGTCGCTTCCCTTTATGACCGCGGCATTCCCGTCCGTGCTCTGGTCCGTATTGTATTTTACATTCCCTATAAGTACGTTTTTTACGGCGGCCTTTTCCGCGAAGCGCGCGACAAGCTCCTTTTGCCCTTCAATGCGGTCCGAGTCGGCGTTGAATATGAATGTCACCGACGACTCTTTGGAAAAAAATGCGCTCCTTATCGTGGCGTACCTGAGCGTCCCGGTCCTTTTTACGACGTCAAATACGTCAAGTTCCGCCTTTTTTTCGTTGAACCACGACGAAACTTCGTCAAATACCGCGTTGACGCCGGGATTGGCGATGTAACATTTTTCAAAATTAACGATCTTGTCGAACCTGCCCTTCTGGCGCTGGCCAGGCCCGTTGAATGAAAACGGAAAATCCATCCTATTCCTGTAAAAATATTCGTCCTTGCAGAATATTTTCACGGCCGGGTCAATTTCGATGCCCTTGAGATGAAAATCCCCCAGGATAGCGTTCTTCTTTATCTGCAATTGCGCGGAATAATCCGTGTCCTGCATAAGGCAACCGCCGCATTTCCCGAAAACCGGGCAAACAGCCTCGCGCTTCATTTAAAACACCTCATTTGTCCCTTATCCCGGCGGCCATTTGAACTTCCTGCCTCCGAGCAGGTGCAGGTGCAGGTGGAATACTTCCTGGCCGGCGTCCTTGTTGACATTGAACACGGTCCTGTAACCCGGGGCGGCTATGCCTTTTTGCGCCGCCAGTTCCTTTGCCGCGGCGAACATCGCGCCGAGATATTTGTCAAAGGATGCGTCGACGTCATTCAGGGTGTCCACATGTTTTTTGGGCACTATAAGCACATGCACGGGTGCCTGGGGATTTATATCCTCGAACGCGAATACAAGCTCGTTTTCAAGCACTTTTTTGGAAGGGATCTTTCCGTTGATGATGTTGCAAAAAAGACAGTCGTCAGCCATTTTCTCGCCTCCGTAAATTATCAGTCCCGCACGAATTCCGCGCGCGCTTTTACTCCGGTTACTTCCGTTATCCTCACTTTTGCCAGGGTGTTTATCTTTCCCCGGGAAAACTCGTTCTCGGCCACGGATACCCTTATGTAATTTTCCGTATATCCGAATATCTCCCCTTTTTTATTGGGGTCCTCAATGAGCGCGGTCCTGTCCGCGCCCATATTTTTTATTGCAAAATCATTTTCCCTGGCGGCCGCGGCCCTGAGAAGTTCTTGCACCCTCTCTTTTTTTACCGCCTCGCCGACCTTGTCCCGCATCTGCGTGGCTTTTGTCCCGGGCCTGTCCGAGTATGGAAAAACATGGATGCGTGTCAGCGGGATGGATCCGATAAAATCAAGGGTATTCCTGAATTCCGCGTCGCTCTCGCCGGGGAACCCGGCGATAACGTCGGTCGTGATGCCCGGCAGATCTATCTTCGAGACGATGAATTCCGCTTTCTTCCGGTAAAACCCCGCCGTGTATGTCCTGTTCATGCGCTTTAACACCGCCTCGTCCCCGCTTTGCAGGGACAAATGAAAATGCGGGCATATGCGCGAAGGGTTGTCCGCGGCAAGCTCGATAACCCCGTCGTCAAGGTCCGCGGGTCCGATGGAGCTCAGGCGCACGCGGAACGATCCGTTCAGGAGCGTTATTTTTTTCAGTGTTTTATAAAGGGCGCTCCTGTCAGACCTGTCGGCGCCGAAACGCCCGAGGTTAACCCCGGTAAGGATAAGTTCGGAAAAACCCGCTGAGGAAAGTTTTTTTATCTCGGCGATTATCTCCGCCTCGTCCCGCGACCTGATGTCGCCGCCGCGAACAAGCGGGACCGTGCAGTATGCGCAGAACCGGTCGCAGCCGTCCTCGACCTTCACATAAGCCTTGTTCTTCCCTGAGAATCCCTCAAGGATCGACTCATAAACTGCGGTCTGAGTTGATATTATCTCGCGCGGGTATCCGGCAAGGTTGAATTTTTGATCGTTGGGTATTATCCAGTCGGCTCCGGTCTTTTCACCGTCAAAGCCTGCGCGCTCCACAAGGCATCCGGTCAGTATTACTTTCCGTCCCGGCCTGGATTTAAGATTTTTTATCCTGCGGAGTATCTCGCTGTCTATCTTTGCGGTGACGGTGCAGGTATTGACCAGGCACAGGTCCGCCTCTTCGGGATCCTCCGCCTCAACAAACCCTCCGGTCTTCAGGAACATCTGCCGGATAAGTTCGGTCTCGTACTGGTTTACCTTGCACCCGTATGTAAAAAAACTTATCTTCATCTCATTTTTTAAATTCAGACACGTCTATGTTGAACTCTTCAAGTTCCACGTCCAGGTTGAAAACTTCGCCGGACAGTTCTATGCCGGTCCTGGTGATGAATGTCTTTTTTATCTTTGATTCGGCCTGCAGCCTCTTGTCCCTGTCGACCGCAAATAGCACGGTGCCGTCGGTGCCCATGTTGAGCATCCTGACCGCGCGTATGCCGTCCGTGTCCTGTATGGTGTCTATAAGTATCTCATTCTCCTCGGTCACCATTTCAAGCCTGTTCTTTATGTTCTTCTGCGACTCGTTTATCGCTTCCAGGAATCCGTTGAGGTTGCCCGCCTTTAACGCGTCTTTTGCCTCTTTTACCCTGTCGTTCTCGGAAATAAAGAAAGCGCAGCGTTTGCGCTGGTCGAGCGAAAGCTTGGACCTGTAGTCGTCGAATTTCTCCATTGTAAGCTGGTCCAGCGACTCGATATTGGCCCCGACTTTATTCATGATCTCTATCGAAGCGGCCACTTCCTCGAGTATCTTTGTCCTTCTGGCGTCAATGTGTTTTTTCTTCAGGCCGGAGCTCAGCACCATAAAAACCAGCCCCTTGAAATCGGCTTTTACGTTCTCGCTCTCCCCGGTCGACTCGTCAAAATATGTCACCGTGCCTTTTTTGCCCAGTATCATGGGTATGTATTTTACGAAATGCGTGTCCCTGTCCAGGAACTTCTTTTCGCCGCCCGCGCATATCTTGGCCGCCTCGACGCCGTCGAGCTGCCAGTCTCCGAACCTGGACGCTATGTTCTCAATGCCGGCCTCGAGCGCTTCCATGGAACCCGCCGAAAAAAGGTCCGGCACCCTGTTGTCGATATATATGTTCATTCCGGGAACCTTTTTTGAGGTCCCCTCCAGCATAAAAAGCGTGCTTGCCATATGGTACGCCCAGCCCTGCTCTTCCCTGCGCTCCGGGGCGTTGAGGGACAACCTTATCTTTTCATCATAACGCTGTGAATAAAAGTTAAGCGACCTGTCGCCTTCCTTCCTTTTTTGCGCCAGTATGAATGCGTTCTTGTTTATCGGCACCGAAATGATCTTGCCCCTGTTCCCGGAAAAAGCCTCTCCTATTATCTGGACGCCTCCAGGGACGGTCACGCCTGTTATTATTTCGCCCTTGGGCTCGAACACCTGGAAAAAACTCTTTGCTTCCTTGAATAAATTCTCCTTGTCCTGCGCCATTGGAAAATTCTCCTGTATAATAAAATTACCGCCCGTTTTTACGGGCGGATTTTTAAGCTTTTACCATTAAACTACTTTTTTATGAATTCCGCAAGAGGTTTATCGTAAAGCGTTTCTTTCACCACCTCGTCGAGGGTGGTGACGCCGTTCTTCATGAGTTGTATGGCCGATTCCCTTATGGTAAGCATGCCCTGGTGCCATGCCTCCCTTTTGATGTCGTTGAGCGTGCCTTTCCTGAATATGACGTCCCTTATGCCCATGTTCACCGGCATTACCTCGTAGGCGGCGACGCGTTTCTTGTAACCCGTATAATGGCACACCGGGCACCCGCGCCCCTCGTAATATTCCCCGCCCTCGAGCATGTAGTCCGGTATGCCCGCCTTTTTCGCCCTGGCGTAATCGAACTCCTTGACTTTTTCCCTGCAGTTGTCGCAGACGCGCCTGAGCAGTCTCTGGGCGGTGGCCACCAGCACGGACGACCCGACATATATGGGATCGATACCCATGTCGATTAGCCTGGTTATCGTGGTCGGCGCGTCGTTGGTATGCAGGGTGGAAAGCACAAGATGGCCGGTCAGGGCCGCCTTTACCGCGATGGAGGCCGTTTCATTGTCGCGGATCTCTCCGACAAGCATGACGTCCGGGTCCTGCCTCAAGAACGACCTCAGCACGTTGGCAAAGGTAAGGTTCGCGGCCGGGTTCACCTGTATCTGTATTATATGTGGAAGCCTGTATTCGACGGGGTCCTCGACTGTAAGTATGTTGTCGTGCGGGTCGTTTATTTTGGATATGCACCCGTATATGGTGGTGGTCTTCCCGCTGCCCGTTGGGCCCGTCACCAGGACCATGCCGTAAGGATTTCCCAGCCCCTTCTCGATTGCCGCCATCTGGTCGTCGAACATGCCGAGGTCCTTGAGCTCAAGGGACTGGGCCTCCTGGTTGAGCACGCGCATTACGATGTTCTCCCCCCAGATGCAGGGCAGCGTCGAAACGCGCAGGTCCACGCTTTTGCTGTTGCTCATTATGAACCTTATCCTGCCGTCCTGCGGCAGCCTTTTTTCAATGATGTTCATCATGGACATCAGCTTGATCCTTGACGTCAGCGCCCTTTTAAACTGTATCTTGGGCGGCGGCATTTCCACAAGCGCACCGTCTATCCTGAAGCGCAGCACTATCTTTTTTTCATAAGGGTTTATGTGTATGTCGGACGCCCTTTTTGAGACCGCGTCCTCGATGATGTAATTCACGTATTTGACCACGGGGCTCGACTCGCCTTCTATGTCCTCGTCCATCCCCTCGTCTTCCTTGTTCTTCATCTCCTCGAGGATCTCAAATGAGAAATCGTCCGGGCTCTCGGCCGCCTTCATAGTCGCCTCAAGGCTGGTTGCCAGCGGATAATATTTATCCAGGGCGGAATTCAGCGCAGTCTCGGTGGTGACCGCAAAATTAAGCTCAGTCTCTTCCGGGGTTTTCATGTCAAACTTAAGGTTCATCTGCAGGGCCGGGTCGGAAGGGTTGTAGGTGACGAGCGTTATCTTGCCCGGTTTTTTTTCAATGGGTATGATCTTGTATTTTCTGGCCACGTCGCCGGTGACAAGTTTTATCAGTTCTTCCTCTATGTTCAGTATGCCGACGTCTATGAACCTGGTCCCGAACTGCATTGCCAGGAAATGGTAAAGCACGTCTTCCGTGATAAAACCGAGCTTTACAAGGACAAACCCAAGCGATTCGCTCGTCTTTGTCTGCTCTGTAACGGCTTTTTCAAGCTGTTCCTCTGTGACCATGCCCTCTTCGAGCAGTATTTCGCCCAGCTTTTTTGTTTCCTGCATCTTTATCCTTCCGAGGTAACGCTGATTACCTCTTCAGCGCTCGTCATTCCGCTCTTCCATTTCTCGACGGCTACTTTTCTCAGTGTCCGCATGCCTTCCTTTTCCGCTGCCGCGGTCAGAACGTTCAGGTCGGCTTTTGAAAATATAAGGTCGGCCAGGTTCTGGGTTATCGGCATTATCTCATATATGGCTATCCTGCCCTTGTATCCGCTGCCGTTGCATCTCCCGCACCCTTCGCCCCTCATAGGCGTGGCGCCTTCGATGTCGGCCTGGGTAAGTAGCATCTTCTGCAGTTCCTCGTCCGTCGGATTATACGGTTTTTTGCACTCCGGGCATACCCTGCGCATGAGCCTCTGCGCCACTATCATTTTTACGGCCGAGCCCACATACACCGGGTCCACGCCCATGTCGACCAGCCTCATTATCGTGGAAGGCGAGTCGTTCGTGTGTATGGTGGAAAATAGGAGATGCCCCGTCATGGCCGCCTTTATGGCTATGTCCGCTGTTTCCTTGTCCCTGATCTCTCCGACCATCATTATATTAGGGTCCTGCCTCAGGCAGGCGCGAAGCGCGCTTGCAAAGGTAAAACCTATGTCGGAATTCATCTGTATCTGTATTATGCCGGGAAGCTGATATTCGACCGGGTCTTCCAGGGTCATGATGGATTTTGCAGGGTCGTTTACCGTGGATATGGCGGAATACAGCGTCGTGGTTTTTCCGGAGCCCGTGGGGCCGGTGTGCAGCACAAGGCCGTAGGGCGCATTAATCGCCTCGGTGTACAGTTCGAGTTCCCTCTGTTCAAAACCCAGCTTGGTCATGTCGAGCATGAGGTTTTCCTGGTCCAATATACGCATTACCACGTTCTCCCCGTATATGGAAGGCAGTATGGATACGCGCAGGTCTATGATCTTGTTCTGGACCTTTATCTTGATGCGTCCGTCCTGCGCGGCGCGCTTTTCCATGATGTCCATCTTTGACATTACCTTTATCCTGGAAACTATGGCGTTCTTGTAATGCTTGGGAGGCGAAGGCTGTTTTTGCAAAACTCCGTCTATGCGGTACCTTATGACAACCCCCCTTTGCACGGGGTTCAGGTGTATGTCGGAAGCCTTGGTTTTTACCGCGTCGCTTATGAGTGCGTTGACCATTTTAATGACAGGCGCGGAATCTTCCGTTATCCCCTCCTCTTCGGCGCCGGAGGAGCCCGCTTCCAGCTGTTCGTCTCCGCTGCCTACGCCTTCGGACTTGAATATTTCCCTGAATGAGTCGCTGTTTTCCATTTTATGCGTGACCCCGTAATGCTGGGCAAGGGCGCTCTTCATGTGGGATTCCGAGCTTATGACGAACTTTATTTCCTTGCCGTCGGGAAGCGCCGCGCGCTGTTTCAGCTTTTCGGCAAGGTGTATGTCGGGGTCGCTGGTGGCGATTATTACATGGGTGGCCGTTTCCTCTATTGGTATGCAGTTGAATTCCTCGGCTACTTCCTTTTTAAGCATGGCGATGAGCTCGGGTTTTATCTCCGCGGGCAGATCTATGTATTCCGTGCCGAACTGGATGGCAAGGAAATAAAAAAGGGCCTCCTCGGTTATGGACCCTCTCTTGACCAGGATCCTGCCAAGGGGCTCCCCGGATTTCTGCTGTTCCTCTATTGCCTTCATGATCTGCTCGTTGGTTACGAGATTTTCCTCAAGGAGCAGGTCTCCGAGCCGTTTTGCCATTTTTACCCCGTTTTCATTTGGCGCTTAAAAATTCGCCCTCTTCGCTCTCAGTCATGTTCCTCTGCAACGGCGACTTTCCTATTATTATGTAAAAATAAACAGGCGGGCCCTGCCTGTCACCCGATTGTTTAAAACTTACCTCTCCGGTTGCGCCGCTGTATTCCGCCGAATGGAGGAACGCGGCGACGTCGGCGTGGCCTGTTTTGCCCATTGCAAGGGCGGATAAAAGCAGCTGCGCCGCGTCGTATGAGTAAGGCAGGTGCATGTCATCGCCCTTGTAAAGTTTGGAGTATCTTTCAAAAACATCACGGAATTTCTTGAAGCCGTATATGCTTGAAGGCGCGATCGACGCGTAAACCGCGCCGCGCGACCCGGCTTTCGCCGACTTAATGAAAGAAGATGCTCCTATGCGGTAAGTGGACGAAAATTCAGCGCCCACGTTCAATTCGGAGGATTGTCTTGCAAGCTGCGCGGCCTGAGAAGCCGGCCCCGCGAAATAAATATTATGCACCTTCAGGTCCCTGAGCCGCTGGAGTACGCTCGTAAAATCCTTCCTGTCAGGGTCCACTGCCTTGTAATACTGGGCCCATACCCGGTTCCTGTCGGCCGTGGCCTTGAAGGCCTGCGCCATGTCCTCATACTCGCTGTTCTCGCCCGAATAGACGATGCCGAGCTTGTCCACGGAGAGCACCTTTATGAGGAACCTGCATGTGTCCGAAGCCTCCTGGATATCCGAGGCGCACATCCTGAATACGTTGTTTTTCCCCCCGGCGTTCAATCCGGGAAATTCATCCGAGACCGAAAGGGCCGGGACGTCCCCGATGTTTTCAAGGATGGCCCTGTCGGAGGAATCAAAAGAACCCACGACCCCGAGCAGGTTGCCCTGGTTTTTTATGGCGTCGGAAGCGGTTATGGTGTCGTCGAAAAATACGGCATTTACGGAATAGGATGTGTTTGTGAGGTTAAATTCGTCAACCGCAAGTTTTACCGCGTCGAACATTGAAACAGAAGCGGCATTCGTGGAATTTCCCAGAAAGCCTAACGTGTAATTATCCCGCGCCTCAACAGAGCTGATAACCACGAGCAGAATCATTGCCGCAAGGACAAAAATCTTTTTCAAACGCGACCTCCGCGCTTAAAATCGGTTATTTATACGGTTCATTATACCAGCAGGGGTTATATTGTCAATATGTTCAGCTGATACAATTTTTAACTTATACGATTATTTATTAAATTGTGTTTATCGTGTCTTAGTTGTCATATTTTTGCCTTCAATTGGTTTTTTGTTTTAATATAACTTTCTATTTTTTCTTTTTGATATATAATATTTGAATGAATTTCTTTTTGTCCTAATTTGCCTTGTTTCCATTCAAAAATCCAATTATTCACAAATGTTTCTGTATTTAAACTTGGACTGCACCCCAGGGACTGGACACATGTGTTAGAATAGATGGTAGCCTGACCTGAAAAGGAAAAGGAGACCA
>Ga0181520_10011782_pt1 | contig 11402 bp, 10 predicted proteins | sample PEATcosm2014_Bin_29_FD_132451 | JGI IMG/M metagenome (GOLD analysis project Ga0181520, IMG submission 132451) | Peatland microbial communities from MTU Mesocosm Facility, Houghton, MI, USA - PEATcosm2014_Bin02_30_metaG | ecosystem: Environmental > Terrestrial > Soil > Wetlands > Peat | place...
GCTCAAGACATTCCCCATGCCAACCGAGACTAACTGCCCCGGTCGAAGCTAATGTCTTAGGTCATTCCTCTATGGCCGGTTTTGAGGTGATAACGTATGGCCGCTTTTGCGTGACCGCCGAGGGCTACGCCGGGCGACTTTCCAAGCGGTTGCCCGGAGCCTTGGGTGGTAGATGTGTGGAGAGCCGCGGGCGCCGCGAACGTGTTCTATGCGCTGGGCGAGGAGGATGGAATCGGTTTTTCGCCCTTCGGCATTGACGATGAGATGGACCGGAAAGGCGATCTGGCAACAAGCTATGGCGTGCTGGAAAAGTTGATACCGCTCATTACACAGCATCAGAGCGACCGCAGCGTGCATGGGTTCGTTGTCGACAAGAGCCATCCCTCGGTCGACTTCACCATGCGCGGTTACACACTGCATGTCACGTTGGATGAGATTTTCGGAATTTTTGGCAGGCACTCGGAAGCCGGCTACGGTCTCATCATTGCCACTGGGCCGGATGAGTTCCTCGGTGCCGGTAAGGGGCTCAAAGTCAATTTCACGCCGCGCGCCGCAGGGATGCAAGTAGGCATCGCTGTGGTCGACGAAGGCATATTTGAAGACGGCAAGTGGGTGGCTGGCCGCCGCCTCAACGGCGACGAGGACGATGAGGGAAAGGGATGGGGATTCGATTCAAAGCAGGTGAGAACCGAAACAGTAAAGCTCTACCGATTGGAATAGCCCACTCTTTGGAAAAGAGCATGCAAACGGCGCGCATAATCTGCGACACCGCTCACAAGAAATTCCAAGGAACAACTGAGCCTCAGTTCAATGGGGAAGACTAAACGCTTACGTTGGCCTTAGCTGTTTGCATAGCAATTAGATTCTCAAATGGCGGCAGTTCCTTCCAGAAGTTATACTCTACGCCTGCCGTCGGAGCGGCGGCAAGAATGGCTCGATTATCCATGAGTCAGTTACCCGACTCCACCCATTCCGCCGTTTTTGTTTTGATCCATTGTCACCATCGGGTGTCCAATCGCGACTCCGTCTTTGATGTGCAAAGTCCGGAAGCGGCTTGGGTGCTTCTTAAAATGAGATATCTTTGAGTGCCTCCCACATCCGCCCAGCCCCAGTCGACCTTGATCTTATCCCGCGAAGGATCCACTGCTGCCATCAATGAGGTCGCGTGCTGGACAAATGTCAGAGGCAAGCTCTAAATGATCCGTGCCAGACACTTCAAGAGACGAAAAGTTGAACCACGTCAAGAGGGCAATTCCGGATGCTTACCCCCAATCATGCGGTCCGAGGCGAAGTTCGTGATCAAGCAATTGAAACTGTCGCCGCCATGGATCGGGTCTTTGCTATGCCTCAAGGGCAATTCCAGATTGGGCGCCCTCTTTAGCTGCGTGCAGCAGGGGCGCAGAGGAGCCCCGCTCGACCAAGTCGGTCGGGACAATAAGCGGACCTGTATCGGGACTACCCTGGATTCGACGCCTTAATACTTCCATGGCAAGACGACCCACTTCCTCGAGATCGGCCCGAATTGTGGTCAGTGGTGGTGAAACAGAGATTCCGAGATCGTCGTAACCTATAATGCTGATATGCTCAGGCACTCGAATTCCCGCTGTATCAAGTGCTTCGATGGCGCCTCGAGCGACGTAGTCGTTGGTTGCAATAAGTGCCGTTGGCAGATCAGTACGAGCAATAATCTTCTGCATGGCCCGGAAGCCGGCGAGGATTCCAGGATCAAGATCGACGGGATGTAGGAACTCCACCTGACGAGGTTCGTATTTCAACTCCAATTTTTCGAGCGCCTGCCAATAGGCTTCATACTTTTCTGAGCCTGCAAAACCGATAAAACCGATCATTTGATGGCCGAGCTGATGCAGCCGCTCTACCGCCAAACGCGTGCCGCTCGCGTAGTCGATGTTGACTGTCTCTATGTTCTCGGACTTGCTGTGGATGAGGAGGTCCACGAGGATAACCGGGAGCTGCAGCTTACGGAACTGCTCCAAAACTACACGGCGCACGCCGCCAACGATTACCACGCCGTCCGGAATCTGGGAAGTGTTGCTCAGCAGCTGGCCTGACTCACTGCCTAGAGATCGGAAGACGAGCACATCCCCAGCTTGACGACAAGCGTCCTCCACCCCGCGGAGAATGCGTCCATAGCCCGATTCGGCGAAGCCAAAGAGGTCCTCGCTTATTAAGAAGGCGATCTGATAAGTCCCGGTGTTTTGTGGTTTAGAGGCGACAAAAGTTCCACGGCCCACCGTACGAAACAAGACCCCCAAGCTGATTAGTTCTCCGATCGTCTCCCGCACTGAGGCTCGGGAGATCATGAACCTCCCGGCAAGTTCACGCTCGGACGGGAATCGTTTCCCAGCGGCAAACTTTCCCTCGGAGATCTCTTGTTGCAGGATTTCACGAAGCTGAACCCGAATTGGCTGCGGACTGTCTTGGAAGATCAACTTTTCTGTCATGGTTGTTTGAGCAGTAGAAACGGCAAAAAAACTCCCCCTGAGCCTCGCTGCTCGCTTTGTATCTAACACTACCACCTCAATCAACTGCTGACAACGAAGGAACCGCAGGCCCCAGGGATAAAGGGGCTTCCGGGATTATGGCGTCAATAAACTCGGAAGTAAGTGGAGCGGTAGCGTCACACCGGAGGACCGTCCATTCAGGCGACGCTCCACAGCCACCGGTGTTCAAGTCTAGTTTGGGATCCATTAGCCCCATCCTTGCTATTTGACTTCCAAAACTCAGCTACAGATTTCTTTCCTCTGACTGTCCTCTTACTAGCACTTTGAGGCGAGTTTGCCATCCACAATCAAAGTGATACCTGTGACCAAAGGTGATCCGCTAAGATATAGATGAAACGACGATTTCTTAGATTTTCACTCGCTTCAGGATCCGACGTGCTGGATATTTGGAATACCCCTCGGTGCGAAGAGCTGTAGGGCCTGCGCAACGGCGAAGTGGGCTAAGTCGTCGGCTCGTTCACGTCACCAGGGCTGATACATTTCGCACGAAAACCGGACGTACCAAATTCGAACGCCATTGATCTAGTGAGTACGACGAAATCACCGCTACACAGCATCATAGGCTAGAACCAGTCTCATAAATCTTTGCGACTTGAAACTGGTGCATTCTGTAATTGCTCTGCGTGATCCCGCGAATGCCGAATGGCAGGACGCTGGGAGTTGACCGATGAACAGTGGTTGATCGTCGAGCCTATTTTGCGCGCGTCCCGGCGGGCGGATAATCGTGGTCGTCCATGGCATGACACGCGTGCGGTACTCATCCGCAGCGCAATTCACCAATTGCTCAATGAGTACCTGGAGGGTGGTGTACCAGCTCTTGTTGGGGATGGATCGCTGGGATGGGTTGGAAGATGGCGCCAAGATCCATTGACCCACGATTGACCGACAATGAACTCAGGAAAAGGGGGCTATTTATGAGACGTAACATATCTTCTTCATTTGAATTGCGGAAAGACTCTTCTTTCGTGATTCCAAAAATGATGAAAGAGCAGATCAGAAAGTCGTTCGGGACCGACAATATAACAACGACTCATAGCAATCAACAAGATTTCGGCAATGAGTGTACATCGGTCTCTCCACTATTATGGATGTCCCTCAGTGATGAGAGCCTCAATGGGGAAACTTCGGATCCCCAACGAGCGGCCTTACTGCCCAAAGAATTCGGAGGGAGCTCTCTCTATAAGCGTCTTCGGAGTAGGTCATTTCCTTGCTGGATATTGGCTCTAATCGTATTTCTTATTACGATGCAGGCCACCGCTGTTCAAGCATCGGATTCTCGCCAACCATCCAAGACAAGGATAGCCAAGACGCAACTGGTTTTGCATCCATTTTGGCAAGGTCAGAATATGGACCGAGAACCAGCTCTCTTCGCAGTGGCTCCAGGAGCAGAATCGGCAACAGCACGACTTTTATTCGTTCCAACGCGAATTATTCGTGTGACTAGTGGAGATGGTCGCATCACCTACGATGAAGGCAAGGATTACTTGTGGACCCCCGGTAGCGACATCCTCACACTAACACCAAGTTCGCGAGTTCCCGTTAAAACCTGGGCGCAATTATATCCTCCCATAGGTGCACCCCAGTCTCTTGGTGAAGCGGTGGATGGTAGGAGCAGTGTCTTCTTCGCTGAGGGAGGGGAGGTCTTCCAGAGGTTGCAAGTAGCAATTACATATCAACACGATTCTAGATGGAGCGGTTATGTGCCCAATTCCGCTGGAATGTATCTAAAGCGAACCATTGCCAAGCTGCAAACAAAGAAAGCGATCAAGCTCGTTGTCCTTGGCGACAGCATTTCGGAGGGAGCTTGCGCTTCAAGCACATTCGGTGGCCCCCCCTACCAATCCCCTTATGTCGGATTGGTAGCTGATGGCTTACGTGAAAAATATAAAGATAAAGTCGTCGTGAAGAACCTATCAGTGGGAGGAAATAGTTCTAATTGGGGCGCGAGCAGGGCCTCAAAGGTTGCAGCCAAGAATCCAGATCTGGTCATCCTTGCGTTTGGGATGAATGATGCAAGTGGGCGAGAAACATCCACAGTCTACGACCACAATATCCGAGAGATGATGACTACTATTCGTCGGAAGCGTCCGAATGTTGATTTTATTCTCGTGGCCACAATGATGGGTAACCCGGAATGGAGTAGATCTGACACTTCCTTGTATATGCAATATAGAGATGATCTTATGCGGTTGTCGGGTCCGGGCGTGGCCGTGGCAGATCTGACGTCTATGTGGGGTGATCTCTTGAAGAGTAAGAAGTATGTTGATCTGACAGGTAACGGCGTGAATCATCCGAACGATTTTGGACATCGTGTCTATGCGGAAGTCATTCTTGAATTGCTTTGAAGGGTTTTTATCTTTGTAGTGGACGTGAACGTCGATCAATATGGTCGGCTATGACGAGAGACATCCACCCATACTGGCCCCCGCTGAAGATCTGCAGATCAGCCTGGAGATCCGGGCTCGTTGGGTGGCGGCCAGCAAAGGTTAGCCGGACTGAGCAGGCTTCGATCGACGATTGTCCCCAGGACCAATGATGTAGACGTGGTTCCATACGGCGTCAGGTGGTCGATCACGTCCTTCAGGTGCTCGACTGATACCACGTTCACCTTCATTATGAAAGAGTCCTGTCCTGTCCCACGGTGGCACTCGGCGATCTCGGGCATGGAGCGGACACGAGCGGTCAGTTTGCCCAGTACATCCCCTACCACGCTCATCCGAATAAATGCCGTAATTGGGAGCCCGACGCGCAACGGACTGATGTCGGCGCGGTAGGCGCGGATGATGCCCTTATCCTCCATGCGCCGAACCCGCTGCGCGACAGCAGGAGTTGAGAGCCCTACACGTCGGCCGAGTTCGGCAAATGAGATGCGTGCGTCGTCTTGCAGTTCAGTCAGGAGCTTCCATCCCAGGGAATCCAAAAGTCTTTCGTCAGTGGTTTTGAGCAATTCACACCTCTTGTGGATATCTGCTTAATGATTGATAAGCGGAATCGCTAATAATTATAAGATCTATACCAAAACGCCGCAAATAACATAAGAATCGTATTGGATGCGGTTCTGGTTTGTCCTATCCTCCTGTCTTACGCAGCGAATGAACTTCGCGCAAGGTCTCTCGGCTCAAAGCCGCCGGCTTTCGTTCCAATTGCTCACAGTTAAAAACAGTTCATAACGGAGTCCCTGAAATGCCAATAAATAAGCGCAAATGGGCAGAGCCTTTCAAGATCAAAATGGTTGAACCCGTCAACATTCCCAGCCCGGCCGCACGGGAAAAGGCGATTCGCGACGCCGGCTACAACACCTTTCTGTTGAGGTCTGAAGACGTCTATATCGATTTGCTGACTGATTCCGGGACGTCCGCCATGAGCGACCGGCAATGGGCCGCCATGATGGTGGGAGATGAAGCTTACGCCGGTAGCCGGAGCTTCTACCGGCTGGAAGAAGCGGTCCAGACCTGGTACGGATACAAGTTCGTGATACCCACGCACCAGGGACGGGGTGCCGAAAACCTGCTCTCGAAGACTCTCATCAAACCGGGCGACATCGTTCCTGGCAACATGTACTTCACTACTACAAGGCTGCACCAGGAACTGGCCGGTGGCACCTTCGTCGACGTGATCATCCCCGAGGCACATGACCCGAAGAGCACCCATCATTTCAAGGGCGATGTGGATCTGGGCCGGCTGGAAGAGGTGATCAATCTCTATGGTGCCGGCCGCATCCCCTACATCAGCATCGCCGCAACGGTGAATATGGCCGGAGGACAACCCATTTCTCTGGGGAATGCCAGGGCTGTGCGGAAACTGGCCGACAAGCACGGGATCCGGGTGATTCTGGACGCCGCACGCGTAGTCGAGAACGCATATTTCATCCAGAAACGGGAACCGGGCTTCGAGGATTGGACCATTGCCTCCATCGTAAAGGAGCTCTGCTCCCAAACCGACGGCTGCACGATGAGCGCCAAGAAGGATCCACTGGTCAACATCGGCGGCTTTCTTGCGGTAAACGACCACTCTATCTATGAGGATGCGGCCAACCTCGCGGTGATCTATGAGGGGCTTCATACCTACGGTGGTATGGCCGGCCGGGACATGGAAGCGCTAGCCACCGGCATTGAGGAGTCGCTGCATGAGGACCACATCCGCGCTAGGGTCGGGCAGGTTCTGTACCTGGGACAGAAGCTAATCGACGCAGGCGTCCCGATCGTATTGCCGGTTGGCGGCCACGGCGTCTTCCTGGACGCCCGGGCAATCCTGCCGCATGTCCCCCAGGAGCAATATCCGGCGCAGACGTTGGGGGCGGCGCTTTATCTGGATTCTGGAGTCCGCACCATGGAACGAGGTATTGTGTCGGCGGGAAGAAACAGGGAAACTGGCAAGGACAATAGGCCAAAGCTGGAGTTGGTGCGGCTCACCATTCCGCGACGCGTTTATACCCAGGCGCACATGGATGTTGTGGCCGAGTCCGTGGAGTCCGTATTTGCTGACCGGGCCGGCATTCGCGGTCTTCGGATGACATACGAGCCGAAGTATCTGCGATTCTTCCAGGCGCGTTTTGAGCCGCTGGAGGCGTGAGGAAACATGTCTAAGAAGACGGTTTCTTCTTGGGGGTGGAGTCACTCTACAAAGTGCCAGTACGCGCACGTGATCGGGAGAACTGCTTTAGCCGATCTCCACCTCTCCTGTGTCCTGCGCGCCTTTTGCCAATAGACCGACGACTATTCGTTCAAATCCCTATAGAGCGGCTACAACTCCATTTCTTTGATTGCCCCACAAATCGGAAGCGCGGTTCAGCGTCGGTTTTGACGCACGCGAATCTACTCTGCCGGCTTCCAATGCGTACCGGGGCGGGCGACGGCATACATTTCGGCTGCAATCTTGTCGAACAGGCCCTCTGTGTCCTCGGCACCGCCTGCGCCAGTGCGTGTGGTGTACAGATCGGAATGGGTTCGATTCTCTAAGTAGGTGAAGTGGGCGCCTGCGCTGAGGCCTCGCAGGACTGCGTCGAACCGGTGTGCCGCGCCATCGAGATAGAAAGTGTCTGCAGTGCCGACAATAACGTGAATTTTGCCGTGAAGATCTGGGCCGCGCTTCGCCCACGTGGCAGCTACGATGTGTGCGAGATCATAGTGATCGCGCCAATAGGCGACGACCGCAGGGTCAACATTGCCGGTGTCGCGATTGAACATGCGCAGCGGCTGTCCGGCGCTGCCTCGCGGCGAGAAAACCCACTCAAACGATGCAATCTGACCGCCATAGTCGCCAAGCACCCGCTCGGTGCGAGCGAACTGTTCGAACGTGCTGAGCACTATCGCGTGATCGCGCATTACCGGATAAGGGGTTCCGTCGGGGCGCTTGTAGACGTTAGCGTGCGGCGCGTAAAGATCGATGCCAGTGAAGTCATGAAAATCGCTGGGATCGGGCGAGGTGGACCACGTGCCGCCGAAGACTTTTGGATAGTTGACCTGCAATTGCAGGGCTGCCCATCCGCCTGACGAGTGCCCCTGGAGGAAGCGCCCGGAGACGCGTGCGTCCATGTGGTACCTCGCTTCAAGGTAAGGGATGAATTCGGTGGTAAGCGCCTTGCCCCAGGGCCCGTTGTTGACCGAGTCGGCAAACTCGTGAGTACCCGTGGCACATGACTCGTCGAGCATGACCCAGATCATGGGCGGCAGTTTGCCCTGCGCCATGCGCTGATAGATCGTTGCCCCGAAGAGTTTTGCACTGGTCAGGTTGCTGGTGAAGCCGTGGGTCCAGTAGACGGTGGGGTACCGAGTCGTGGCGTGATCGTCGTATGCTGCGGGCAGAATGACCCAGGCGCGCATGTGAATCGGGCGCCCGAAGAAAGCGCTGAGCGCAGGGCTGACGAAGTCCTCTTCGTGCGAATCACGATCGAAGCCTTCGGGGAGGCTGGGTGGCGAGGGGCGCTCGGGGACGAGAGAGGTGAGAATGATATTGGGCGTCGCGCTCTTTCCGGGTGTGAAAGCTTTGAGCGGGACCACCGCACTTATGAGATCGCCAGGGGTGCGACCGGAGTAGTTGTATGTGTGGGCTACGTCGAGCACTGCCTGTGCCTGATAGTCGCCAGGCTTGAGCGAAGAAAACCCTTCTGGGAAGGCGAGAGCATCGGTGTCGATATCAACCGAGCCTCCAGGGTTGAGCACGGAGACTTCTCCTGCGGCCACGTATACAGCTGTGGGCTGGAACCAGTTCATATCGACCGCCTTGGCCTCAGAGTAAGGAGATAGAAAGATGAGCGCGCGGCCCGAGACGGGCGTGCTGAATTGCTGCCCCAGCGTGACGCGGAAAAACAGATGCTGAGGTTGCTGAGCGAGTGATACCGCGAAGCATTCAAAGGCCGCTAATGCCAGGAGAAGTATTCGCATAGAGTGCACGGGTTTGAAAATCCATTTTCTCAACTGCATTTCAGCCTCCCCAAGTCAATACGTCCTTTGATTGCATGGATTTGAGAGTCACAGCCTGAACCGCGCCCTCCCGGACTGCTATTCTGATGGCAAGGTCAGAATGTTCATTAAGTTCGTCTTCTGGCTCCAGCGAAAGACTCTCGTTTATTGCCGACCGAACTGCCAAAACAAGGCCTAGCATCAACAGAGAGTGACTTTTTGTATGGGCGTTTTCAACAAACGCTCGATGGACATACCTGGCCTGACCATGATGAAATACCATCACAAATGTTTCCGCAAGCGCCTCGCATTGTCAAGCGCTTTCTCCCTGGAGGACTTATGCTTTTCAGATCCGGAGGAACATGAGCTATCTAGACGGTTGATAAGGGATAGATTGCCGTGAGAGCCGCCCGCTGATGTCAAGGATTACCGCCAGCTGATGAATTTTCCTCTTGCCGACGTTGTGCGGCAACTGAGTGGCTGGCTCGCAACCGGATGAAGAGCCGAAGCAAGGGTGGTGTCCTAATTTCAATTTATGGCCGCTGCTGGTCTGGGCTCTGGCCCTTTTGCTTTTAATCCATCCAGTTTCCGCTGCCGTCGCACTGTGGCCTAGTTTTGCACCGGCGCGCATAAGTTCATGTTCTGAGGCCTGAGGAGGCGCGTCTTTTCAACGTGATCATTGAGTGGAGTCAACGGGGGCGTGCGACTCCACGTCCTTGATGCCGGTAAGTTTTTCGTAAATGGAGCGGAGCTCCGTCAAATAGCTAAAATCTAGCCAATAAAGAGGAGCCTTACGATGTGTCTTCGGAACTTCTTCTTGTCCGTGCTCTTTGCCGGATTCCCTTTGCTAGCGACCTGTTCTGATGAGGTTGTTTCCGTGAACTGGAATGCGCCCATTGCAAGATCGAATACATCCTTATCCATCCAGGTCTGCCCCGAGCCGCCAATGCGCCGCGAATCCGTGATTCACGACCGGCTCTATGCCGCACTGCGCGATATGAAAGTCGATTTGGCGCGTCTACAGCCTTGGTTTCCCTATCCGAAACTGTCCGTGGCTGAGCTTGAGCCTCCTAAAGATGGCCGGACATCGTGGGACTTCACGTTGATCGATCCAATCGTCGAAGACTTTTACAAGGCTGCCGATGGGCGTCCGGTAATGCTCAACTTTGGTACCATTCCTGAGTGGATGTGGAAGACGGAGAAGCCGGTTTCCTATCCCGTCGACCCAAATGAAATCGCGTCGAACTATTCGCAGGGCAATGAGCTCCGGGACCCCTCTTTAAAGGAAGTTGTGGATTACTACCATCGCCTGGCCAGTTGGTACATTGAGGGCGGATTCACCGACGAATACGGAAAGCGACATGAATCGGGGCATCATTACAAAATCGCCTACTGGGAAGTCCTAAACGAAGTCAACCTCGAACATAACATCAGTCCTGAATTGTATGTGTCGCTTTATGACGCCATCGTAGGCGACTTGCACCAACTTGATCCCGAGATGAAGTTCAGTAGTTTGGCCTTGGCGGGATTGTTTGAACCCAGCTTCTTCAATTACTTCGAGTATTTTTTGAACCCCGCGCACCATAAGGCTGGGATACCGATCGATATGGTCTCATTCCACTTCTACACTGCACCAGCGAGCGATGAATCACTTGATATCCAACAGCACACGATCTTCCTTCAAGCAGATGGCTTCAATGCTGCCGTGGACCGTATCAAATCAATTCGCAAACGGCTCGCCCCAAATGTGAAGAGTTACATCACGGAGTTAGGCTCCTTCAATCCGGAGCCCCCAGATGTTACCCCAAAGGATTTCTCAGCCTTTTGGCTTCTAAGCGGCGGAATGTTTGCTCATCTCTACCCAAAGCTGGTCCGCGAGGGCATCGACTACATAGCAGCCGCTGAGCTGATTGACTATCCGACTCAGGTGGCCGCCACGACACTCGTGGATTGGAATACCGGCCAGCCAAATGCCCGATACTGGGTAACTAAACTTTTGCATGACAGTTTTGGCCCCGGCGACTCCCTTGTCGAAACTACATCTGCATCTCAATTCGTTACGGCACAGGGATTTCTCACGGTAAGCGGTCAACACAAACTTCTGCTGGTCAATGAGCGAGACAGGGAGGTCAAGGTCAACATCCCCAACGTCGCTGGCGCTCGAATGGACTATGTCGACAAGACTACCGGCTCGAATCCGCCGGGATTCTGCCTGCTTTCAGACGCCACAGTTGTTCTATCACCACGAGAGGTGGCTGTTGTCACTTTTAAGCCATGACAATTTCTGAAGGGATGAGAAGGCAAGCATAGTGGAGGAATCTCCTGAAAGACGCTTTGGACGCCGTCGTATGCACCAAGATGCAGCGGAGGCTTTGCAGCCGGGTGTTGGTGGCCAGTCTGCACGAACTTTGCATGAACTGAATGAAGACCCGCCTTAAATCACACTAACGGTAAACGTAGTTGTCGGTGCCGGGGTAAC
>Ga0181520_10011784_pt1 | contig 11402 bp, 8 predicted proteins | sample PEATcosm2014_Bin_29_FD_132451 | JGI IMG/M metagenome (GOLD analysis project Ga0181520, IMG submission 132451) | Peatland microbial communities from MTU Mesocosm Facility, Houghton, MI, USA - PEATcosm2014_Bin02_30_metaG | ecosystem: Environmental > Terrestrial > Soil > Wetlands > Peat | place...
CGATGGGTTTCGCGAATTTCGACTTCGCCAGCGTGTCAGGCGGGACCTGTACTGCAACGACCTACGCCTCAGCCACTAGCTGCACCGTCAACGTTACTTTCAGTCCTTTGGCCGCCGGCCTGCGCGAAGGGGCGGTGGTGTTTTTCACCGGGAGCGGCAACACCGGCACTGTGCTGGGCAACGTACCCATCTACGGAACTGGTACCGGACCTCAAGTCATCTTCTCGCCCGCGCCCCAGGTTTCCATTCCGCGCTCTCATGTAGCCAGTCCCTATGGGGTCGCCGTGGATGGGGCGGGCGACCTATTCATCGCGAATTTTGGAACCGGCACTGGCAATGGAAACGTAGAAGAGGTGCCTTCCAGCGGAGGTCCCAGAATCCGCGTTGGAACGGGCTGGTCTAATCCCACAGGCGTAGCAGTGGATGGCGCCGGCGATCTGTTTGTGGCCGACCCTTTTGGCGGGTTCGTGGAAGAACTCCCGGCTGGAGGTGGTACGCAGTTTCGAGTCCCGTACAACGGTGCTCCGTTTGGAATTGCGGCAGACGCAGCGGGTAACTTGTATATTGCCGATCCGTCTGTTCCCCAGGTCGTAGAAATCGCCGCGGGAACCGGCGTTCAAACCCAGATCGGCTCCGGGTGGTATGGACCGGAAGCTGTAGCCGTGGACCCCGCGGGCAATGTCTACGTTGTCGATGCAAGCGACGCAACGGTGACCCAGGTAGCGGCAGGGACCGGCACGATGACTCCCATTGGTTCCAGCTGGTACGCGCCCATTGCAGTCGCAGTAGACGCCGTGGGCAACGTCTACGTCACCGATGAATCCGTCGGAGTGATAGAACTGGCGGCAGGGACCTTTACGCAGACAACGCTCATCCCAAGTGCAACCGTTTCTCCCTCCTGCGCCACGGTGGACCCATTGGGCGATATCTTCTTTGGCGACATCAATAGCGGCTCCACGTTTGCACTCCTGCGTTCGCAGGCGCTTGCGGTGACCTTTCCCACCCCAACACTCACCGGCACGACGGACACGGCCGATGGAACGATGACCGTTCAGGTTCAAAACGACGGCAATGCTTCGCTGACGATGACCGGCCTGAATTATCCGGCAGATTTTCCCATGGCGACCGGCGACTTGAACGCCTGTACAAGTTCAATCGTGCTTGGAGCAGCCAGCACCTGCGATTTGCCGGTTACGTTCGCTCCGCAAACCGCGGGAAGCCTGAGCGAAAGCCTGACGCTCACCGACAATGCATTGAATGTGGCGGGGAGTACGCAAACCGTCACGCTGAACGGCACCGCGAGCCCCTCTTTGACAATCTCCAAAGGATTCGGTGCGACGTCGATTGCGGCGGGGGGGACGACGACTCTGACGTTTACGCTGAATGACCCGGCGACGTTTGCGCAAACGTCCGTCGGGTTCAGCGATCCCTTTCCGGCGGGCATGACGGTGGCCAATCCCAGCGGACTCAGCAACACCTGCGGCGGCACGGCTATTGCGAACGCAGGCGGGTCGTCTGTTTCACTGAGCGGCGGTTCGCTTGCGGCCGGCGCAAGCTGCACGGTAGTGGTCAACATCACCAGTTCCACGCCGGGTGTGGCCACCAATACTACCGGCGCGGTCAGCTCGACGCCGGGCGGCACAGGCTTGACGGCCAGCGCCTCCATCACCGTCAGCCAGATCACGCCCACTGTCACGTTGAATGCGGTTCCGGCCCTGGTGAATCGCGGGACAGCGACCAGCCTGACGGCCACCTTCACCACCATCTCCGGAGCGCCGGCGCCTACTCAGCAGATGAACTTCTATGCCGGAGCCACGCTGCTCGGTGCGGCCACTTTGAGCTTGTCAAGTCCCACCACTTATACGGCGACGTTGAGTACGGCTGCGTTTCCATCGGGGTCGCAGAGCATCGTTGCAACTTATCCGGGAGACAGCGCTTACCTCACGGCGAGTTCGTCGGGGCAAAGCGTCTATGTTATCGCCAACAACCTCTGGATCGGCAATCCGAGCGGCACCACGGCAGCCTTCTCGGCCACCGGGACGCCGTATCTCAATACTCCGGTATCGGCGGGCGGCACCGGTGTTGCCATCGACAGCGCTGGAAATATCTGGAGCCTGAACGCGTCCGGCAGTGTGGCCAAGCTCACCAACACCGGGGGCGTGACCAATGCCGGCTATAGCGGCGGCGGAATTTCCACTCCCACCAGCCTGGCGATCGACGGCTCCGGCCAAGTGTGGATCACCAACTCGAATAACTCCATCTCGGTGTTCGGCTCGAACGGATCGCCGGTTTCGACGACGGCTTACACCGGCGGGTCGCTCAGTTCGCCAACCAGCGTTGCCATCGATATCTCCGGCAATCTATGGATAGCTAACTCAGGCAGTAACTCTGTCACTGAGGTGTTAGGCGTAGCCACACCCACCGTGCCCTTGGCAACAGGCGTCGCCAACAACGCACCTGCGACCGCGCCATAACTACAGGTAAGTTCCAGCAACGGCATCGGGAGTCGCCAAATGATTCAGGAGCAAACACGATGAAATCGATGATGGGCAGCAAGACGCAAAGCAATAGTATATGGGCGCTGCTGGCTCTCGGCTCTGTGTCCGGCGCGGCCTTGTTGCTGAGCGGATGCGGCGCAGCCAGGCCGGTCAGCATCAGTAGTGGTCCTGCGCCCAACGGCGCTGTCCACGGAGGACAGCAGCCTGTCGCGTTCGTCAACCTGCAACTCTACACGGTCGGCAGCAGCGGCTACGGCTCCGCTGCATCGCCCTTGGGCGCAGCCTTTCAAACCACCGCGCACGGTAACTTCAATTTCCCCACTTATACCTGTCCGGGAAGCAATCCCGAGGTGTTCTTGTTGGCCACCGGCGGCACACCGGTCACAGGTTCGCCGAATCCCAACCTGGCCATGATGGCCGGGCTCGGGCCCTGCACCGGCGTAGCCTCTTTGCCCTATATCGACGTGGACGAACTCACTACGGTGGCTACCGTCTGGTCGCTGTCAGGATTCATGACCGGACCCACCAACATCGGCGCGCCGGCAAGCAACTTAGCCGGCTTGACCAATGCCTTCGCCGCCATCAATAAGGTCGTCGATATCGGGTCGGGAACAGCAGGCGGCCCGGCCCTGCCGACCGGCGCCACTCTGCCTTCCACCGAGATCAATGCGCTGGGCAATATCTTGCAGAACTGTATCAACTCCTCGGGCGGTTCGGCTTCCGACAGCTCCGATGGCCACACCTACGGCACCTCCTGCGGCAAGCTATTCTATCTCACCAAGACTTCCACAGCGCCCACCGATACGGTCACCGCGGCGCTCAACATCGCACAGCATCCCAGCATGAACGTTGCCTATCTCAACGATCTTCAATCCAGCACCCCGGCCTTTCTGCCGGCGCTTGACGTCAACACGCCCCCCACCGATTGGACCATCTCCATCAACTACATTGGTGGAGGGTTGAAGAATCCGCAGTCGTTGGCCGTCGATGCGTCCGCCAACGTGTGGGTCACCAACCCCAGCGGGAACAGCGTCACGGAACTGAGCAATACCGGAGCGGCCATCTCCGGCGCCAGCGGGTTCACTGCCGGCGCGACGTTGAATGCCCCCTACGGCATCGCCATCGATCAGAATGGCTACGCCTGGATTACTAACTCGGGCAATAACTCCATCACCCAGTTAGCGCCCGGAGGGGCGACTTATAATCCCTTCAGCGGCAACGGGCTCGGCACTCCCTACGGCATCGCCATCGACGGCGCCGACAACGTCTGGGTTGTCAATTCGGGCGGCAACACCCTCAGCGGCTTTTCAAACAACGGCTCTCCGCTCGCTTCTTCTCCCTACAGCGGCGGCGGACTCAGCTCGCCTGCCAGCATCGCCGTGAACCCCAAATAATGATATTCATTCAACCCCAAGAACCCAGGAGGCTTTCATGAATCAGGTTTATCGGCCGCGTACTCTCGGCAAGGATCTTACGATTCAACACGTCGGCGAGGAGACACTTATCTACGATGAAAGCCGCCACCTCGCATTCTGCCTGAACCGCACCTCCGCTGCGGTGTGGACACGCTGCGATGGAACACGGAATACTTCGCAGATTGCTGCCGACCTGCGAGCCGATTTCGATCGGCCGGTGAGCAACGAGATTGTCGAAATCGCTCTGCAACAGATGCAAGACCACGGCCTGCTTGAGGCATGCCAACTCTCAAACGCAGCGCGACCTGTACCCGCCTCGATGTCTCGCCGCAGCATGATGTCCAAAGCCGGCGCAGGGGCCGTGGCGATGTTGCCGATGATCGCGGCAATCATGGCTCCCAAGGCAGCCCAAGCCTACTCCGGCGGCGTCAATAGCTACTACAAGCCAGAAGAAAACAACAAGCAGCAAGCATCGAAGCACGCCCAGTCCGCAGATTCCAACAACGAGTTGGAACCGGACCATCAGCAGGCATCTCTCGCAGAAGACCAGAATCAGAGCAACCGCAATCGGAGGCCAGTCAGGCAGTGAAGACCAAATGCTCGTGCAAGATAGTACATGCCGTTTTGCCAATCGGTTGTTTGTGCCTGTCTTTGCTGAGTGGATGCGGAGGAGGCGGTGGAAGTACCGCGGGAGGGTCCGGTACCGGTACGACGCCACCACCGGCAACAACGCTTCAGGGACATGTGGGCGCGGGGCACCAATCCGTTTCCGATTCAGAAATCGCCCTCTACGCAGCGGGGACCGTTTCGTCCGGAAGCGGGCCGTCCAATCTCTTCGGGACAGCCTCGGTCACGACAGACGCGAGTGGCAACTTCAACGCTACCGCTCCGCTGCAATGTCCTAGTTCCACAGCCCAGGTCTACCTCGTCGCCAAAGGCGGAAATCCCGGTCTGGCGTCTGGTACAAACAACGCAGCGCTTGTCCTCATGACAGCACTTGGAAATTGCGGCGGTCTCAGTGCTTCGACTTCATATCAGGTGAATGAAGCTACCACTGCGGCCGCAGCTTGGGCCTTGTCGCAGTTCCTTGGACCCAAAGCTGAAGTCGCATCGAGTGCCAGCAATGCGGCCGGTCTAAGTAATGCTTTTCAGATGGCGCAAAACCTGGTTGACACATCCACCGGCGTTGCCCCTGGCGCTGCTTTGCCTTCGGGAGCAAAGGCCGAAATCTCTAAACTGAACACTCTTGCCAACCTGCTTTCAACCTGCGCGGACTCCGATGGGGCAGCTGCCTGCACCAAGCTCTTTTCTGCGGCAGATGCGGGCGGAGCACAACCAGCAACAGTGCTCGATGCCGCCATCAATATCGTTCGTAATCCGGCCGCAAATGTCTCCGCTCTGTTCAACCTTGCGGCGTCGAATGCGCCGTACTCTCCGGCGCTCAGCGCAGCTCCGCACGATTGGACGCTGTCGATCACCTATTCGGGCGGCGGACTAAATCGCCCTGGCATGATTGCTGTCGATGCGCAAGGCGATATCTGGGCGGCGAACTATTTCGGCGCAGTCCTCTCAGAGTTCCTTCCAACCGGAGCGCCCAAGTCGGCTACAGGCTTTCCCGGAACCGGCCTGCGCAACTCTTTTGGCGTAGCGATCGATGCCAGCAGCAACGTCTGGGTAACGAATGAAAACAGCGTGTCTGGCGCCAACAATTCCGGCTTCGGCAGCGTCAGCAAGTTTTCCTCATCCGGCGCGGAACTCTCAGGGACCGGCTATACTTCGGGCGGCATTTTTTATCCGCAAGGTATAGCGGCAGACTCAGCGGGAAACATGTGGGTTGCCGACTACGGCGGGTCTTCCGCAAGCCTGCTCAAGAATGATGGCTCTGCGATTTCAGGCGCCAGCGGCTTCGCAGCATCCGCTTTGCCATTTACGCCGGCGGTTGCTGTCGATGCTGGCGGGAACGCCTGGTTCGCAGTCCAACAGGCCGCGGTACGAGTTACGCCAACCGGAACTGCCAACAGATTCCCCTGTTGTGACGACCCTGCTGGCATTGCGATCGATCAAAGCGGCAACCTCTGGCTCGCCGACTATGGAGGCGCCAGCGTTGTGAAGCTCGCCTCTGCCGGCGCTATTGCCGCTACCGTAACTTCGCCCAACGGAAACGATGCTCCGCAAGGGATTGCCATCGACGGGGCCGGCGACGTCTTTGCCGCAAACTTCCGCGGAGACTCGATCACTCAATTGGCAGGTTCCGACGCCAGCGTACTTTCCCCCAATGACGGTTTCGGCAAAGACGCTTCACTCAACCAGCCCATTGGCATTGCGCTCGACGCCAGCGGCAACCTTTGGGTCTCTAATAGCGGAAACAACACGATCACGCAATTTGTAGGTCTAGGCAGCCCCGTCAAGACGCCACTGAACGGCCCCCCCGACAGTCCATAGAAACCGACTGCTCTGTCATACAGAAAGAAAACCGTAGAGAGCCTTCAACCTGAGACAAGGAAGGAAAACCCCGACAGTGCTGAACATGCTATCTTTCGCGCCTGGCAAGATGCATACGGTCGATTGCCTCTCCCATGGCGTGCCGGTGCGGATCCGGGTTGGAAGCGACGACCTGCTGGCAGGTCTCCCTGAACTGCTGCCGTTCGCAACCCGGATCAACACCGCGCCGGAGGACGGAGCGGCGAGTTTTACCCTTCTGCCACCGGGCCGGAATCATGGATACAAGTGCTTCGCTGGATCGGAATTGGTGCTTGAAAGTGTCGAAGACAAACCTGTGCTGGAGCAGTTTGCGCGAGAGTTGATGATTCATGTGGCCAATTTCTGTCCGGATCGCGTCTTCGTGCACGCCGGCGTCGTGGGCTGGAAGGGCCGAGCCCTTGTAATGCCCGGGACGAGCTATGCAGGCAAGACCACGCTGACGGCCGCGTTGGTCCGCGCCGGTGCCACCTACCTTTCAGACGAATATGCAGTCGTCGATCAGGCGGGATGGGTCCATCCTTATGCCCGGGATCTGCAGATGCGGGAGCCGGGAAAGCCCGGCCAGCGCAGTATGCCGGTGGAATCCCTACACGGTCGTGCAACTACAAATCCAATGCGAGTGGCAACGGTAGTGTTTGCGCGCTATGAACCCGGGGCTGATTGGAACCCACAACCTGTCACGGCGGGCTTGGCGGTTCTGGAGATGTTGCGACATGCTATTCCCGTGCAACGCATTCCACGCCGCGTCCTCGCCGCATTGACAGCGATGCTAGAAGGCGCAACTGCGTGGAAGGCAGAGCGTGGTGAAGCAGATGATGTGGTAGATTCTTTGCTTCGGTCGCTCGAGGATGCACCGTAGGGCTAACCTCTACAGACCGGTTGTTGGCTGGAAGAGACCGCTGTGGTGGTGCCCAAGGCAGTCACATCCAGCGTGAGATAGAGATTCCACCGTTGATGGTGATAGGATCGCCCCAGTCGTCTATCAGATAGAGCTTCCAGTTAGCCGCCGCGGCCCCTCTGTTGAAGTTGGACATGAGGGCGCTTCCATAAATCTGCGGCTCGTTCGATGTTGGCTCCTGTCCCGGCCCTGGACTTGGAAAGTACGCATACCCGTCCCCGGCGGGGCCGACATACGAACTCGGGTCGTAGTCGTGGGTTCCGGTCGGCGGGAGGGCAGACCCGTTCGGCATGGCGCCGAACCCGTCGCCGATGAGCATGGTGAGGCAAATATTGCCGACGAGTTGACGCTCCCTGGAGCCACCAATGCCGGCGATGTTCATGCGACGGTGAGTTTGTATTCGCAGACCTTGCCGCCGTACTTTCTGGCTCATCGGTATGAGACTAAGACACCGGCGACAGAACGACTTGCCTATCTGGAAAACTCCCTGATGACGTTGGACGGGACCGATTACTCGAGTTGGAAGATGCAGGTTGCCTCCACACATTTGCTTGACACTGAAAGCCAAACAAGCGAAGGTTGGGCTGTGGTCGGCTCAAGTCCGATTTGGGGGCTTTCAAATGAATTTGCACTCAGCCGAATTCCTGATTGCAGCGACAATTCTCCTTGGCTCACTCTCCTTTAGCCAAACCAATTCCACCGCCCCATCGAACTCGGCTGTATTGCCGGCCATTGCTTGGCCCACGAGCGATGGCACGGTGACGCTACCGGACTTCCGCTTCGGGACTGGTGAGATTTTGCCGCAGCTCAAGCTGCATTACCTGACGTTGGGCACACCGCATCGCAACGCTGCGGGTCGTGTGGACAACGCCGTGTTGTTGCTACATGGTACCGGCGGCAATGCCCACTCGCTGCTCAATCCGCTGTTCTCGAACGAGTTGTTTGGCCCCGGTCAGCCGCTCGACATCCAGCGATATTTTCTGATCCTGCCCGACGACATCGGCCACGGCGAAAGCTCCAAGCCCTCGGACGGCCTTCATGCGCATTTCCCAGCCTACGATTACGACGACATGGTGCGCAGCCAGCGCGTGATGCTCGACGAGATGAAGATCGACCACCTGCGCCTCATCCTGGGAACTTCGATGGGCTGCATGGAGAGCTTTGTCTGGGGTGAGACCTATCCGGGCTTCGCCGACGCGCTGGCTCCGCTCGCCTGCCTTCCGGTGCAGATTGCCGGCCGCAACCGCATGATGCGGTACATGATCATCGAGGCAGTCAAACAAGACCCGGCGTGGATGGACGGGGAATACAAGACGGAGCCGATTCAAGGCCTGCGCACGGCCAACGAGCTAGGCTTCATCATGAGTTCAAGCCCGCTGCAGTTGCAGAAGCAGGCGCCCACGCGCGACGCAGCGGAGAAGTATGTGGATGCGGCGCTGAAGCGCATGGTCGCGGGCACCGACGCCAACGACCTGATCTACTATTGGAACGCCAGCCGTAACTACGACCCCAGCTCGCGCCTGGAGGAGATCACTGTGCCTGTGCTGTGGATCAACTCCGCCGACGACTACATCAACCCGCCGGAGTTGGGCATGGCCGAGAAAATGGTGAAGCGGATGCCCAATGCGCGGTTTATTCTGTTGCCGATTTCCGACGCCACGCGCGGCCACGGCACGCATACTGTGGCCGCAGTGTGGAAGGACTACCTTGCGGAGTTTATGCGGGCAACGGAGCCGAAGCTGTAGGGAGTTTTCGTAACCAGAAGGGTAGACGCAGGGTTGAGGATGTCCTGCTGGTTAGGGTGCAGACTTGAGGGATGCGGCGCGTGGCTCGGGGCACGGCTTTTGGATCACTCGCTGAATCTGTGAATCGTGCATCCCAGGTCTCAAAACCGAGACCTGGGCACCCGGATTTCTGAATCAGAATCGACGCTAGATGAGCTTGCTTAGACGTGTTGCACGGCCTGTGCCAGGTGGCTGAGGCTTGACTTGGCATCACCGTAAAGCATAGTGGTGCAGGACTTGAAGAAGAGAGGATTCTCGAGGCCGCTGAATCCGCGTCCTTGCCCACGCTTGAGCACGATCACGCTTTTGGCGCGATCCACTTCCAAAATGGGCATGCCAGCGATCAGCGATTTGGGGTTGTCGCGCGCGTCGGGGTTGACGACGTCGTTTGCGCCGATCACTACGGCCACATCGGTCGAGGGGAACTCGGGATTGATCTGTTCCATCTCATACAGGGACGAGTAAGGAACATTGGCCTCGGCCAGCAGCACGTTCATGTGCCCGGGCATGCGGCCGGCGACGGGGTGAATGGCGTACTTCACGGTGACGCCGCGGGCTTCAAGCAATTCGCCAAGCTCGCGGCAGGCATGCTGCGCCTGGGCGGTGGCCAAGCCGTAGCCGGGCACGAACACCACACGATTGGCGAAGGCCAGTTGCATGGCGGCATCGTCCAAGCTGATTTCACGCATCACACCGCCCGAGTTGGCGGCAGAGGCTTCCGCGATGACCGCGCCGAAGCCGCCGAACAGGACGTTGGTGATCGACCGGTTCATGGCCTTGCACATGAGCACGGAGAGGATGAAGCCGCTGAATCCGTCGAGCGTGCCGGCGATGATGAGCACATTGTTCTGCAGCACGAAACCGGTGGCGGCGGCGGCCAGACCGGCGTAGGAATTCAACAGCGACATGACGACCGGCATGTCGGCCGAGCCGATGGGGATGACCAGCATGATGCCGAAGACAAAGGCCAGACCCAGCATGGTGTAGAAGAAAACCACCGCTTCCGGATGCATCCAGAAAATGACGAAGCTGGACACCATCGACAGCCCGATCAGCAGATTGATGACGTTCTGGCCGCGGAACTGCACGGGCTTGCCGGCGATGATGCCTTGCAGTTTGCCTGCGGCAATGAGCGATCCGGTGGTGGTGAGGGCGCCCAACATGACTTCAAAGCCCAGCGCGCCGCGGGTGACGACGGTCATCTCCGAGGCATGCGTCAGGAACTCGCCGACGCCGACCAGGGCCGCTGCCAGCGCGCCAAAAGCATGAGACAGGGCGGTCCGCTGGGGCATGGCGGTCATGGGGACGGTGATGGCCATCCACGCGCCGATGATGGAGCCCAGCGCCAAGCCCGCGATGATCCAGACCCAGGTGACGATGTGCGCACCCACCAGGGTGCCGATAATGGCGGCGAACATGCCGCCCTCGGCCAGAAACATCCCGCGGCGCGCCGTCTCGGGGTGAGACATCATCTTGAGCGAAAGGATGAAGAGGATGGAAGCGACCAGGTAAGTGGCTTCCATGAAGTAGGAGGTGAGCGTCACTTGGTCACCGCCTTGGTGTCAGCCTTGCGCTTGCCGAACATTTTCAACATACGGTCGGTAATGCCGAAGCCGCCCACCACGTTCACGGTCGCGGTGGTGACGGCGACAAAACCGAGAATATGTGCGGGAAGCTGGGCCTTTGCCTCGTGCGGCATGGCCCCGGCCAGCACCAGCGAACCAATCAGCGAGATGCCGGAGATGGCGTTGGTGGCCGACATGAGCGGCGTGTGCAACAGCGGAGGCACGCGGCTAATGACCTGGTAGCCCAGGAAGGCAGCCAGTGCAAAGACGTAAACCGAAGCAATGAGAACTGCGGGATTCATGGTTTCTCTCGAAAAAGCAGCGGAGTTAGCGAGTCAGCAAGTGAGTAAGTGAAAAAGTGAGCAAGTTAGAAGGTCAGCGAGTTGTACAACTTCGAATCCTGTCGCTGCTTTGAAAGGGCACGACTTCAGTTGTGCCGTAAAACGCTCCGAATTGAGATGGCTTTGGCCCCGGCATCGATCTTCGCGGCTCAAGAGAAAAGCTCATCAGCAAGCCAACGGCGCAGTCGCGGCTTCCAGCAGTTTGGCTACGCGAGGATTTACCGGCTGGCCCTGGTGAGCCACGCAGGCGCCGGCCAGGACTTCGTCGGCCAGATCCACGGCCAGTACGCCCTTTTTCAGAATCAACGCCAGGAAGTTCAGAATGTTGCGCGCATAGAGCTGGCTGGCATGGACCGGCACTTCGGCGGGCATATTCATGGGAGCCAACAGGGTCACGCCGTTCAGCACCTGGGTCACGCC
>Ga0181520_10011786_pt1 | contig 11395 bp, 8 predicted proteins | sample PEATcosm2014_Bin_29_FD_132451 | JGI IMG/M metagenome (GOLD analysis project Ga0181520, IMG submission 132451) | Peatland microbial communities from MTU Mesocosm Facility, Houghton, MI, USA - PEATcosm2014_Bin02_30_metaG | ecosystem: Environmental > Terrestrial > Soil > Wetlands > Peat | place...
AGGAATTGTTCTATTAAATTATTTGCAACGTAGGGGAAAAAATGTTAGTTTTGAACCGCAAATTAAGAAAATTTGCTGGCGTAGCTCAGCTGGTAGAGCAGCTGATTTGTAATCAGCAGGTCGCCGGTTCGAGTCCGGCCGCCAGCTCAAAAAACGCAAAAAACCGCCTGATTTAGTGGCGGTTTTTGGTTTTAAAATAGATTTTACTGTACAGTCACTGTACAAATCACTGTACACCCACTGTACAGTGAGTATCATTTGTTGTTTGGATGCACTTCCTATAAATTATTATAGGAGGTAGATATGTTCATATATAAAAGAGACAACACTTATTACGTTGAGTATTTTGATAATAACTCAAATAAGAAAAAACGGATATCGACCGGAAAATCTACAAAGACTGCTGCTCTTGAATATGTGTATCAGCTTCAAGAAAAACTTAACACAAAAGCAGAGCCGGTTTCAATCTCTCTGTCATTATTTAGAGATGAATATTTAAATTATACGATAAGTATTTATTCAAAGAAGTACCTTAGAAGTATAAGATTATCATTCCGTATGTTACTGAATTTCCTTGGGGATCCATTAATTTTACAAATTTCTGATAAAGACATTGAACGTTTTCTTCTAAATACTCATCGTCGAGCCCAGCATGCTGCCTTGCTTTATAAAAGGACTTTGAGTGCCGCGTTTAATAAAGCAATATGTTGGTCATATATTGATTCTAATCCTTTTACAAAATTTAAATCCCCGAGAGCAGTCAGAAAATTTCCCGCCACGATATCAGAGCCAGAATTAACTTCTATCTTAGAGAAAGTATATATTAAAGAACTGAAGAAAGCATTTCTGATTGCTTATTATACCGGAGTCAGGCAAAATGAATTAGTAAACCTTAAATGGGATCATGTAAAATTGAATGAAAAAATCATTGTAATTAAAAACTCCGCAGAATTTACAACGAAAAATAAAAAAGAACGAATCATCCCAATCAGTAAACATATTTTCTCTGAACTAGTCGATATGAACGATAATAAACATTCGGAGTATGTAATCCCAAACAAATGCGGCTATAAATATCATCCCGATTCTTTAAGTCATAAATTTAAAGATGCGGTAAGAGAAGCAAAATTACCTGAAGAAATTCATTTTCATTCTTTGAGGCACAGTTTTGCAAGCAATCTCGTAAGGCACGGAGTTAGTTTATATATCGTAAAAGAGTTGTTAGGTCATAGTGATATTGCGACAACACAAATTTATGCACATTTGGATAACAAATCCTTGATATCGGCAATAGATAATTTATGAGTGCACTGCGGGAGGTTAGTAGCTCATTATTAACCTCTCAATATCAATTAATGCTAATGTTTCTTAAGATTTATTAACCTGAAAAGTAATTGATCTTTAATTTAAATTAAGAGCCTAGGTATTTTTTTTACCTGAATTTAGATTTGAATAATTTGAAAATAGCGGATAAAATTAATTAATAACAGTCAGGCAACATCAAAAACCTTAACAGCCTGTTGAAGACTTTCTAAAGTAACATGGCTGTAAATTTCAGTTGTAGAGATGGATGAATGTCCAAGGATCGATTTTACCATCATCAATGGAATACCGTTCTGCACTAAATAGCTTGCACTTGAATGTCTAATACTATGTAAATGGATCCTTTCATCAATCCCGGCTAATCTACAGCATTTTTTAAATGACTTAGAAAGATAGTCGACACTATAAGGAAAGCCGTTGGTTTTATGGAATAGATATTCCTCTGGGTTAACTGATTTTGCAAGTACCGAATTTAGTATTTTCTTTAATTCAGAACATATTGGAATTTCACGTTGTTTTCGCGTTTTGGTGGAAAAATTTTCATCACCGATAACTATCAAAGAATTAAGTAAATCAGCATTCTTAGATTTTAAAGATACCATTTCTCCGGTTCTACACCCCGTGTAGAATAAGAATAAAAACATTTCTTTAATATCGCTCCTTTTGCAGCAATCGATAATTTTCATTATCTGATCCTTGGATAAAAATGCAGGGCGATTCTTTTGAATTCGGGGTAACTTCATTTTGCTTAAGGGATTTTCGGAAATATATCCCCAGGAAAGCGCTTTGCTGAAACTTGCTTTTAGCGTTCTGAAATAAACGGTATAGCCTTTCGGAGCATCTTTTCGTGCTTGAAATATAAATGATTCAAATTCCTGTAAGTTTATAGCGCTGATAGGTCTAGTTTCCCCGAAGTAGTCTATGAATTTATTTAACGTTAGTTCAACACTTTTTAAATATTTTAAGGAAAAATTAGACTTGATATATTCACAGTATTCTTTCCTAAAGCGACCGCAAAAAACTGTTTCACTCTCTTTCTTGCACAGTATAGAAGAAATCAATTCATTTAAAGCCTTAAGGTTCTCAGGGCTTAATGATTCCAGGGTATCTTTAATTTCTATCACTTTTGTTGCAATTAAATAGTAAAAACTAATGCATATTTTATAACAGCCTATATATATCAATTCACAAAGTTTCTTCAACTCTTATCAACAGCAAAAAGAAGATTTTCTTCATTTTCAATTAATTTTTATTGTAAATGTGATCTTTAGCACTTTATACCATTATAGTTTAAATAAATATTTCTTATTATTTATCAAACAGTCCACATTTTAATTATGATCATTCAAAATCTTAAGAAAAGCAAATAATTAGGGATTGACTGGAAATCTTTAAGAGGTGACAATAGTCACCGTTTTTTGTCAAATCTACCGATACATATCTTTATAACAAAAGTTTACGATGAATTTCCATCTATAATTAGTCAAGGACACTACCCTTAATAAATAATTCTACTTTATTCTGGAATTTTTTCTTTTTCTTATTACATATAGTCCACATGATTATCAGGAATTATTAAATAATTGAAATCGATTTTTCAATTACACTATATTAACAAACTAGTTGTTAGTAACACTTTATGTTACTAACTGTAAATTTATGTATGATACAATAGGATTTTGGTTTGAGGATATCGATAATAAAAGTTCATATTTGAAGAAAGATATTGTCGATAGAGAAACTGGTAAAATAAATTATTCAGGTAAGCTAGATAATTTTACAATCTATACTAAGTTTGGAAAATCCTATGTTCGTGGTAGCCTCTCTAAATTCTATCTCGGTAATAATGTTGAAACACTAACACAGGAAACAACAAGACTTGCAATTGAAAAACTAAGTGATTTGTTAGGTATTAATCCGGATCTTGCTTGGCTTTCAAGAATAGATATTTCAATCAATTTACGTATGAACTTACCTATAATGTATTATACTAGTTGTCTTGGAGATATGAGTAGGCATAAGAAATGGATCATAGATAATTACTCAACGGTAATGTTTAAAAACGATTTAAGAGAGATATGTTTTTACGATAAAACGAAAGAATTAATAGATAAAAAGATATATTTTCCTAAGTTATCCAAAAATGATTATATTCTGAGATATGAGCTTAGGTTAAGAAAAAGAGTGAATCAACAATTAAATTTACCAGAAATAAAATTATCCTCTTTGTATAATGAGGATTTTTGTCATGATTTAATTCAAAAATTAGCGGAATATTATTCTTCTATTAATAAAACAAAAAATATAATTGTTAAAGATGAGAGAATGTTTGATAGCCATAAAAAACTAATGAACGTTCTAGCTGCAATTGGACTACAAGAAATAGGTGGTGAATCGTTTTTAGTTAATCAACTTAATCAGCAAGAGATGTATAAAATGAAACGTAGTAGGCTAGAGCAAACAATAAAAAAATTGGCTACAAATGAAGATTTTACAATGCAAAATGAGGCTATTTCAGAGCTTGACCAAAAAATGATAGAGAATTTAGATAATTTATTAATATTATATTGTTCACCAACTTATAGTGGACATCACTTCACTATCGTATAAGTGATTTTTCAACTACCTTTGTATTTAACTATAGTTGCAGCGTTAGATTTTTTGAAGGTAGCAAAAACCCTTCAGGATCTTCAAAAAATGGGTTACCCCTATAAAGTACAGACGGGTTACTGGTATATGACATTACCCGGAAGCCAGGTGGCTAAGCAGGAGAAAGCTTTGGCAGCGAAGGGAGCTACTGGTTATGGTAAGCTGGTTACAAAGTACCAGGAGATGACTCCGGAAGACAGGAGTAAGATATTTCCGCAGGGTGGGGCTACGAGGGAAGGTCGTGCGTACTCAAAGACATTACGAAATGATATGGTAGAATACTATAACTATTTCAGGCAAACTCACCCGGAATATGAAAAGTTTTTCAAGTATATGGATAACAGCCAGACAAACGAGGAAGAGTTGTTTAAGGATGTGCTGGCGATACTGTTAAAGTAGCAGGTAGGTATGCATCCCGTACTGGCTTACTCAAATGAGTCAGGTAATACATATCATAAAGTTATGGCTCCTTAGAGCAAGTGATGGATGAGTCTATCAGGAGAGATCACCAATATATGTAGCACCACATGGCTATAAGAAGACTAATTACTAAGCTGCTGCCAGATGCCTAAGATAACATCTCGTTCGAAATTGTTTAGAGACGGGCAGGCGCCTGGTACGGAAGTTTCATTTAATACATTCGAAATCACTCAAGCCAATGCGATTCGATGTCCGGATGGTTGAAATATACGGCCTAGTTAGGTGTTGGAGAACAAAGTTAAGGCTGTCCTTAATGAGTTCGCGGTGCGGATTAATCATACGTACACTGTGCCTTTAGCGCATGGCCATATTTTGAAGAGCGTTGATTTGCCAGTGCCTGTCCGCCCGATGAGGTACACATGCTGGCAATTGTTGGCGGGCTTTATGCTGAACTTCACGCAGCTACTACAGGTTGTTTTCCCAATTGAGATATTTACCTTGTAAAAAGAAAAACCGTCCTTTTTCCATTGTTAATTCACTTCGCTAGAGCAACTTTTAACCAAAGTCAACTTAAAAGGATAAGCCTGTTATGACGGATGAGGTATCGGTACATAAACCCAATATGGCCTGCGCTACCTCAGTGGGTTGAGTTAAACATCCCATAGGCTCACGATCGATTAACTGTTTTTTGATTCCATGGGCTACGATGATCTTCTTCTGTATTAGTGTTTTGACGAACCCGGGGCGCACTGCATTGATTCTTATATTCCGACTGGCAAATTCCAATGTGGAAGCTTTTGTGAGACCAAGAACAGCGTGTTTACTCGCTATGTACGCAACCGTACCACCAATTCTAACGAAGCCAGCAGCAGGCGATACATTGACTATTGCACCATACTTCTGCTTTTCAGGCTATTAATATTTAATGCAAAGCCATACGCCCTTTAAGTTCACCTCGATCACTTGCTACCACATTTCTTCAGTGAATTTAACCGTACCGGCATCCGCACCCTCAATTCCCGCATTATTTAAGGCAAAATGCAAACTTCCGAATGTGTGAACTGTTTATACAATCATTTCTTGAACTTCGGTCGATTTTACAACATCGCATTCTATTGCAATCGCTTCTCCGCCACCTTTTTTGATCAGGTCTACAACCTCATTACAGCCATCAATTCGCAAATCAACCACTTAAACCCTCGCTCCCTCGTCGACACGAAAGTTGTTGCGTGCCCTATCCCAGACACTAAAGGACTGGTAATTGTAAGTATTACACCCACGGCTATTATAGAGAACGTTTTGCAGACGGCTAAGCTCCCTCTAAGGTGTTTAATCGATTGAGGTGTAGGATAGGGGATTCGATTACTATGACGAATGAATACACCCAGAATGAACTTTTTAATGCGGGTGACAATTATTGCTGGATGGATTTTCCCGGAATTGACTTGAGCAACTTTACGTTTGTCCACATAAACTTTACACGTAATAATTTTACTTCTGCCATTTTTACAGGTGCTAGGATGGAAAGAGCGGACTTTGAAAGGCTAAAATTTTATTTATGACAAAAATCACATATGTCGGAATCTCTTTGAGTAAACTTTGAGTTTGAGGCATTATTAGTCTTACCCTAAATCAATAAAGTCTAGTACCTTAAGAATTTCTTCTTTCCTTACTTGGATCGTATCCTTTATTCGCTTATGCTAAATCGGCATTTCTATGTGCTTAATATTACTAAAGTATTTGGGCTTATTCAATGAAAGGAAGCTAAAAACATGTACGAATCAGGCACACCTTGTAGGCTGGGGAAGAGCTGAAACCAACCCATAGATCTGGGGATTCTTCGAGAGATTGAATCACTAATATAAGGGCATGAGATTTAAGCTACTTAATACCGTAATGCTCAAACAGTATCTGAAAAAGATGTTCGCGATGCCGCCCTTTACCATGCATTCGTCGTATATCGAAGCAACGCATGAGAAAATATATAAGCCATGTCTTAACGCTACTGATTATAAGTTTGAAACGGTACAATAGCTTGAGTCAAAATCGAAACGCATTGATCAAGAAAAACGGCAGGGATTGCTAAGGCTGCCAAGCGCATTGCCCTCGTCACGCCGACGTAAATAACCCGTTTTGATTCATCGTCTGAACGAGTTGCCCATGCATTAATAAGTTTAGTTGTAAAAACTCGTGTGTCGTCAGGGGGTATAACTACGCAAACGCCCTCGTACTCACCTCCTTTGGCATTGTGAATAGTCGCATATTGTAATTTTTTATCCGTATCTGCTTGTTTGAGATGGCGCAACCAATTGTTATTCACCGGACTACGTAAAGCAGTTTTAATAGTTTGGCCGGATGGCAAAATCAAACCTAATTCTTGAATCAGATTTCTAGTGGAGGCAATCCAAGCTGAACGATCTGTGGGCGTGTCAAGACAAGTTTTCGGCAGATGAGTAGCAATCTCTAATGCCTGTCGCCTGAGTAGACGTGCATCAAGACCAAGTCGTTCTACGGTGCGAGGGACTGACTCGCAATCGTTTCGCTGGCCAGTAATATCAAGTAGTAGTTTTTCTATTGAGGATAAAGCGGTACCCTTACTATGTTGTGTTGTCCCTGTCCAAAATTCACTGAGTGCCCGTGCTAATTGTTCAATCTTTGATTGTCCTTCTACAGGAGTAGAAAAACTGCCAGAAGCGAGGCAGGCTGCCCTTTCGCCATGAGCTAAAATAATTAGTTTGGCACGCGGAATACTGAAAGGGGTATTTTCCGTTAGAGAAATAAACCATTGTCCAATATTTGCTGTTACTGAACGACCTCTATAGGCATAAATTGCGATGGGGTCAGTTATTTCCTTAGTTAGCCCGAGAGGGGTATCTGCATCCGGTTTACTTCGTAGCGAAGCAGCGAGTGAACAAATCGCCGGACTGCTTCTAAAATTACCAGTTAGGTTTAAACGATTTTCGGGCGCGTATGTATTTGCAAATGCCTCAAGATGGGTGCGGTCCCCATCTCGAAAAGCATAGATTGATTGATCCATGTCGCATACCATAGTCACTCGAATGCCATGACTGCGCAGCCAAGTAAGTACTTCAAGATCGAGTGGGTTACAATCCTGAGCTTCATCTACCACGATTTCCTGAAAACGTCCGGCAATCGCGCGCCCAAGAGCTTGACCCCATTCTGGTTGATGTATCCGCTGCAATGTTATGATTCGTGCATCGTTTACACTAAAATAACCTTGCTGATTTAAGTTTTGTCGACGCTGTTGCGCGGCACGTTCATAATCAGCGCGATGGCTAATAATATGCTTTTTTAATCCAACATGGCTTATTCTATTTGGGTCGATTGCATTCGTTTCGGGATTAAACAAGTCTAAGCTGACACCGGGGCCAGCGAAAGCATTAGTTCCCCGCAATCGTATTTCAATGCCGAGGGTTTCCCAACTATCGACAACTTGAGGTTTCATGGCATTTCCTTGAACACCAACGGGTATGAAAAGGAAATGGCGAACAAAAGAGTCGAAAGTTCCGATAAATCCCGGATGACGCAATAAGGATCCTATACCAGTAATAGCACTACGCGTCTTAAACTCCTCGATGGCTTTATTTGTGAAAGATAGTACCGCTATGCCTCGTCGAGGCGGTAGCGAAGTCGCAATATGTGCCAGACGAGAAAGAATCGTGCGCGTCTTCCCGGCCCCTGGGCATGCCTCAACAAAAACTTCATTTGGATGTTCGGCAAAAAGTTTTTGTTCGGGTGTCAGATTCATACTTCGGCTATTTTAAGTATTGCATTCATAAGATAATCTGGTACATGGAATGTCGTTCCGGCTTCTATGCTTGCCGCTAGCTCCTGTGCAAAATCGCCCTTGCGTGTTTTAGAACTTGCTATCAAATCGACAAACGCCTGCGGTTGAGCGGATTGTTCTTTATCTTCTATGGAAATTTTCCACGTACTCTCCGAACGCGGATGTATTTTCAAAAAAACAGATTTGAGAATTTCATTATTTCCAGCTTTGAAAAGTTCATATTCAAGCGTCACTTCATTTGTAAATACATGGAGATTATCTGCTGCGTTCAATTCGATCGCAAAAGATTCGAGATCAATTTTTCTATTACCTGGTACTGATGGATCCGCATCGGTGATGACCACGACGCGATCTACAATGCGTAGCTCTTCGTGGGAACGCAAGAGAATTTCTATGTACGGACGAAAGTCTACACCGTCAATTGGTACCAAGACAGTACCCTTAAATCGTAACCAAGCCTCCTGATCGTTATTAAGCACCAACTTTTGTGCAAACACAGGAAGCAAAAGAGCTTCCGCAATTCCCTCAACCAAAGCCGCACGATTTCCAAATAACAATGCCGACCGCGTAACATCGAGATAACGACTTATTTTATTAAGAACCTCGTCTTGGAGACCTAAACTTGCAATGGGCACGCACACACTGGCAGCAGATGACTCACCATCTTCTTGATGAGAACGTACAACAACGAGATGCTTTGGTGATACCCAAGCAGTTAGATTTGGAGAATGAGTTGACACAACGACCTGAATCCGTCCTTCAGGTTGTCCAGAAACAACCCTACGTTCAAATGACTTTTGAGCTTTGTCTAATAAAAATTCCAAAACGAGCATCTGAAGCTGCGGATGTAAATGAGCTTCAGGTTCTTCAACAAGAAATAGAGTAAGGTCTGCTTCCTTCGCTTTAGTAAGTTCTACGATAACCGTGGCCATATAGAGGAGATTTGAATAACCGAGGCCAGATGAGCGGATGTCATCTAAGTTTTTACCACTGTCGCCCAATTTGAAACGCAGATCCCTCGCAATATCTTGAATTGTTTCATCTCCGAAATTCACTTGTGCTGATTGTGGACGAACGCCACTTGTGAGCTCTTTGAGGGCGCTGCCAATTTCTAGATTCATACGAGTCAGAACATCTGGTGTGACTTGGCCTCGACGAACTGCGTCTAAAAATTGCTCTTGTTCAGCTTGGGGAAGAAAATGACGGAAAAGAGCCATTACCCTTGTGGCACTTCCGGAACCAAGTGCTTGGTGGGCATCACGCAATGCGGGAAGGTATACGTGTCGTATGAGATTTGTAGAGCCGCTTTCTGGTACTGCCGTATCAAACTTGCCTGCCCATGAAGTAAAACGGCCGCGTATACCATTGCCGGACTGAGGTTCATAGCGACACCCGAAAATTGCCGAGTCTTGAGTGGGATCAGGAACGGCAGTGATAAGCAATCCTTTTAAAGTGTCGCTAAGATCACCGTACTCACCGGTAATTTCAAAATTCGCAGGATTTGCTTTATAGCGCAGATCGGTATCCTCAGCATATCGTTCTCGTCTCCCACTTAATGGTGGAGTAAGGAGACGAATTGCATCAATGATGTTTGATTTTCCTCCGTTATTTTCACCTACAAGTACAGTTAACTCTTTCTGAAATCTTACAGCAGTTTTCTTGCAGGAACGAAATCGAGAAATTGTAAGTTCGCGTAGATACATGGGATTCCTCTTATTTAAAAACGTCTTTCGACGAACATATTAGTCAAACACGATAAAGTAACTTGATTTTAAGTCCGGGAACGTTAATTGTATAGCTTTCTAAAAAGTCATTTGAATATTTACGTGCGTTACTACTCAAATACTCCCTTCTTGTTAAGAGCTCTGGCATTAAAAGTTTCCAATAGAAATAATGATATGGCAGCTGACATATTGATAGCTAGTTTAGCATACCTCGAATTAGGCTTTGGTCCAATCTTGTCTTTTCCGTGGCATCGCCAAGCTTATTCCGTAGATCGCCCAATCCTTGTACAACCGATTGCACACTGCCCAGAATTTGCTTAAAAATCTCTTCTGTATGCTGATCAGGCGCAAGATTAAGATTCTTGGCAATCATTTTATAAAGTTTTGGAAGGTCTATAATGAAAATACAAACAAAAAATAGAAAAGCAATACAGTGACAATCAAAATAGGAACAACAACAGTTATTTGAAAATACCGTATTTATTAGGGACATAAAATAGTTGTAAAGGATTATTCCTTCACAAGAATTATCGCCTTATTTCTAAATATTTCGAAAAATCATTTTACTACTTGAACTATTACATGAAATGTTTATAGATAATATTGAGAATTTTTACAAATATTAATTATTGAGGTCCGGAATAAAATTATTTTACAAAAAGGAACTAATTTAATAAATGAAAGCAATTTTTGTGGTATATAGCAACCGTTATCTAATCAGTGAAAAACATGGCAATACGGAAAAATCTATTGAAGAATTAAATAAAACATTAGAATTAAATCCTTCTGATACTTATGCGCATTTTCTTCGCGGAATTATTTATATTGAAACAGGCCACTCTGAACGAGCGGTCGAGGACTTATCTAGAGTAATCGTAATAAAGCCTAAATGTGCCCAAGCTTATTTTAGTCGTAGCAAAGCTTTTTATTTTCTAGGGAACTATGAAAACGCAGAAGGGGATTTAGCCAAAGCTTTAAAATTAAAAATGAATAAGACTGATAATTATTATAATCGTGGACTAGTTCACGATGAACAATTTTTCTATAAAAAGGCTTTAGAAGATTTAGATAATATTACGGAACTAGAAGCGGATTATGTAGAAACATATTTTAATCATTGTCTGGTTCAAAAATAACAATTTAATTTTGCAAAAGCAGGTTTTAATATTACCTCTGGATTAAGTTGGAAAAGCAATAATGCAGACCAATTTCATTCTAGTATTAACGCGAAGTAGAAATTAAGTTTTGTGGTCGACCAGCGTGAATGTATTTAAATGACATAATTTCAGGAGGCTTCGAACAATTATTATTGAAGTCATAAGCAGCGTTACAAAACTTCCGCTGGTGGTTAACATTTTCATGATAAGGAATAAAGAATCGCTGCACCCAAATTAATCAACTTAACCAGCTGATAATGCATCAGTCGTGACATAGTTAAAATCGAAATTAAAATGAGAATTTAGTCTTTCTG
>Ga0181520_10011787_pt1 | contig 11395 bp, 11 predicted proteins | sample PEATcosm2014_Bin_29_FD_132451 | JGI IMG/M metagenome (GOLD analysis project Ga0181520, IMG submission 132451) | Peatland microbial communities from MTU Mesocosm Facility, Houghton, MI, USA - PEATcosm2014_Bin02_30_metaG | ecosystem: Environmental > Terrestrial > Soil > Wetlands > Peat | place...
AAACTACGATGATCCATGGAGCGGGGAAAACCCGGAACAGGACCCCTTCCGCGATGTAAGGGACATCTATGAAGACCAGCCGAAGTCCGCGAGCGACGATTATGTCTGGCCGGAGAACGAGGACAACGACGACGACTGAATTCCCGGATCCAGCCTGAAAACAGGCAGGGGCTGGCCATCCCGGGCCGGCGGGGTTATCCCGGGAGGCATGGTGGACACGACAGGGTGCCCATGGTTTCACCTTTTTTTCATCTCTGCCCAGGTACCGGGATCCTCCGGCATTATGCGGCCCTGACAAATCCACAACAACACGGCGGGGGACCGGCCCCGGGGGCGCCTTTATCCGAACACGTACGTTGTCCCGACCGTGTTTAAGATACACCGGCCCGGCATTTCGAGAGAGAACCGGTTGATCGCGTTCCAGCCCGTGCAGTGCATTGGCACCACGTAATCCGGGTCGATCTTCTTCATCCCTTCGATTGTGGGCTGGATCACGTTTGCAAACGCCGGGCCGGTAAGATGGAACCCGCCGAGTACCGCATGGACATGACCGGTGCCGGTGAGTTTCTTTGCATACTCCACGGTGTTGATGATCCCGGCATGAGCACATCCGCTCAAGACGACAAGGCCCTTGTCTTTGACGTTGATAACAAGCGCCTGGTCGTCGAGGATCGGATCGGGCGCCCAGCGGCCATCGACCCACATCTCCATCCCAGGCATCCCCTTCTCGAACGGGGTCTTCCGCTCCACTTCCCCGGTCACGAGCAGGTGGCCGGCGGCAAGCGTGGACGGCCCGCTCCGTTGCAGGATATCGGCCCCGGCCTTCTTGAGCGCGACCGCGTCAGGCTGCGGGAGTCCGGCCGGGCCTTTTGGCCCGTTCATCCTCCTGCGGAGGAGGGCACCCGGGTGGACGATGAGCGGGACCTGATGGGAAGCACCGCTGAAAAATTCCGTAAGCCCGCCGGTATGATCGAAGTGCCCGTGGCTTAAGACAACGGCTTCGACCGCGGAGAGGTCAATACCAAGCTGCCGGGCGTTGTGGGCCATGCACCCGCTGGAGAGCCCGGCGTCGAGCAGGACCACGTGCTCCTTTTTCCCGGCAAAGACCCGGACCAGGCAGGAGAGGCCGTGCTCGGCAAGGAGCATGCGGCCCGCGTCGAACGGAAGCCGGCGGTCCACGGGAGTTGCCGGGGGGACAAAGAGGTCGATGTAATTGTCGACAAGGACCGTTACTTCCACCCGGTCGGCCGGTTTTAAGAGATGTTCTGTCATGGTTCTCTTCCCCTCTAATCGATCAACAGGAGCGCCATGAGCTCCGGGTGCCCCTCGACCGGGAACCGGATCGGCATCCCCGCTTTCTCAGCGGTCGCGACCATGTTGACGCCCACGGCATGCTCGGGGATCCGGGCCTGCGTGGGGTGGAGACAGATACCAGCCTTCACGTTGCAGGTCTCGCAGAGCCGGCACGATCCGTTGACAAACGCGAGGGCGAAGGGGTTGCCCGCGTTAAACGCGGTCCGTTCGAGTTCGAGCATCATCGGGGCAAACGACCCTGTGCCGTTGAAATGGTCCTTCCAGAACTGCGTCGCCCGCTCTTTCTTGTCGGCGGGAGCCGCCGGGTCGAGCCAGTACCGGTAGATCGAGCAGATCACGTCGGGATCGGCCTCTGCCGGCGAGACGAACTTCACGAGAAGGGCGTACCGGTACTCGGCGAGGATCTTCCGGAACTCGTCCGGGGTCGGGACATAGGGAGGACAGGTCAGTTTCTTCCCGTAGCCGATGCAGCCGGCCCGGCACTTGAGCCGGACCCGGTTCTCCACGATCACATCTGTTGCAGGGATCACTTTTGCGTCGGCTGCGCCAAGCGAGCGGGCGGCCTTTGCGAGAAAAGCAAACTCCTTACAATCGTTTGTACTCCCACTCATTTTCTTCACCACGGTTTGCATCTGTATATGCAGGCGGGATATGAAAAACCACGCCCTTCCCGCTCATCCGTCCCCGTTCCGTGTCAGGGATGAAGTATTATTTTGAACCTGCGGCCCCGACAACGATTTTGAGCGCGGTAACGATCTCCGGGAGCATCTCCGCCGGGAAACCCATGACCATCTCATCGTCGCCGATCCCGGAGAACCTCCGTGAACCGTCACAGCCGAGCGAGAAGTTCGGTCGCCCGGTAAGGTAGACCTGCGTTGTTGCATCCGAACAGACCGACTGGATGCCGGAGAACTCTGCATTGATCCTCCCGCCGAGCCTGAAAAGCGTGCTCTGGGCAAGCTTGAGCAGGTTTCTTGGGGTCGTCACGATCACGATGACCTGCGGCGTAAAAGGCGTCTTTTCAAGCGGTGCATAGAGTGTCGCATACGTCTCGCCCGGGCCAAGATGCGTGACCTTCTCGATGGTCCGTTTGCAGGCTGCCGCACTGTCAAACTTTCCCAGCCTGAAGTAAAATTCCCCGTTCTTTAAGGTCGGCGTGATCTCTTTGAGACCCAGGGACCATGCGCCGCCGTTGCACTCGTGTTTGCCCGCAGGAGCGTAGAAGATCTTCCCCTCGGTCCGGGCCAGGTTCACCATCGAACAGTGCCGGATAGTCTTGTCGAGTTCCTCCATCCCGGCCGGGATATCCTCTTTTGATGGTGCGAATCTGATGGCGACCGGCGATCCTTTCAGGCCCAGGATTGATTTGAGGGCTTCTGCCGCCTCCGCATAATTCACGGGTATTTTCATCGGTTCGTTGCTCATAAAAATTTCCTCGTACTCCTTGTTCTGGGGGTAATTACCCATACGAGTAAAAACATAAAAAGATGACGGAACTCTCAGAAACGGGCAGGAGTAAACCTGTGGCGTCTCACCGGGGGCGCTTCGAGAACCGGCATTCCGCTGCTTTCCGGCAGCCGGCGGTCATTCCGTCACGGGCAGTGGCAGAGGCCGTCGTCAGGAGTGGCGGTCCGGGTAACCGTCACCGATACAACAGGCTCCATGGGGCAGTTGCAGATAATTTTCGGAGGGGGTATCGCGTGGACCGTGCTTTCGTTACCGGCGTCAAGGGTTACGATGGGCATGACGGTTGGCGTGCCCGGTGGCGGCACAACTTTTGGCCCGGGAGCGCTCACGCAGGCGCTCGCCAGCAGGGCGATCATGACAAGGACAGCGAACAGCGACGCTGCCACCAGCGGTGTTTTATCCATGGGCATATGCATGAGCTTGCACGAAACGGGCAATAATGATTGCTTTAATTACGAGAATATTCGCAGTTATCGCGGTGTGCAAGGGAAGTGCCCGGTTTCCTGTCCGGGAGAAATGGCAGTTCTTCGTCCGGATTATTTACTGGCCCGTGCGTCACAGGCTGCATTGCGGGCCCACCGGTGAGACCCCGAAGACGTCCGGGGTGCGAGGAAGCCCTCGATCCCGGGTCCGTAAGCAACGCAACGGACAGGAATTCAATAAAAAAAGGATGTCAGTCAGTCTGTGCACGCTCAAGGAAGAACACATCAGTCGCGTAGTTGTGGATGGTGCCATTTGTTGTGGCACTGTCGACGTCTGCCTGTTCGTAACTGCTGACAAGGTGCTGCGGGAGAGTCCCGTATTGCGGGACGAGGGTGTAATCCCGTACAATGCTCGGAGCGCCCGAGGTCCCCGCGAAACTTACCTTGACGAGGTAATGCGTGTCACTTAGTTTCGTCCAGGTGCCCGAGCCATTAATCGGCGCGACCGGGATCGCCAGGTTCCCGGATGTCGAGACGATATTCCCCTGGTTATAGAGAACATCACCGGTTGGATAAAACTGGAATTCATACCCGGTGACGCCATCGGCGTACTGCCGGATCCACCGGTGGAGGATCGGGTCGGACGCTGCCGTGGTCGCGGTCGTTGCGACAACCGTTGTCGGGGCAGCTGTCACCGGATGATCCGAGCAGGCCATTTTCTGGGGGTCCCAGTAACAATGCGTGGCAGTCGGGGTGACGGTCACCGTGACATAGATGATCTGGGGGGTTGGTGTGGCTGATGTATCCGAAGATCCCGAATCGGTGCACCCGGCCGCGAGGATCGTCGCGACACAGACGATCAGGAGCGCGAAAATGATATATTTTTTCATATATCCCTGATTCTATTGAGACACGATAATTATTGCTGTTTGATCGCCGGGATATCGCATTCCTGCGACCCGTCTCTCCCGATAAGCCCTCCATGCACCCACGACAGGGCTGGATCTCCGGGATGCGTGACAGGCGTCACTCCCGTAAACGTGTACTGTCCCTGTGTTTCCCTCTAACCCAGGAGTTCGACAAATACACCCCGGCATTCAAACCACGAACCCCGACAATTTTTCCATTATATAATCTGTCACCGCGAACATCGTTTTGCATAAAACTGCCAGAAAGGAGTGAATGAAAAACATGACCGGAATGGGAGAGATTGTACAGCAGATTGAAACCGTCCTTGACGATGATGAGTGTCCGGCAACCCTGGACGAACTTCTCGTGATGCGACGGATCCTCGCAGAGATTACCGCGTATTGCACGGACAACAAAGGCACCTGCCCGCAGCTGCCCGGAACAGCCGCAGCCGTGAAACACCGGTTTTTTCCGGAAGGGGTCTTTGACTGCCTGCGGGACTATGAGAAACGCCGTCATGCACCCGGCATGTTCCGGCAGGCTGCCGGCATGTCCTGCACGACCATGTGATGGCGGAAGCGTGCGGTGATGGCGGGGTGGCGGGAGGGACGTTGCCCCACGGACTTTTTATGAACGACCCCCCACGAATTCTCCCGGGACCCGGGTAACTCCTTTATAGTTGGGAGATTATCCGGAACCGGCATTTCATGACGCTCGCCGGTTTTGCACATGAGCACCCGTACCGCAGTTCGGCCGGGTTCCTTCTCGTCGTAGTAGTCGTGGTCCTGGCCGTGGGCATGGCGAACGAACGGTTCCTCATGGGGAGCCTCGTGCAGGTCGCCGTAGTGGATCTTACCCTTGCCATTATCGGGATATTCCTGCTGGCACGCCTTGGCTGGTGGGGAAAAGCAGGGTACACGACGGGCATCCGGTTCTCACATGTCCCCCTTTTTATCCTCCCCGTTGCAATCGGCCTCGTATCAGTGGGTCAGGGCATCCGGGTGACCGCCCCCCTTGTCATCCTTGCATTCGCTGGCCTGACACTCCTCGTCGGCTTTGCGGAAGAAACTTTTTTCCGCGGCCTGATACTGACTGCTCTTCTCCCGGCAGGTACGATACGTGCGGTCGTACTTAGTTCCTTTTTCTTTGCGGCACCACACCTTCTCAATGTGATCGGCGGCACATGGGACCCGGCATTTACCATCGTTGACAGCATCGCGGCATTCGGCCTCGGCATCACCTTTGCCGCGATCCGGTTACGGACGGGGAGCATCTGGCCCCTTGTCGGCATTCACGCCCTCTTTGATTTTACGTCGCTCATTGCCCTCGGGGGTGTCGAGGTATCGGCGCAGTCGCCCCAGGTCCTGCTCGGATCGGTTGTTATCGGCATCGTCTTTGTACTCTATGGCCTGTTCCTGCTCCGGAAGGAATTGAATGCCGCGACACCGGCTGCGAATACCTGATGATTACTGGTTGGACTGCCTGAACCCCGGAACCCTGCCGGGGAGGGGCTCCGGGAACCGGGATCACGATGAAAAAATGAGACTGATTTGAGGGAGGCTAAAAAAATTATCCGGGTGTCCCGAATAATGGATAAAGAGTTCCTTGAACCTGTGGAACGCACCCATAATGTTTTCTGGCACGTGTACGAACTATTGTGGGACGAAGGGATTCCCGTGATGGAAAACTGCAAAAAAATCCCGTACAGGAACAACGATATCGCCGGACAAAATGAGAATGAACCAGGCACCAGGTGGTGAACGCCGTGGAACTCTTTGACAATCCAAAACACAGGACCTGTCTTATCATTGCACTCCTCGTCATCTCATCCGTATTTATGTTCTGGATCCGGATTATCCCGTTGCTTAACCTTGGGAGTGGCGATGTATTCAGCCTCGTGCAGCCCGATGATCCTATCTATGCTCTCCGCCAGATCGATCTGACACTGGCAAATTTCCCCAGCTACGCATGGTTTGATCCGATGACCCAGTACCCTGTGGGTTCAACGGTGTACTGGGGGCCGCTCCTGACATATCTCTGTTCCATCGCGGCAATCCTGGTCCATGCAACAACGCCATCCGGAATTATAACCGTGGCCCTTTTTATTCCCGTATTAGAAGCGGTCGTGATGGTTTCGGTTATGTACTGGCTCGGCAAAACGGTCGCCGACTGGAAGACCGGCCTGTTTGCTGCATTTATGATAGCCACGATATCAGGACAGTTCTTCTTCCGTTCGATGTACGGATCGCTGTACCATCACATCGGGGAAACCCTTTTCAGTACGCTCTTCTGCCTCCTCTATCTCTATACCTTACTCAGGGCAAAGAAGACCAAAATCGTGCTTTCGGATCTTTCGACATACAGGGGGATTCTCTTTTTTGCCGTCCTTTCAGGTATCGCATTCTTTGCAGGTGTGCTCAACATTGAGACCATCATCGTCTTTGCCCTCATTGCTGCGGTCTTCACCTTTGTCCAAGCCGTGGTCAATCACCACAGGTCCGTCTCGAACCTGTATCTCGCCCTTGTCAACACGGTTGTTTTTGGCGTCGTCATCGTGGGATTGCTCCTCTTTGGCTTCAAGGCTCAGGGGCTGGGTCTCTCCGTTTATAGCGCAGGGCCGGTCATTTCGTACGGCCTTCTCATTGCAGCCACTCTCTTTCTCTGGCTCTGGTCAGACTACCTCAAAGACAGGAAAAAATATTATTACATCGTGTCGCTCGCGGCTGTCGCCGTCCTGTTTTCAGCGGCACTCGCACTCCTGTTTCCCGCATTGTTCTCGGACTTCACGAGCGGCCTTGCAGGGTTTTTCGGGCAGGCACCAATAATCTCCACCGTTGAAGAAGATATTCCATGGAGCCTCGCCCGGGCATGGTCGACATTCAACTACGGACTCATCCTTGCAACCGGTGGCATCCTGCTCCTGATCTGGCAGACCTATAAAAAGGAAGATCAGGGCGAGGTATTTGTCCTCATCTGGTCCGTTATCATGCTGATCTGTACCGTGCAGCGGATCAAGTACGAGTATTATTTTGCCGTTAATGTTGCCCTTCTCTCTGCCATATGCCTGGGCAGCGCATGGGAACTTGGGGCAGGGCCGGTAACAAACGAGCTGCGATCCTGGTTCGGGATAAGTCATCCGGGCGAGAACCCGCACGAAGCAACAAACGGCCCGGTAAAACAGGAAAAACAAAAAAAAGGAGGGGGCAGGTCTGCAAAAGCAAAGAAGAAAACCCATGTGCAAAGCGACGTGCCATCGATGGTTATTTTCTTTGCCGTGGTCATACTTGCGGCACTCTTTATCATTACCTCAGTCCTGGCAAATTATGCCATGTCTTCAGGTGATACGGGTGCGATAAATCCGGACTGGCAGGAATCGCTTGGATGGATGGCAAATAATACCCCGGACCCCGGGGTGAATTATTATACGATCTATAACCCGCAGACCTTCACGTACCCCGGCGGGTCATACGGGGTGATGTCCTGGTGGGACTACGGTCACCTGATCACGTATATCGCCCACCGGATACCAAATGCCAACCCGTTCCAGGCAGGTGTGACCGGGCCGGATGGAGCTGCCGCGTATTTCATGGCAACAAACGAATCAACTGCCAACACGATCCTTGATCACGACGGGACCCGGTACGTGGTCACCGATATCGAGATGGATACCGGAAAATTCTATGCGATGGCGACATGGAACAGCCTGACGAATTCAAGCGCAACTCCCGGATCATACCAGCTGGTGCTGCTTATGCCGGCCCAGTCCAATCCCGGCGAATACCAGTCAGTACAGCTGAACGAGCCGCTGTATTACCTCACCATGATCTCACGACTCCATAACTTTGATGGCTCGATGGCCACTGCGGACTCTGCATATTATGTTGAATATTCGGACCCGTCGGTAACACAGACATCGCTTCCTGTAATGACCAATGCAAAGACCATGAATGCATCCGATGCGATAAGCGCTGCCGGACAGTACAACGGGCAGGCACAACCCGGGTATCATGCTGCTGCACTCAGCGTGCAACCCTCATCACCGGTCACCGATATCCCGGCGCTGCAGCACTACCGCCTCGTCCATGAATCGCCCACAACTGAGTTCAGCACCAATACGACGGATATAAAATACGTGAAGGTCTTCGAGTACGTCAAAGGTGCCCAGATCAAAGGATCCGGTATCATCGACGTTCCGCTGGTTACAAACACCGGCCGGAATTTCATGTACCGGCAGGAGAGCGTCAATGGGGAATTTGTCGTGCCATATTCAACGACCGGGAACACGACCGATGTAAAGGCCACCGGGCCCTACCGGATCGAAGGAACCAGTACAACATTTGACGTACCGGACTCAGCGGTCGAACAGGGCCTTACCATCACCTGATCTTTTTTCGTTTTTCCTTTCCGGGTCCATACTTGAGTTACGGTTTCCCGGACACGTATCCGGCACCCGGTCTGCAAAGCGTGTATTATTTTAATAAAACGAAAGCGAAGGACTCCCTTTTCAAGGAGGAAAACAGGTGGTTCCGCCATCCGGATAACTCCGGACAGCTGGTGCCATCGTGTAAAAATATGGATGAAGTTATGCGTTCTTCATCTTGGCTTTTGCTACAAAGCCGTCTTTGCCAACGTAGTACATGTGGCCTTTCTCTTTTGCGATCTTTTCAGTGCCGACTTTCTTCTTCTTGCCGGTCTTGTTGTGCTTCATCGGAGCTGCCCAGACGTATCCATCCTTGCCGATGAAATACAGGAATCCCTTCTCTCGGACGATTTTTTCCTTTCCAATTTTGGTTCCCATTTAAACACCTCAAAACCATAATTCGGTTTTGATAATGAATGGTGACGTCGGATAATATAAAAGGTTTCCGTCGGAGCCCGTCGAAGTCTGGATTTTTGCCATATATTTGCGCGTAATTTTGGCATTGGGGCACACCACTCACTCCGTTTAAAAACACCTTAAAACGGGTCGTGTCGGCCAATTCGTGGCAATATCGAGCAGATTATGGGTTTTAGGGTAACGAATACCGAAAGCCAAAGCGCAACCTGACAGGAGTGCCAATGCCGGGTTCTGCTGATGGGATGCGGAGGTGGAGGTGGCGGGTTTCTGCAGCGGTTCACGGGAGAGACACGTCCCGGCAACAGGTTTTGCCCGGATGCGAAACCCTAATATTTGTAAAGCATACATTACATTATGTCTCAGATCGTAATCGAAACCGATGCGATCAAAAAAGCAATACTCTACTTTTTTGCTATCGCTGGGGTGTTGGCAATTGTGGGCATGATTGTGCTGGGAGTGGCGGGTCATTTCAGCAGCCAACAGGCACAACTGACAATTGTTCCTGCCGCTGCACCAGCGACGGTTCCCGCGCCAACAGTCGCACAGACAACGTATCCAACCACAATTGAGTTTAACGTCCTGTCCACTACCGTAGCCAACGGGCACTATTCGGCGTATACAACCGCCGGGCAAACCTTATACATGCCAGATTTCAATACGTGGAATTCTTTGTGGCCACAGAATACCTATACCGCAACTATCACCGGCGCAGAGACTAATGGTGCGCTTGATGTCGGGACGGTCAATCGTGTTTCCCTGCCTGCCACCGTTCCCGTGTTAACAGGAGGGGTTCAGACATCACAATACCCCTACGTCATTGAATTTACGGTCTTGTCGACCACCGTAGTCAATGGCAATTATGAAGTAGTAACAACCGCCGGGCAAATTTTGTATCTCTCTGATTTCAATACGTGGAACAGTCTGATCCAACAAAACACCTATACTGCTACCATCACGGGTCTGGAAAGTAATGGCGCGTATGATATTGGCACGGTAAATCTAATTTCACCGGTATTTTACTACCAGCGCAGAGTTTACTCGCAAGATGCCCACTATCAGTTTGACCACTCTTCGGTTTACCACTCACCGGTTGTTACCCCAAAAGTAACTCCAACGGCATCCCCTACCGCAACACCGACAACTACTCCGACAACTAATCCCACTGCAACACCGACACTATCCCCTACCGCAACACTGACAACTACTCCAACAACTATTCCGACTGCAACACAGACAGCAAAACCGACGGCCACTCCAACTTAATCTATCAGCATAATCTTACATTCCGGGCAGTACAGCAGGGGGATCGCGCTCCAAACCTGCTTACCACCCAATCTATAGAGCCCTCCCTGCCGCAGCCAGCCCATGTCCTCCAGACATCCGCACTCTTTTTAGGGCCGGGGTCACGTTTTTTTAAAGTCCCTTTCACCGCTGTGGTCTGACCCCTTCTATTATCTGGTACAGGGTGTATCAGTGTACTGATACACTATGTTTGAGGATATCATTGGCTGGATCATCCTTGCCGTCATCATCATTATCGTCATCTACCTCATCCTGCGGACCATCGGGATCTACAACCGGTTCTACACCCTGAAAAATTCATCCGAAGCAACGCTCGGGCAGATCCGGGTCGCGATGAAAAAGCGGCTGGACATGATCGACCAGCTCCTCGGGGCAGTGAAGAGCTACGCAAAGTTCGAACAGGACACCTTCACGAAAGTCACTGCCATGCGCTCAAGCGTTGCAACCGCCGGGCCCGGGGACCTCGACAAGGTCGAGGAACAGTCCCGCTCGATCTTCGGGCGCCTGCTCGCTGTTGCCGAGAACTACCCGGACCTCAAGACGTCCCAGACAGTCACAGAGCTCATGGGTTCAGTCAAAAGCCTCGAAGAAGAGATCGGTCGGCAGCGCTATACCTACAATAATATCTCGCAGCAGTTCAACACGATGATGGACACGATCCCGTCAAACTTTGTCGGAAGCATCGCCCATCTCAAAAAACTTGAGTACCTGCAGTTCGAAGATGCCATTGCGACTCCTCCGAAGATCGAGTTCTAAAGGAGAGGATACACCGTGGGCGAAACAAAACAGCTGGCAGCGCTTGTCATTGCAACAGTTGCCATCGGTATTATAGGGCTTGTCCTCGTTTCCCTCATCCCGCCTCTTTTAGAGGGCGACCTTGTCGTGAGTTCCTACCAGGCGACCCTGTACCAGAACGGGACGCTCCATGAGCAGTACACCTATAACGTAGCGTATTCCAGGGAGTACCGGATGCTGTACCGGAGCTGGGAAGCGCCGCTCGAGTTTACCAGCGTGAACAGCTCCTCCATACAACTGGTCTCGATCGATGCACCTACGGGTACCGTGGGGTATGCAAAGGACGATTCAGGGAATGTGTTCGTCACGGGCCCGACGCCATCGTCATCCCTGAAATCAGAGGTCGGTT
>Ga0181520_10011788_pt1 | contig 11395 bp, 7 predicted proteins | sample PEATcosm2014_Bin_29_FD_132451 | JGI IMG/M metagenome (GOLD analysis project Ga0181520, IMG submission 132451) | Peatland microbial communities from MTU Mesocosm Facility, Houghton, MI, USA - PEATcosm2014_Bin02_30_metaG | ecosystem: Environmental > Terrestrial > Soil > Wetlands > Peat | place...
AACGACATGTCGGGCCGGGTCATCTACTATTATGAACGCACGCTGAGCGCCCAGGTGGGCGACATCGAGCACATGGAATCCCAGTCGCTCAGCGGCTACGGCGTCGTCAAGATTTTCTTCCAGAAGAACGTGAATATCTCCGCCGCGCTGGCGCAAGTGACCGCCGCCTCGCAGACCGTGCTGAAGCTGCTGCCGCCGGGCATCACGCCGCCTTATGTGCTCAGCTACAACGCCTCCAGCGTGCCGATTCTGCAGCTTGCTTTGTCGAGCAAACAGCTGCCGCAAATGCGACTGTTCGATCTGGGGCAAAACTTTATCCGCCCGCAGCTTGCCACCGTCGCCGGCGCCGCCGTCCCTTCGCCTTATGGCGGCAAAATCCTGCAGGTGCAGGTCGACCTCGATCAGCAGGCGATGCAGGCGCACAACGTCTCCGCAGACGACGTCGTCAACACTATTTCGGTGCAGAACCTGATCCTGCCGGCCGGCGACGAAAAGATCGGCAAGTTCGACTGGAACGTGGCGCTCAACGCCAGCCCGGTCCTGCTCGAACGGATCAACGATTTGCCGGTCAAGAAGATCAACGACACCATCATCTACATGCGCGACGTTGCCTATGTGCACACCGGTTCGCCGCCGCAGACCAATCTGGTGCGGGTGAACGGCTCGCGCGCGGTGTTGATGACGATCCTCAAAGCCGGCGCCGCATCGACGCTCAGCGTGATCGAAGGCGTCAAATCGCTGTTGCCGCGGGTCGAGGAAAGCCTGCCGTCCAGTCTCAACCTGCGCGCTGTGGGCGATCAGTCGGTTTTCGTCAAAGCCGCGGTGTTCGGCGTTATTCGCGAGGCTGCGCTCGCCGCGGCGCTGGTCGGCGTGATGATATTGCTCTTCCTCGGCAGCTGGCGCTCGACCGTCATCATTCTCATCGAAATACCGCTCGCCATTCTGTTCTCGCTAACGCTGCTGTCGTGGCTGGGCGAGACCGTCAACGTCATGACGTTAGGCGGGCTGGCGCTCGCGGTCGGCATTCTGGTCGACGACGGCACCGTCACCATCGAGAACATCAACTACCACCTGGAACTCGGCAAGCAGATTGAGGCGGCGATCCTTGACGGCGCGCAGCAGATCGTCATCCCCGCTTTCGTGACGTTGCTCTGCCTGTGCATCGTGTTCGTGCCGATGTTCCAACTCGGCGGTGTGGCCGGCTATCTGTTCCGGCCGCTCGCGGAAGCGGTGGTGTTCGCGCTAATCGGCTCGTTTGTGCTCTCTCGGACGCTTGTCCCGACCATGGCCAATTACTTCATGCGCGGCCATCGGGACGGTCCCAGCCATGCGCTTGGCGAAGTGGCGATGGCGGCGCCGAAATCACGCAATCCTTTCAGGCGCCTCCAGCAAAGCTTTGAAGTACGGTTTGCACGCATCCGGGAGCATTATCGCGCGCTTTTGTTGCTGGCCTTGGGCCGGCCCGCGACCTTTATTGTGGGCTTTCTGGCTTGCGTGATCCTGTCGTTCGGGCTGTGGCCATTCCTGGGCGAAAATTTCTTCCCCGAAGTCGATTCCGGCCAAATTCTCATGCATGTACGGGCGCAGCCCGGTACCCGGATCGAAGAGACTGCGCGGCTGTTCGATCTCATCGAGCAGACCGTGCGGCGCACAATCCCGCCCCGTCAGCTCGACAACATCGTCGACAATATTGGCCTGCCTTTCTCCGGCATCAACATGGCCTATCAGAACACCGGCACCATTGGACCGGAGGATGGCGATGCGCTGATCAGCCTCAAAGAAGGTCATGGCCCGACCGCCGCCTACATCAAGCAACTGCGCACGCTGCTGCCGCAGCAATTCCCGGGAACGACGTTCTCGTTCCTGCCGGCCGACATCGTTTCGCAGATTCTCAATTTTGGCCTGCCGGCTCCGATCGACGTGCAGATCATCGGCAACAATCAGAAAGCCAACTACGCCTACGCCACCGACCTGCTCAAACGCATCCGCCAAGTGCCCGGCATTGCCGATCTTCGCATCCAGCAGGTGTTCAACTACCCGCAGCTCAATGTCGACGTCGACCGCACTTTGGCGCAGGACGTAGGGCTGACGCAGCGCGACATCGCCAACAGCTTGTTGGTGACGCTGTCGGGCAGTTTGCAGGTCCATCCTAACTTCTGGCTCAATACCGAGAACGGCGTCTCCTATCCGATCGTCGCGCAGATGCCGCAATATCGCGTCGACACCATGTCAGACCTGATCAATATCCCGGTGGCATCCGGGGAGCCTGACAAGCTGCAATACCTCGGCGGGCTCGCGCAAATCACACCGGGACCGAGCCCGGGCGTCGTGTCCCATTACAACGTACAGCCGGTCATCGACATTTACGGCGCGATCCAGGAGCGCGACCTCGGCGCTTTGTCGAGCGATATCGCAGGCATCCTAGAGGAGACGAAGAAAGCGGTCCCACGCGGCTCCCATGTCGAGATGCGCGGTCAGGTACAGACCATGACCAGCGCCTACAGCCAGCTTTACTTCGGCCTCGCCGGCGCCATTGTGCTGATTTATTTGGTTATCGTTGTCAACTTCCAATCATGGCTCGATCCGTTCATCATCATCACCGCGCTACCGGGCGCGCTCGCCGGGATTGTGTGGATGCTGTTCGTCACCGGAACGACGTTGTCGGTTCCGGCGCTTACCGGCGCCATCATGTGCATGGGCATAGCGACCGCCAACAGCATCCTCCTGGTCAGCTTTGCGCGCGAGGGCATGGAGCAAGGCCTCGATGCGGCGTCGGCGGCGCTTGAAGCCGGCTTTACCCGCTTTCGGCCGGTGCTGATGACGGCGCTCGCCATGATCATCGGCATGCTGCCGATGGCGTTTGCGCTGGGCGAAGGCGGCGAACAGAATGCGCCACTCGGCCGCGCGGTGATAGGCGGACTTTTGGTCGCAACCGTGGCGACATTGTTCTTTGTCCCGATAGTGTTCAGCGTGCTACATCGCGATAGCCCCCGGCCGCATGCAGGTGCTGACGCCCTCACCCCCGAGGCTGCCGCCTGACCCGAGAATCCAAAATGACCCCGGAAGATCAGCAACCTGCGGGGGAAGCCGCGGCGGCGCCGCGGAATCTGCGCTGGATCGGGCTTGCGGCGGTCGTGGCTGCGATCATCATTGCCGCGCTCGGGATCTGGCAGCGCCACAGCCATGAGGCCGAGGTCACACAATGGACGGACGCGCAGGCGATGCCGACCGTCGCGGTGATCACGCCACGCGCCAGTGCCGCCACGCAGCACCTGACTCTGCCCGGCACCGTGCAAGCCTGGTATGAGGCGCCACTCTACGCCCGCGTCCCGGGCTATCTGAAGAACTGGTACTTCGATTTCGGAGCCCATGTGAAGAAAGGCGACGTGCTCGCCGAGATCGAGACTCCGGACCTTGATGCACAACTGGCCGCGGCTCAAGCGAAGCTGAATTCGGCCAGAGCAGTGGTCGCGGTTAGGGAGGCCGAGAAGCAGTTCGCCGAGACGACCTTCGATCGTTGGGAAAACTCGCCCAAAGGCGTCGTCTCTGAGCAGGAACAGCAGTCAAAGAAAGCCGACTACAACAGCGCCATCGCGAGAGTAAACTCCGCACAGGCAGAGGTCGCCGTCGATCAGGGTGAACTCGAGCGGCTGCAGGCGCTGGAAAGCTTCAAGAAAATTCTTGCACCGTTCGACGGCGTCGTCACGGCGCGCGAGACCGACATCGGCGCGCTGATCAATGCCGGCAGCGGCAGCAACGGACCGGAGCTGTTTCGCGTGGCGGACATTCACGAGATGCGGGTTTACGTGCAGGTGCCGCAACAATTGTCCGCCGACATTCGACAGGGGCTCACCGCCAATCTGCATCTGCCGCAATATCCGAACAAGACCTTCACGGCGGCCGTCGCCACCACCTCTAACGCCATCAACATAAACGCGCGCACGCTCTTGGTCGAGCTGCACGCCGCCAATCCGGATGGCCTGCTGCAGCCCGGCGCCTACACACAGGTCGATTTCGAGCTACCGAGCAATCCTAACGTCGTGCGAGTGCCGACCAGCGCGCTGATATTCCGGGAACGCGGGATGGAGGTCGCCGTCATCGGCCCGGACGACAAGATCGAACTCAAGCCGATCACGCTCGGGCGCAATCTCGGCACCGAAGTCGAAGTCGTCAAAGGACTGAGCATGTCGGACCGTCTGGTGAACAGTCCGTCGGATTCGCTTGCCACCGGCGATGTGGTGCGCATCGCCGGCGAGCCGTCCGCAAACAACGCCAAGGCTTCACAACAGAGTAACGAAGATTTGGCGGAACGAGACGCGAAGCCGCATTGACGAGCGGAACGCGGATGACGACCTGAGCGTTAATGCGCGAACTTTGGCGTTAGTTAAAGTCTACCTATGGAGCTGCTCATGTCGAAGTCAGCCATTTCACTGGGGACCGCGGTCGCCGTCATCGTGGCCGCACTCTGCCTACCGGCTGCGGCGGCCGACACGACTGATCAGCCAGCCAAAGCGGCAGTCGTAGTTAAGAAGCATCCAAAGAGGCACGTTTCGCAGGTAGTCCACCCGCAGAAGCCTGCGGCATGGCAACCACGCGGTTGCACTTGGCCGTACACCAATCAGTTTCCACCCTGCCAGAGTACGTGGCCGGCGGGCGATCCGAATTACCACGGGCCTCGCCCCGGACCGACGTTCGACAACTGACGTTCGTGCTCCGACCCGACGGAATACACTAGATACCGGTGCGATCACCAACCGCGCCAGCACTCGTGCGCAATGCCAAAGGCATGTTTGCCTGAAATTCTCCGTACGACAAACATTTCGATGGGCTGTCGCTTAGAAGCGGAAGCGGACGCCGGCCGTCGTCGCAAGATTGGTACGGGCAATATCGCCGTTGGCGATGCCGCCAAACGCCGCCGAGTACATCGTGCCAATGTAGGCATCCCATTTCGGCAGGAACCGCCAGTCGATAAGCACTGAATACGCGTCGTACCACCCAGCGCACCGGGAGTTTGAGGCCGCGATGGCGCAAGCGGTCGCCGAGATGACGAATTGGTCCTGGATGTAATGATAATAGCCGCCCATCACGTCGATATTTCTGGTGACGCCGTATTTGGCACCCGCCCACACGACCTGGAAAATTTCCTTGGTGCAGCCGCCGCCCGATCCGCACCCGGCGTTGAACGCGTTGTTTGCGATCGTCGTGGCGTTGGCGCCTGCCAAACTGCCTGCGGCGTTCGTGGCCAGGTACTGGAAGCCATCAATACGAATCGAACTCTGCGGATCGCTGGGGTTGGCAAACTGGACCCATTCATAGCCAGCGTACAGCGTGAGCGGGATACCGGAGGGTCCGGACGGCGCAGGAGCCGCTTTACCCACGACCGGCGCCGGAGGATTTCCCCACGAACCAAAGCTATATTTGGCCAGCGCCATGACGGCCGTCTGGTTTGAGAGCGTCGATTTCAGAAACGCAGCGGGGAACGTAGTTGGATAGCCGGCGGCGTTGACGATTTGGGCGGCGCCAAATGTTGCGCTGCAAGGAGCGGCACAGCCGTACACGTTCGTAACGTTACTAGCGTCTTTCTCGAAAGTGCCGATGACATCCAACGAGAGAATGCCGGGTCCGAGATGTTTGACGTCTCCGCCGATGCCGCCTGAGACCGCGCCGTTATTGTCGTTAAAGGCTGCGTAGCCGGCGGAACCACCGGTAAATAACCCGATCGGCTGCAACATGGCTGACAGCCGGAAGTCGCCGATATTTTCGCGATACTTGAGCGCCGTGTTCCAGCGGGCATCATCGGTGTCGCCAGCGCCGGCGGTTTTGCCGGAATAGCCGATCAGCGAGAAGGCGTAGGAGCCGCCCGTCGGATCGTAGGCAATGATGGCGTCAGTCCCCAGCGCATTTTGCCGGCCGAAGGTCACCGTGCCGTAAATCGGCTGGGTAAAACCGATATAATCATTCGTGTTCAGCCAGCCCCACCTGCTCGAGTCGACCGGGATAGCTTGCTGGTTCTGCGGCACACCGATGCCGTTCTGTAAAGCCTGGGGGCCGTTGGCCAACAGCAGCGAATACGGATCGAACGCAAGCTCGCCGTTGGCGATAAAGGTAAAGCCGCCGCCGACCGGCTCGGCGATTTTGATGCCAATATTGGATTGGCTCAAGCCATCGGGAGCCTGGATCCACTCGCTCAGCCGGGCCGTCCCTGCCGTGCCACCATTGGCAGCAATGTAGCTGACGGCCTGCGGGTAGTTTTTGTCGAAGGGCGAACCGTGCGTCATGTAACTGCCGCCGACATCGACCGTGCCGTAGACGGTCACGCCATACCAGCTCAGCGGGCAATTGGTGAGGAAAAAGTCGTAAATACTGCCGCACGCAACCGGCGGCGGCGTGTTGGCGATCGGCGCCTTGGTGACAAGCGCATCGAAATCAGCCGCCGAAACCGGGTCGGCGGAAGCAAACACCGCCGCCGTCACCGAAGCCGCCAGTACAAAAGCAATTTTTTGTTTGTCACTCATAGCCGTTGCGCCACCCCAGGTTTTGTAAAAAACTTAGCTCCTGCGCACTCAAAAAAACTCTATAGATTTTGTCAATTATAACCCGTGAGCAACGCGCGCGCCGCGCGCCAACGGCAAACGGGCGGAGCGGTCGCGGCGACATGATCCTTTCGCCACCGGCGCGGTTGCCGCTGGTATTTTTTTATGGTCTATGGCGCTGGTAGGTTATTCGGCCCGAGCGTTGCAAAAAAACATCATGCTCACGGCAAAAGGAAAATACAGCCTCAAAGCGCTCGCCCACCTCGCCGCGCTCGATGTGGGGGCGACAACGCAGGCGCTCGAGATCGCCGACGCCAACGACATCCCGAAGAAGTTTCTCGATGCGATTTTAGGAGAGCTGCGCAACGCCGGCATCGTCGCGAGCCGCAAGGGTCCAGGTGGCGGCTATCGGCTGGCGCGGGCACCGAGTGAAATCAAGATCGGGCATGTGATCAGAGCTATCGACGGGCCGCTGGCGCCAATCGCTTGCGCCAGTCGCACGGCCTATCAACGCTGCCGGGACTGCAAGGATGTCGAAGCGTGCGGCGTCCGCCTTTTGATGACCCGCGTTCGCGACGCCATGTCGGACGTGCTCGATCGCGTGACGCTGGCCGATATGGTTGGCCATGCCCCGCGGCGGAAAAAAGTCCGCCGCCGTTCGAACCGATCGGCGCGTCGGTAATGCCTGCGAGCTCGTTCGGCAGAGCCTGCTGCGAGCGGAACGAGACACCATCGAGCGGGCTACCGCCGTCCTTGGCCTCTAGCCGCAGCAGGACAGACCAGGCGCGCTAAATTGTTTGCCCGTTACCCCAACCAGGGCTGACATTTTCACCCCGAAATGCTGCAGCTCCGTGATAGTCGGAGAATCCCTGGCGCCATATCGCGTCACCGTGAAACGTACAGCGATGACGCGAATTTGCGCCGGTCAACTACAGAAAATGATGTTGAATTGAGCGCTGAGACTTGGCCTCGGCGCGGAGCGTCGTGACCGACTGCTGGCAACATTTTTGCGGTGAAGCGAGGCGATTGGCCGATGTCACATTGCGGCGACCCGCGCCGCGGTCAGCCGCCGGGTCTGGGCGAGGGTATTGTGAGGACCGTGCTGTTTGCCTTGTTTGTCTCAGTCGTCAGCGCCTTCACAGGTCAATCGCATGCAACGCCGTCGCTAGTTCCGGGTGATCCAAGGCGACCTGTTCGACTAATAGCTGGTCCCACCCTTTTGCGCCACTTAGTGGTCAGTCGAATTTCCGGGGCTTGTCGAGCCATGGAAGTTTGGGCTTCCGGCAGGCCATGTCGACATGCACGGTGGGTATTGGTTCTCATACGAAGTGCAAGCGCTAATGTTCGCCGCTTGCCGCTGTTGCATTAAGCTTTTGCGGCACTGATCGTAGTTGAGGCCGCTATCGGCCTGCTTCCGGCAATAGGCGTCATCGCTTGCATCCATGTTTTGGGCCGTTTGAGGTTCTTGTGCAGTCATGCAGCCGGACAGCGCGAACGCAATCCAGCAGATTGCAACTCCCCGTTTCACCGCTTAGCTCCCTTTCCCAACGTCACCACAACCTAATGCTAAACGAGACGGCGGTATCACGTCCAGTTTTCTGCCGTGCCGTCTTCGAGCGGCTTAATCCAACTGGTCCCTTTTGGGTGGTGATCTCAACGGATCGACGCAACACTTTATCTCAAGAAGCCAATCCCGGGTTCGTCGATCCATGCGATCGCGCGGTCGAGATCAGTAAGGCCCTCCACCGGCCGGCCGGCGGCCAGCAGTACAATTCGACTCGTGCACTTTAGAAAAGTCGGGGTAAACTTGATCCACAGAGTTCGGGCGATCTGGTAAGTTGGAAGGCAGTAGGGGTGCGCCATGATCTTCCGCCAACTTTTCGACAGCACGTCCGGCACCTACACCTATCTTCTAGCGAGCCGACAGGGAGGTGAGGCGCTGATCATTGACCCGGTGCTGGAGAAGGTCGACCGCTACTTGCAGCTCGTGCGCGAGCTCGACCTTAAGCTGGTTAAAGCTGTCGACACCCACCTACACGCCGACCACATTACCGGCCTCGGCGCGCTGCGCGATCGCACCCGTTGCATAACAGTAATGGGCGAACAGACCCAGGCCGACGTGGTGTCGATGCGGGTCGCGGAAGGCGACCGCGTCGAAATCGAAGGCTTGCGCCTCGATGTGCTGTACACGCCCGGTCATACCGACGATTCTTATTCCTATCTGCTGGCCGACCGTGTTTTCACCGGTGATACGCTGCTCATCCGCGGCACCGGGCGTACCGATTTCCAAAACGGCGATCCGCGCGCGCAATATGATTCGATTTTCGGCAAGCTGCTGAAGCTGCCCGAAGCGACACTCGTTTATCCTGCGCACGACTATAAGGGCGATACCGTCTCGACCATCGGCGAGGAGAAGTTTTTCAACCCGCGGCTCAAGGTCAAATCGATCGACGAATACGTCGATCTGATGAATAATTTGCACCTCCCTAATCCGAAGATGATGGATGTCGCGGTACCTGCCAACATGGTTGTTGGAATGCATCAAGACGAAATCGCGCGCAAAGGTTGGGCGCTAACCGCAAGCGAAGCGATGGCGTTGCGCGGACGGCCCGATATCGCAATCGTCGATCTGCGCGAGAAGAGCGAACGCGACAAGCATGGCGTCATCCCGGGCTCTCTGCACGCGCCGTATCCAAGCATCAAGGAGGAGATTGGCACCGGCGGCATGCTGCACGAGCTTGCCTCTGCCTCCGGCAGACGCATCGTCTTCTATTGCGCCTTCGGCGAGCGCTCGGCCATGGCGGTGCAGGCGGCGCAAGCTGCCGGCCTCGGGACCGCCTGCCACATTGCCGGCGGCATCGATGCCTGGAAGAAGGCGGGCGGACCGCTGAGGCACTGATCAAGCGCGCGGTTAGCACCGCGCCTATGGCTAACTTGTACGGCTGGCTGAAATCTGACGGGCGCAAACTTCCGCGCGTAAACTAGGCCTGTGCCAACCAGCATTGGGCGGCAAACTTGATCGACTATTTGAAGCATATGCTGCCAGGCTTTCTGCTCTGCGTTGCTATCACTATAGCTGCGAATCTGTTGCAAGCAATGGAGGCTCATTTTGCCGGTCAGCCTTACCTCGAAGCACTCGTGCTCGCGATTCTTCTTGGCGTTGCAATTCGCACTGCCTGGACGCCGGGGCCGCTTTGGCGTCCCGGCATCGGCTTTTCCGCAAAATACGTGCTCGAATTCGCGATCGTCATGTTGGGAGCGTCGGTTAGCGTCGCGACCATAGTTGCGCTTGGGCCGTTCCTGGTCCTGGGCATCGCGAGTATCGTGGCGATCGCTATTGGCTCAAGCTACGCCATTTGCCGTGCACTAGGGTTGCCGCTTCGCATGGCCGTTCTGATCGCTTGCGGCAATTCGATTTGCGGAAATTCCGCGATAGCTGCGGTTGCGCCGGTGATAGGCGCGGATAGCGACGACATCGCGTCGTCGATCTCGTTCACCGCGGTGTTGGGCGTCGTGGTCGTTCTCGGCCTCCCGTTGCTCGTTCCGATTCTGCAGCTATCGTTGACGCAATACGGCGTGCTTGCCGGCTTGACGGTCTATGCCGTGCCGCAAGTCCTGGCGGCGACGCTGCCGATCGGAGCATTGAGCAACCAGGTCGGAACAGTCATCAAGCTCGTGCGCGTGCTCATGCTCGGACCGGTGGTTGTCGGTTTTTCGTTGTTCGCACGTGGACTACGGCCCACCGTCCATACCTCGCGCAACGGCACCTGGCCGCGTCTGGACGAACTGGTCCCCTGGTTCATCGTCGGCTTCTTGGTTGTTCTGATCATCCGCTCGTTGGGCTTGATTTCGCAAAGCTTGCTGCCGCCGATCACGCACACAGCGGCGATGCTGACGACCATCGCGATGGCGGCGCTCGGGTTGGGCGTCGACGTTCGCGTCGTGGCTCGCAGCGGGATCCGGGTCACGCTGGCGGTTACGGCATCGCTGATTTTACTCGGCTTGATGAGCTACGGGCTGATCTGGCTTGCAGGGATCACGTGATCAGAAATTTCGCCATATACATGATGGCCGGGAGCAACGCTCCATATCCCAGGAAGGTGGGGCGCGCGCCGGCTAGACTGCCGGCCACACGGGCGTTGCCGTATGCGGTTAGGCGCAACCCCATTGAAATGCGGCTGAAGGCATTCATGAAGGCCGCGGGCGGGTGCGACGTCAGTAGCGGCCGCACTACTGACATGTCGATTGCGGCCTAGTCGTTTGCAAATTTTAGCCTACACTCCGTACATTCCGGGAGCCACGGAGCCAATGGATGATTATTCGAAATGCTACTTGCAGTTGCGGCAAACTTCACCTTACGATTGAGGGCGAACCATCGCGGATCGCATTGTGCCACTGCCTTGAATGCCAACGCCGCACGGGCGCGGTCATTAGCAACCAAGCGCGCTTCCACCGCGAGCAGATCACCTTCGCTGGTAAAACCACAGAGTGGACGCGGAGGGCCGAAAGCGGCAATGTGCTGACCTATCATTTTTGTCCAACGTGCGGATCCACAATGTTCTGGGAGAACGACGGATTTCCCGGACAGGTGACAGTTGCCATTGGCAGCTTTGCTGACCCAAAATTCCCCGCGCCAACCATTGCGGTATGGGAGGAGTCACGCCACCCCTGGGTTTTGTTGCCGCCCGAAACGCCCCCGAAGCGCGCTCCCAGGCAGGGATAATTAGTCCGGTTGTGGTCCCGATTGTGTTGCAAAAGTCGAAAGTTGGAGGGCTACGAATTTTTCGCGAAAACAAGACACAGAAAGCAATCGCCGATTCGTATTAGCTCAATCGCATTACCGAAGTTGCCTATGAGTTTAA
>Ga0181520_10011789_pt1 | contig 11395 bp, 12 predicted proteins | sample PEATcosm2014_Bin_29_FD_132451 | JGI IMG/M metagenome (GOLD analysis project Ga0181520, IMG submission 132451) | Peatland microbial communities from MTU Mesocosm Facility, Houghton, MI, USA - PEATcosm2014_Bin02_30_metaG | ecosystem: Environmental > Terrestrial > Soil > Wetlands > Peat | place...
GAAAACTGATCGGCTTCCCGTCGGAACAGTGATCGCCATCAGTTCGGAATCGTGATCGGCATGAGTTCGGAATCGCGATCGCCATCACCTCGGAACGCTGATCGGCATCGCTCGGAATCCGCAGCTTGCCTGGCAGCGTTGTTGGTCCTCATCGTTCTGGGCGCCGGCTGCTCCGCGCCTCCCAAACTCACCGAGTTTGACGAGCAGTCCAACGAGCAGGCGCGCTCGGCCCCGCTGGTGATCGTCGGTGTGGCCGATTCGGACGTGAGAGTGGGGCGCCGCGTCCCTTCGCGGCGTAACCCGAATTGGCCCATGCAACTGCATCGGGTCAGGGTACGGATCGAGAACGTTCTAAAAGGCTCGATCGGCGAGCAGACGATTTCCGTTTACTATTTCGGCTTCGCGGGAGGATTTAATGGCCCGCGGCCGCTGGGGTTTGGCAGCCGGCCATCGCGCCGGATTCTATGGCTGCGGCGAGATGGGGAAACGCTTCGAATGGCTTGCGATGGGTGGGACCGTTGCACGCTGTTGGTGGATAGTGGCGCTCATCCCGGATACAGAGCCGATCCGGCGCGGCCGCTGAATCGTGCTTTGGCCGACATACTTCTCACCAGAGGAGAAGGCGGAGTCGACGATCTCTCCTTTGCCAGGCAAGTACGATCCGGCGGTCCCGACGAGGGAGTCGAGGGTTACGTGATCGAGAAACTCGCACATCTTGCCCGGACAGAGACCTCCGGTGTGCGGGGCGAAGCTTGCCAGTTGCTCTGGATCTATGCCCAGGATCAGATCGGCGTCAGCCTGCGCCGACAGGCTCAAGGCTCTTTACAGGCTGCGAACTGCAATTGCCGAGTGAAACCGAACGGCGATCTGCTCGAGTGCCGGTAGGCATGCCGCGGCGGCCGCCGTGGCCCGCTGGACCCACGGTCGGCCGCATCTCCGGTCAGCCGTCCCCACTCCCCCATGCGCACGAGCCCAACTGTTTGCGCTTCCACACCGGCCGGGTCATCGCCCCTTTTCAGCAGCCCCCGGAACGTGATATATTCGAAAACGCGTTTGAATAGCTTCCGCGAATCCGGCCGAGTGTCTCCGCGCGAACGGCGCCGCCGTGCGGCCTCCGTTTCGTCCCCGATGAGCCTGCTTTCAAATCGTCAGGAGTAGAGTGTGAAGAACATTTTCGTCGGCAACCTGAACTTCGACGCCTCCGAGGAGGCGGTGCGCAGCCTTTTCGCGCAATACGGAACGGTGAACAGCGCCCGCATTATGACCGATCGGGAAACCGGCAGGTCCCGCGGATTTGCATTTGTCGAGATGGCCAGCGAGGCTGAAGCGGACCAGGCGATCGCCGCTTTGAACGGCTACCAAATGGAAGGACGGGCGCTCAATGTGAACGAGGCCCGTCCCAAGCCGGACCGTGGGTTCGGCGGCGGCCCAGGCGGCGGACCACGCCCCGCCGGCGGAGGGAGACGCGAGCGGCGCGAACCGCGCTGGTAAGAAGGCCCTGAAAGCGCCGGTCCCACACGCCTGCAAGGGAAGCGGGGATTCCCTCGTCTGCCGGGCCGGAAGTGCGCCGCTTTCACAGGCGCCGGCGCCGATACGTTACACGCCTCGGGCGCCGTTTTCGAGAAACGCCCGCAGGCGATGGCTGCGGCTGGGGTGCCGGAGCTTGCGCAGCGCCTTGGCTTCGATCTGCCGGATGCGCTCCCTGGTGACGGCGAAGTTCTGCCCAACCTCTTCGAGCGTGTGCTCGCTGCCGTCCTCCAGGCCGAAACGCATCTTGATGATCTTCTCTTCGCGCGGGGTCAGCGTCTTCAGGACCTGCGCGGTCTGCTCGCGCAAGTTAAGGTTGATCACCGCGTCGGAGGGCGAGATGCCGTTGTGATCGACGATGAAATCGCCCAGGTGAGATTCCTCTTCTTCCCCAATCGGCGTCTCCAGCGAGATGGGCTCCTGCGCCACCCGCAGCACCTTGCGCACTTTGGAGACGGGCAACTGCATGCGCTTGGCCAACTCCTCGTTGGTGGGCTCGCGGCCCAGCTCCTGCACCATTTGGCGCGAGGTCCGGATCAGCTTGTTGATCGTCTCGATCATGTGCACCGGAATACGGATGGTGCGCGCCTGGTCCGCGATGGCCCGCGTGATCGCCTGCCGCACCCACCAGGTCGCGTAAGTGGAAAACTTGTAGCCGCGGCGATACTCGAACTTTTCCACGGCCTTCATCAGCCCGATGTTGCCCTCCTGGATGAGATCCAGAAATTGCAGCCCGCGGTTGGTGTAGCGCTTAGCGATGCTCACAACCAGCCGGAGGTTGGCTTCGATCAGTTCCTTCTTGGCCGCCTCCGCCTCGCAGTGCGACTTGACGACGATTTCGAGGCTGCGTCGCAACTCCGCAGCCGGAGCGCCGAATTGCTCTTCCAGTTGCTGAAGCCGCTGCGCGCAGACGCGCTGCTCCTTGCGCAGCTCCTTGATACCCTCGGCGCGCGCCCCAGGCCACACTTCGAGCTTCTTCTGCACTCGCGCGATGTCGCGCTCCACGGGCCTGAACTGATCCACCGCGTCCTCGATTCGCTCGATGAGGTGGTGAATCACGGGGGTTTGGAAGCGGATGGTCCGCACCAGGCGCGAAGTCTTGACCGTCAAACGGGCCAGTTCCCAAAGCTGGCGCCGGTATTGTTTTGGCTTCATGCCCCGCGGGATGGCCTGCAGCTTTTGCCGGCATTGGAGGGCTTTCTTGTGGAGCCGCCCCATTTCCTCAACCGTCCGGACGAACGCGCGCCGGGTCTCGTCCACCAGCTCGTCGGTCAGAACGGGGTCCGCAATTTGCACCACGTCGCGCGCGGAGAGGATGTCCCCGGCCACCTCTTCGCCCATGGCGCTGATTTCCTGGATCACCAGCGGGGCGCGCGACAGCGATTTGAGAACCGTGCTCTGGCCGCGCTCGATGCGCCGCGCGATCTCCACCTCGCCGTCGCGGGTGAGGAGCGGCACGGTGCCCATCTCGCGCAGGTACATGCGGACCGGGTCGTTGACCTTGTCGCCGACCCCGGCGGGAAGATCCAGGTCGAGGAGTTCTTCGTCTTCGAGCTTCTTCTCGAAGTCCTTGGGTTCTTCGAGAATCTCGATTCCCGCGCCGTCGAGGCCGGCGAGCACATCTTCCAGCTCCGCGCCGCCGGCCAGGTCGCCGGCGGGCAGAATTTCGCTCACCTCGTCGTACAGGACGTAGCCCTTCTCCTTACCCAACTGTACGAGTCGTTCCAGCCCCTCGTATTTATCTTCGATAGCCACCGCAGCCCCGTACCCCTGGCGTTACCGAGTCCAAATTATTGTACACCACGGCGCGGCGCTTCATCGGCTGCGTCCGCGCCATCCCGCGTCATCCCCTGGCAGCCGCCGCTTTGTCCAGCGCTTGCAGCTCGCCCGCCAGCCGCAACGCCTCCGCGAAGTTCCCCGCCCGCTCAGCTTCCTTAATGAGCCCCTTGAGCTGCGCGCGCCGCGCCTGTCCTCCGGAGCGGCGCAGACTCTCCACGCACTGCCTGCCGTATTCGATGCCGGCGTCCATGCTCTCGGCGTCCTCGGAAAGCGCCAGCTCCGCTAGCAGATTCTGGTCCGGCGCGTCCAGCCGCGCCATCACGCCGTCGAAGGTCACCGGCGCGCCGCCCGCGTGCGCCGACGCAATCGCCTGGTAGATGCGTTGGGTGGCGATGCGATTCAGGATCTCGAGGCTCCCCAGTTGGGTTAGAAGCTCCTCCTTGCCCCTGGCGTCCGATAGCAGGACATTGAGAAGTCCCTTCTCATCGGCGCGCAGCGATTCCCTGGGCGTCTCCATGCGCGGCGCCCGCCGGTCCGCCACCGCCTTGCGGAAGCTGTCCAGCACCATCCCGCCCTCGACGCCGATGTAGGATGCGACATCGTTGGCCACGGTCATGCGCTCGAGCCGGTCGGAGATGCGCTCCATCGCGGGCATCAGAAACTTCAGCACCGCGATGCGGCCCTCGGTGGTACGCACGTCGTGTCGCGCCCGCGCGCGGTCCGCCAGCCAGTGGAAATACCCCCTGGCCGCGTTCAAACGCTCCGCATACGCCTCCGCGCCGCGCTCCTTGCAGTACTCGTCCGGGTCCAGATCGCCGTCGAGCGACATGATCCGCACGTACATGCCCTCCTGCAACAGCAGGTTTATGGAGCGCTCCGCGGCGGCCGCGCCCGGCGCGTCCGGGTCGAAGTTCACCACGATCCTCTCCGAGTGCCGCTTCAGAGCTTTCACCTGCAGCTCGGTCAGCGAAGTTCCGCAACTCGCCACCACCGCGGGGAACCCCGCCGCCGAGACGCCAATCGCATCCATGTATCCTTCCACCAGGATGGTCCGGTCCTCCTTCCGAATGGCCTCCTTGGCCCGGTGCAGGTTATACAGCACGTGGCTCTTTGTATAAATCGGCGTTTCCGGCGAATTCAAATACTTCGGATTGTCGTCCGCGGCCAGGGCGCGCCCCCCAAAGCCGATCACCTTGCCGGTTTCGCCGTGGATCGGGAACATCAGGCGGTTTCGGAAATAGTCGTAGAAACCGCCGTCCTCCCTCTTGCGCACGAGCCCCGACGCCTCCAACTCGGAGGGCGAAAAGCGCTTTTCGAGCGACCGCAGGAGCGTGCGCCCCGCGCGGTCGGAGTAGCCCAGCCCGAACTGTTCGATTACGGCCGGCGCCACGCCCCGCCGCGCCAGGTACTCGCGCGCCATTTCTCCCGCCGGGCCCCGCAGATTCGCGCGGTAGCTTTCGAGCGCCAGCTCGTGCATCTGGAAGACGGCGTCCCGCAGCTTCGATTGCTCGTCGGATACCAGCGAGCGCTTGGGCATCGCGATGCCGTGCCGTTCCGCCAGGGTTTTCAGCGCCTCGTAGAAAGTGACGCCCTCGATCTTCTGGACGAAACTGAAAACGTCGCCGCCTTCCCCGCACCCGAAGCACTTGTAGAACTGGCGCGCCGCGTGGACCGAAAACGACGGCGTCTTTTCGTTGTGGAATGGACACAGCCCCGAGTAGCGCTGCGGACCGGACTTTTTCAGCCGCACATATTCGCCGATGACATCGACGATGTCCACCGAGGATTTGAGCTGTTCCTTGAAGTCCATGTCCCCTGCCCGCTATCGGCAGCGTACCACGGCGAGCGGCCAGGTGGATGGCCGCAGTCCGTTCGCGGCGCGGCAGGCCAGCTCCGAATCGGCCGCGGAGCCGCTGAGCGGGATTCTCCGAGGCTCCGCGCCGCGGTGAATGGAGCCTGCGGGCATGGCCTGCGGTAAGTACCGCGTTCCTATCCGAGGTTAGCTTGACGGAAGCGGCTTTGCGGAGGCTACACTCCTGGTAGCGTGTACCCTGCCGGCATTTTTGAGAGCCAGGGCGCGCATTCGCACTTGGTCTCGGCGGTGGCTCCGTTCGCGGCGGCCCTGATACTGCGGCTCCTGTTGGGGAAGAGCCGCTTGACCACCTGGCTCGTCTCACTCGGCACGATGTGGTTCGTCATCAACGTGCTCCTGGCGCCGTACTCGCTCGAAGCCCAGCACGAGATGGAGAGCCTGTGGGCGCGTTTTCGGTGACCAGCCAGGCCCCCGGCGCCCGGTTCCGGCCGGCCCGCCGTTTTCCCCAAACCGGGGCAAGTTGACGGAAGCCGCGTCCGGTCCCTACAATAATATCTGTAGAAGGAGGCCGTATGGAACCCACAGGCATCCAGCTCGCCGGAGCTCTCGGCGGTCTGGGCTTCCCTGAGATCGTGGTCATCGCCATCGTTGCAGTGCTTCTGTTCGGCGGCAAGAAGGTCGGGGACTTGGGGAAGGGTTTGGGAGAAGGGATCCGCAACTTCAAGACCGCTTTGAAGGGCGACGAAGAGAAGGTCGAAGAGAAGAAGCAGGTGTAAGGCTTCGTGGAACGCCCGCACGTTGGGCTGGTTTCATCTCGGCTTCAGAGATCCGTAGAAGAAACGAACCCCGCGAGACCGGCTGGGCCTCGCGGGGTTTTTGCTTTCTCTTGCAGTCCGCGGCCGCTGCAAATTACTTCTTCTTGGGCGGCACGATTGCGTCTTTGGCGGCTTTGGCCACGCGGAACTTCACGACCTTCTTGGCCGGGATCTTGATGGCTTCGCCGGTCGCCGGATTGCGCCCCGTGCGGGCCTTGCGGTCGACGCGCACCAGCCGGCCGATGCCGGGCAGTACGAATACGCCGTTCTTCTTGACTTCGGTGACGGCCAGGCTCGCCAGGGTATCCAGGAAAAGACGGGCCGCCTTATTGTTCACTTCGCAGTGCTCCGCGAGCGATCGCACCAGTTGCGTCTGGGTCATTCTTTGATTCGCCATAATCCTCCTTATCGACTCTCGTTGTTTGTAACCCGACATGCGGCGAGCGCGCATTTTACGCGGCCCGCATATCGCCATCGAACATTGGCAGGCGCGGCATTCGTCCGGGCGCGCACCTGAATCGATATCAATCATACGGGCAAGCGTGGCGCCGTGTAAAGGGGAAAGCGCCCAAAAAGGCCGATTTTTCGCGATTTTTTTGCATGGCGCCCCTTGAAAGGGCCATTTTACGCGGGTTTGGCGAAACCAGGCCCACCGCTCCAGGCCAGTTCGCCCCCAGCGAAGGCCGCGGCGGGCCTGTTTTTCAGCACGCGGAAACGGACGCCGGCCTGCGCGATGGGGTCGAGCGCGATGCGCGCCGCCGCGCGCAGCTTGAGCGGCGGGCCGCCCGCGCTGGTCTCTTCCCCGCTTTCCGCATCCGGCCGTCCGCGGGTCTGGTTGAGAAACAGGGCGGCCGCTTCCGCCCGCGCCAGGGCGGCCGCCAGCCGGCGCAGCCCGGAGGCCACGATGCGCGACTGCAATCCCGGACCGCTTTCGCCGAGCGGCGTATCCAGTTCCAGTTTCGGGACCAGGGCGGCGGCCGAATCGATCACTACCAGGTCCACCGCGCCCGTCAGGACCAGTTGCCGCGCGATCTCGAGGGCCTGCTCCGCCCATGCGGGCCGCGCCACCGCCAGGCGCGCGATATCCACCCCGAGGGCGCTGGCCCAGGCCGGGTCAAAGGTCCCGTCCGCATCGATCCAGGCAGCCCCCATGGCGTCTTTCTGCAGGTGCGCCACCGCTTGCAGCGCGAGGGTGGTCTTGCCCGAGGAGGGCGGCCCGAAAAGCTCCACCATGCCGCGACGCGGGAATCCGCCGCCCAGCGCGGCGTCGAGCGAGGGAAACCCGCTGGGGACCACGCTGGGCGCGGGCGCGGCGAGCCGGCAGAGCTTGGACTGGATGGTCCGCCGCCGCTCCCGCTCCGTCATGATTCCACCAGGCTATGAAGAACGTGGGATAAGCCTCCGGGCTTGTCAAGGCGAGTCGCCCCGACTCGCCCGAGAGGAGCCCAGAGATGCAATGCGCGCTTCACCGTTCATCGATTTCAGGCCACTCCTGCGGGCGAGTCTTGCGACTCGCCTTGACAAGCCCGGAGGCTTATCCCACGTCGTCCCTACCGGCGCGCGGGCGCGGGTTTCGGCCCGGCGGCCGGCGCCGATGCCGCCATCTTGCCCGCCGCATCGGCGGGGTCGGGCGGCGCGGATTCCGGCTTGATGAGACCCAGCGCTTTCCGCAATTCCAGGTCGACGGCCTGGCGGATGTCGGCGTTGTCCTTGAGGAACTGGCGCGCGTTCTCGCGCCCCTGCCCGATGCGCTCGCCCTTGTAGCTGAACCAGGAACCGCTCTTTTCCACCAGGTTTTGGGCCACGCCCTGATCGATCAGGTCGCCTTCCTTGGAGATGCCTTCGCCGTAGATGATGTCGAACTCGGCCTCCCGGAACGGCGATGCCACCTTGTTCTTCACTACCTTGACCTTGGTCCGGTTGCCCACCACCGCATCGCCGTCCTTGATGGCCGCAATCCGCCGGATATCCAGCCGCACCGACGCGTAGAACTTCAACGCGCGCCCGCCCGTGGTGGTTTCCGGGTTGCCGAACATCACGCCGATTTTCTCGCGTATCTGGTTGATGAAAATCAGGCACGTGCGCGAGCGGCTGACCGCGCCGGTGAGCTTGCGGAGCGCCTGCGACATCAGGCGCGCCTGCAAGCCCATGTGGCTGTCGCCCATCTCGCCATCGAGCTCCGCCTTAGGTACCAGCGCCGCCACCGAATCCACCACCAGCACGTCGATCTGTCCGGAGCTGATCAGGTGGGAGGTGATCTCGAGCGCCTGCTCCCCGTAATCCGGCTGGGATACCAGCAGGTTGTCCACATCCACGCCCAGCTTCCTGGCATAGGCTGGATCGAGGGCGTGCTCCACGTCGATGAACGCCGCGATTCCGCCGGTCTTCTGCGCCTCGGCGATCACTTGCAGCGCGATGGTGGTCTTGCCCGACGATTCCGGGCCGAAGACCTCGATGACTCGGCCGCGAGGCAAGCCGCCCACCCCCGTGGCGGCGTCCAGTGAAATGGATCCCGTCGAAATCACCGAGACCGGCACGATGGCGTCTTTGGACCCCAGACGCAGGATCGAGCCTTTTCCAAACTGCTTCTCAATCTGGCTCAGGGCCAGGTCTAAAGCGCGCGCGCGCTCCTTCTCGTCCATTCCAGTTCGTGCTCCTCAATCGGATTGCGATTCTCATTGTACCAGTGGGCCACTGTTTTGACGCAGAGACGCAGAGACGCTGAGAATCACAGGAAACCCTGTAAAAGAACAGTAGAATACGCTCCTCGTTTTTCTTCTCTAAATTCTCGGCGTCTCTGCGTCTCTGCGTCGAAAAGCGCCCTTCCCTGTTCCGTGTCGCGCCGCGGCGTCACGCCGCCGCGCAGTCCGCCTTCCGCGGGCATATAATCTTGGCAGGAGCCTATCGTGTCCTGGCGTTTTCTCGCGTTCCTGCTGGCCGCTGCCGCCCTGTGCGGGGCCGCCAAGAAAACCGTCGCCGAGGCCCAGGGCGAGAACCTGGATGTGGCGCTCACGGTGACGCTCTACATCGACCCGGCGGGCGTCAAGGACCTGCTCGGCGCCGAACTGGACCACTTCATCGTGGCCGCCGTGAAAGTGGAGCCCAAGTCCGGCAAGGAAATCCTCATAGATCGCGACGATTTTCAACTTCGCACGGATGCCGACGGCGAGAGGACCAAGCCGTTGGCGCCCAGCCAGATCGCCGGCCCGGGCGCGCTCATCGTCACCCAGACGCCGGGCAACAGCCGCCGGACAGCGGGCGGAATGGCGCCTGTGGGATACCCCGGCGGCTATCCCGGCGGTTACCCCGGCCGCTATCCGCCCGGAGGCTACCCCGGCAACGGCCCGCCGGTGATGTCGCCCGGCGTGTCCGGCGGCGGCGCTGGCGACGCCGGCGACACGAGCACCACCGTCAGGAACGCGGCGCGCGACAAAGAGAACCCTTTGGAACAGACGCTGAAGAGCAAGGAACTCCCTCAGGTAAAAACCGGCCAGCCGGTCACCGGTCTCCTCTACTTCGCCATGGAAAAGCAGAAGATGAAGGACCTGGAATTGACTTATGGCGGCCGCGCGAACCGCATTACCCTGCGCTTCAAGTAGGCGCCGGGCGCCGTCCACGATCATTTGAGCCGGGAGAAATCCGTCGGATTCAGGTACACCGACTCGGTCTTCACCACAATCGGCCCCGCGGCCTCGGAATCGGCCTTCACCTTGAGCCATTCCGGATCGGCGCGAAACGCCTCCCAATTCTTTTGCGCCTCCGCCATGCTGGGGTGGGCCAGGATGTAGATCAGCGTGTTCCTCGATTTGTCCGCGTCCTGGGGAACCCAGTAGCCGACGCTTTCCATGTTGTGGCGCTGGAAAATCTGGATCGTGTGGTCGCGGAAGCGCGCCTTCAAGGCCTCCAGCTTGCCTTCATGGCAGGTGTAGGTGCGAAGTTCGTAAACGCGGTTCTGCGCGACCGCGGAACCGAATGTCAGAAGCATTAGAGCCAGCAGTTTGCGCATACAGCCTTCAGTGTACACGCAGGCATAGGCGCACCTCGGCGGCAGCCCGTGGCCGAAACGCGCGACGGTCGAAGAAAACTGAGCGCGTTTCACCCTTGCAGCCACTAACCAATTGTCAGGGCAGGTCTCCGTGGTCGCCCCGGCAGTGCCCGTGATCGGTTCCGTATGGATAAGTGTATTTAATATCAATTACTTACAAAGGGCCACAGTCCTTCGGGCCGTGGTACAATAGAGGTGTTCCCCTCCGCACTCAGCCAGGCAGGAATCAGTCAGGCAGGATGATTATGACAACACACCGGTTTTGGCCCTTGGATTACAATCCCGAAGACGAAATCTACGAGAGCGTAGCGTGGGATCTCCCGGGATTTCGCCCCGCGGACCGTCGCACGCCAAGCCCGCCAATGGTCTCCACCAAACAACGCGCCCAGCCGCCGGCGAGACGGCCGCGCCGCGTCCGCTAGACTTCCGGACAGGATGAAAACTACGCCTACTCGCCTGGCTGGGCCTGCGGGCCAGGCCCGGCTCCCTCTTGCCCTCTTCCCGGCCGGGGGTATGCGTGGATCGCTCCGGCCCGCGCCTCTCGAAGCGCCTGCCACCAGATGTACATGCAAACCAGATCGGCCGCCATTATCATAACGTTGCCCGTCATGAGAAGCGGCCGGGCCTGCTGGGTGCGCCCGTAGATCGCTACCGCCAGGTTGCGGATGGAGCCGCCGATGGCCTCGCCCGTGAATTGGATGCCCAGCGCGCCGCTCAGCATCAGCAAGACGCGGTCTTTCTCGCGCGAAGCGACCAGCAGCATCCACAGCCCCAAATCGAGAATCGCCGATCCAAAGTTCAAATCGCGCGTCCACGGCGTCATCCACTCGCCGGGACCAGCGGCATTCGGGTTGTAGTGGATCAGGAACGAAATCGCGGCGAACAGTACCGGTCCCACAACCAGCGTGAGCCGCACGAGCTTACGCGAGCGCATGTGGGCTGTGGCATGCCAGATCAGGGTCACCACTACCAGGAACAACAGGACCAACAGAACCCTCTCGTTGAGCCAGTAATAGAAAGCCCGTGAACGCAGCGGCTGCCGCTCTCCACGGTAGTAAGCGATGTTGGCGGGAATCTCGATGATTGTCGTCAGAAAAGTGACGGTGGCATACGCAAAGAGCGCCGGGAAGCGCTTGTAAGGGCCGCGCACCAGCGCCGCAATGATCAGGAGTTCCAGGGGGAGCCCGACCACGAAGCCGCAAACCTGTAGTGCCAGCGCCAACTGCACGTCAATCCCATTCTAGGCCGTCCCAACGGAACGGGGGCGTGCAGGCCGCGCATCGTTCCCGGCGGGCCGGCCCGCTAAGCGTTCGTTTCCCAGGGATCGGGGGGCATGGTGGGGCCATGGGCTACGCGGATCGTCTCCCAGGGATCGGGGGGCATGGTGGGGCCATGGGCTACGCGGATCGTCTCCCA
>Ga0181520_10011792_pt1 | contig 11393 bp, 5 predicted proteins | sample PEATcosm2014_Bin_29_FD_132451 | JGI IMG/M metagenome (GOLD analysis project Ga0181520, IMG submission 132451) | Peatland microbial communities from MTU Mesocosm Facility, Houghton, MI, USA - PEATcosm2014_Bin02_30_metaG | ecosystem: Environmental > Terrestrial > Soil > Wetlands > Peat | place...
CATGGAGGTTGTCATGGCCATGCGCAAAGAAAATGTTTTCGTCGGACGCGTTTGGCCGGTTTGGCCGAACTATGTGCGCGTAACAGTAGGAACAGCCGATGAAATGCAAAAGTTCCAAGCGGCGTACAAGAAGGTAATGTGTGCGTAATTCCAAGCGAGCCTTGATGGGCCGAGCCTGATCGGCCCACTTTCAAATCGGCGGATACTTGCCAGCAGCCTTGGCCCTCGCGGTATTTTGTTGAATGCGGCAGACCGCAAGAGAGCTTTCTTGCGCGGCATTACCGCTGCTCTGCAACTCAATCGATCGCCTAATCAAAGGTTGCGATTTCATTCATGTTCAGGGCAAAGAAAAAGTACACCTGGGAACGATTGGCTGGCGATTGCGCCGGCGGATTTATCGCCGCTCTCATTGCGTTGCCCTATGGACTCTCCATGGCCGCACTGATGGGCCTGCCGCCGATACTCGGAGTTTTTACTTCTGTCATTTCAACTCCTTTCGTCGTCTTACTCGGCCGTAATCCCCTTCTTATGGGAGGTACCGCCAGCGCGACCGTGCCCTTCATCTCCGGAGCGGTTCGTACTCAGGGTATTGCAGGCGCTGCAAAACTTTCGATCGTTGCATCAGTATTCATGATGTGCTTCTGCATCATGCGCCTCGGTCGTCAGGCTTCACGTGTCCCCATCACCGTGGTCGCGGGATTCTCCGCAGGCATTGGCGCACTCATGGTGATCTCGCAGATGCCTGTGATGCTTGGCGTGCATCAGTCTGCTTCGGAAATTCCCGTCGTACAACTTGTCGTTGCGCTAAAGCAGATCGCACAGATGCATTGGCTGCCGCTTGTGCTCAGTTGCACGGTTGTCGCGGCTGCGTTCGTTTGTACGCGTATTTCTCCACGGATTCCTGCGCCGCTTATTGGAGTCGCCGTGTCGTTGCTCGTAGCCCTGCTCTTTCACTCGCACGAGCCCGAAGTTGGCTCTCTCCATCTTGCAATGCCGCAGTTCGCAGGATTCTCATGGACGCCCCACGACGTCGTCAATCTGCTTCCCTCGGGCCTCATGCTGGCCTTTGTCTCTTCGGTCAATCTGCTGCTCACCTCGCGCACGATCGAACACTTCCAAGGCCGTCATAAGCCACTTCTTCGCGCTGATTCTGATGCGGAAGTCGGTGCATACGGAATCGCCAACCTGGCGGTAGGGATCTTTGGCGCGCCCATGAGCGTCGGCATTCCAGCTCGCAGTGTGGCAGCAATCCGATGCGGCGCTACCACCCGTTTCGCGAATGTTATCCACGCAATCTTCTTATTGCTCTTCGTGCGATACGGCTCGGGCGCGCTCGCCCATATTCCCATGGCAGCTCTAGCAGGCGTAACAACCTACATGGGAATCTCACTTCTCGACATTGGTACATGGCGCCGCCTTCGCAAAATGCATCTCCTTGATGCGGCCGGCTTTCTCGTCACCGTAATCGGCGTGCTCGTTTCTAATGCTGTTACAGCTGTAATTGCAGGTACAGGTATCTACGTATTCCATTACGCCTACAAGAAGTACCTCCGCCCTTTGGGACTTGAAGCTGGTGCGGCAGACAGAGCCGCATAGGTTTGATGATCGGTTTAATGAATCTGGAGGAACTTCCGAGGGATAGGGTTGATCTCACCATACATATGTGACTACGATCCAAGATGCACTTACTTCATGAACGAAATTCCGTTGACGGCAAGCTGGCGCGATGCTAAGTTAGATTAACCACCGGGCGAATCTCCCGATAATCATCGCCCAGCTTTTCAGTTTCAAGTCTGTGCGCAATGCACATAAGATCAGACCCCCTCTGCGAGGAAGGTCATGAGACTCACTTAAGGCCGCCATCACCATGTCGATGATGCGGGCCGTAACTGAAACACCATCTATTAACCTTTGCCTTATCGCAAGGCGAAGAAGCCAGCAGACCGCCTGAAGTGCCTTTCCCCGTTCGAATGCACATTCTCTTGCGGCACTCTTCCCTGTCGAAGATCTTCTTGTCGCGGCGCTTGATCCTGCATGCAGTGGCCACATTTGCTGTATGTTGCTGCATCAGTGTTCCTCGGCATCGTCTTAGAGGCGCGGCGCTATAGCACATTTCTGAAATGGGCTCGAGCCGCCGAACTTTTAGCACACGGCCAGAAGGAGGACTCGACAAATGACGCAATACGTACAGAAAAGAATGGGCAGATTGCTACTCCCTCTCTGTCTCTCGATTGCATTGTTGATTACGCCAGGCAAAGCGCAGACTAACTATGGAGCTGTTCGCGGACTGGTTTCCGATGCACAGAGTTCCGTATTGCCAAACGCAGCGGTGACCATAACTAATGAGCAGACCAAGGTTATGCGAAAGACAGTAACGAACTCTGGCGGAGAGTATCTTTTCACGGCTCTTGATCCAGGCAGCTATACCATTGGCATCACGGCGCCAGGGTTTAGCAAAATGCAGCAGACCGCCATAGTGGTGAGCATAGGCAACACGAGCACCGTGGATGCGATGCTAAGAACGGGAGATGTGACACAGCAGGTTGTGGTCACCGGCGATGCTGAGCCACTCATTGACACTGCTACGGCTTCTGAAGGTCAAACCTTCGACACCCAGAAACTGCAGGATCTTCCGAACCTGGGGCGCAATCCGTTTGTCTTTGAAAAGCTTGACAATAATGCGACTCCAACTGGCGATCCCCGCTTTGTGCGAGCCGAAGATCAAAGCGGCACGACAGGTATTTCTGTGGCCGGGGCACCGGTCGGCTCTACAAGCGGCGCGAATGCCGCGAATAACTATGTTGTGGACGGTATTCCCGTTTCCACTTCGGCTGGCGGCGCGACGTTCATTCCGTCGCTCGAAGCGATCTCAGACGCCAAGGTGGAGGCTGACACATATGATGCCGAGGTTGGCCGCAGTGGCGGCGGCGTGTTCAACACAACTTTGAAATCGGGTTCATCAACGTTCCACGGAGTCCTCTATGGCGAGACGCGCCAGACCAACTGGGCCGCCAATGCATGGTCGAATAATCTTGTAGGCATCGCGCGTCCTGACTCAACCACCTACTTATATGCCGGGGCATTCGGTGGACCGCTTCCTTTCAGCCATAAATTCAAGCCGTTAGATAACACTTTCTTTTGGGTTACCGAGGAAGGTTATCGACAGGCTCAACCTTACACGAGCTCCAGTTCGTATTATCTTCCGACGCACGCAGAGCTCACTGGCGACTTTTCGCATGACTCGGTGAATGGTGTTCCAGTCACGATCTATGACCCGACTCAACCATTTGTTGCCGGTAAACGCGTCACTCCCGTCTTATTCAACGGCGCGCCCGATGTGATTCCGCCAAGCCTGATTAATCCAATTGGCCAGTTCATCGCCAAACAATTCCCGGCCTGTAATTACCCCTCGCCAAGCAGCTGCAACAACTATACCGGCGCCGGAACGCCGAACTTTACCGGATCGAACGACTTCAAGACTCGTTCTGACATGTACAGCGGAAAGATTGACCATGTTTTCACGCCCTGGTTTTCGGGTTCCGCGTCCTATGTACACCTCGCAACTCAGGAGCCCACTGGGAATATCCTGGAAGTATTTGCCGAAAATAACGGCGTGATTCATCGCTTTAACGATGCCACGGCAGTTCAGAGTGTCTTTACCGTCAGCCCGACTCTGGTCCTCACTGTCGGATACGGGTTCAACCGCTACTACAGCGATACGCTTCAGTACAGCATCGGCTTCGACCAGGCTAACGGCTTCGGTGGCGCCGGTTTTCCAGCCGGATTTGTCGCGGAGTTGCAGTCTCCAACATTTCCAACGGTTACACTCAGCGGCGTAACCGGCGCGGCTTCACTTGGTGCCGCGACGTCGGGACCAACCGTCAATGCTTCAAACAACCTCGTCGCCGGCGTTGTTAAGACGCTCGGGAGGAATAGTCTCAAGGGTGGATATGTTTTCCGAACAATGAATGAGTTCGTGTCCTCGGCGAGTGGGGGAAACGGCTCGTACACTTTTGATGGAATGTACAGTGATCAGACAGGCGGTTCGACATCCAATGGTCCAAATGCCATAGCCGATCTATTGATGGGATTGCCGGGCTCCTCAAGCACTGCGGCATCGGTCACGATCAACGCGGTCGGGTTATTGATGAACGAAAAGTACAACGCATTATATGCACAGGACGACATTCGCGTAAATGAGAGGCTGACGATGAATGTTGGCCTCCGTTATGAGTTCGAACTAGGGCAAAAGGAAGCGACGAATCGGTACAACGTAGGCTTCAACCCCGGCATCGAGTACGCTTTCCCCAGCACAGGTACACCAACTGCGACAGGCGGACTAGCATTCGCAGGAGTCGGCGGTGACCCGATCCACTGCTGCAATGAAAGCCACTTGAAATTCTCTCCTCGCTTCGGTGCAGCATATGAATTGAGAAAAGGCACGGTCATCCGGGGCGGGGCGGGGGTCTTTTACGCCGGTGTCTCACTCACACCCTATTCCACCGGTTTCAGCCAGACGACGGCCTACATTAACGCCTCCACAAACTCAGCACTGACGAATTCGAGCGTGGGCACCAACGCTTGGCTTTCAAATCCATTCCCGTCTGGGCTTCTGCAGCCCTCCGGTAGTTCCCTGGGCCCCTTATCGGGCGTTGGCGGCACGGTCACAGCGCAGGCCTTCGGACGGCGCTTCCCACTTGTCGATCAGTATTCGATGGACGTCGAGCAGCAGCTTCCGTGGGGCATCGCCCTCAAGGTCGGTTACGTCGGCGCACACGCGCGCAATTGGGGACAGAGCGTCGGATTGGATCAGGTTCCCGATTCAATTATGGCAAGTTACGCGCAAGGCGGCTCGAACTATGGAGCGAGTCTCTCAACCAAGGTGCCAAACCCCTACTATGCACCCATCATCGGGGGATATCCGTCCACAGGGGTAATTTCAAATGCGAGCATCCAGCAGGCGCAATTGCTGATTCCTTACCCTCAATTCAGTGGAGTCACAGTTGTCGAAAGCAACGGAAAGAGCCGCTACAACGCTTTGGACATCAAGGTGCAGAAGCAAATGAGCCACGGTCTAAGCATTCTCGCAACTTATACGTGGTCATCCAACTGGGATAACCTGTACGGCTCCACGAGCACTTTGAACGCAAGCACAAATGGCATGCAGGATAACTACAACATCGGTAGTGAATATGCCCGCTCCATTAATGACATGCCGAATCGATTCACGGCAGCTGTAAGTTATATGTTGCCGTTCGGTCGCGGGAGGCAATTCTTTTCCGGGATGAATCGCTGGCTGGACCTCGCGGTTGGTGGCTGGCAGGTCAACGATGAATGGATTGATCAAAATGGCTCGCCTCTCGCTCTCACACAAACCAATCTGAACAGTTCAGTGTACGGCGCGGTTGGCGGGACGACGCAACGGCCCAACCTCGTCTCCGGCCAGAACCCTTGCTATTCCGGTCGCCCCGAGAGTCGCATTGGTGGCCCAAGCAACCTCCAGCGCCCATACTTTAATATCAACGCGTTCACGCTTGCACCGGCGTACACCTATGGGAATACTCCACGAACAATAGGTTGCAAGGGCCCCGGATATGACAACTCTGATATCTCGCTGTTTAAAGACTTCAAATCACTCGAACGCCTAACATTCCAAGCCCGAATTGAAGCGCTGAACGCTTTCAACACGGCTGAGTTGGGTACGCCGAATACCACAATTACCGGCGTAGCGCAGGGAACGAACGCAAGCACCGGAGCAATTACTTCTTCACTGGGATTTGGCCGAATCCTTCAAATCGGCGGCAAGATCATATTTTGACGGGGCCCGGATCGCGATCATGACGCCGACAATTGCAGCAAACGCAGGGCCCTCTGCCTCCCTCGAAGTGAAGTGCGGCAAGAAGCTGACCATCGGAATACTTGCTCTCCAGGGCGATTTCGAGGCTCATGCGCGCGCATTTGCGAATGCGGGGGCGTACTCGGTCCCGGTGCGCAAGCCAACCGACTTGACCGGTCTTGATGGCTTTGTGATGCCTGGCGGCGAATCGACAACGATGCTTAAATTCCTTGAGCGCGATTGCTTCATCGAGATGCTGAAGGAGTTACTCTCTACCACCCCGTGTTTCGCCACTTGTGCCGGCTGCATTCTGCTCGCGCGAGAGGTACTAAGTCCAACTCAACCCAGCCTTGGGCTTCTTGACGTCACGGTTGAGCGCAATGCCTACGGCAGGCAGATCGATTCCGCTGTCATCATAGAGGAAACCGAACTTTCTGGAGGTCCGTTGGAAATGGTCTTCATTCGCGCTCCGCGCATCACGCGAACTGGTGCAGGAGTTGAGGTATTGGCCCGGCGTGATGGTTCTCCCACTCTGGTGCGGCAAGGACACCTTCTCGCGGCAACATTTCACCCCGAAATGACAGCTGACGTTCGGGTGCAGAATCTTTTTCTCGACTTAGTTTGCGCACACAAGTTAATAAGAGAACGGAGTCTTCTTGAGGGTACGAAACACGCGAGCGAAAAGAAACGCGTCCACGAAAAGCAACGGGCCAGTCACACCCTCGCTCAGAGCACGCGGAAGCTTCTTTCAGTGAGGTAAGTTTTCCACCCGAAGGCGATCGTCGTTCGGCGGCAATAGGCAATTGCGCCCAACTGGCTACAACCCCAAGCTCGCTGTCAGTGGATTCGCATTCTTGGCCATCTGTTTATATAGGATTGCCAATCGATGCATTTCGTCGGCCTGCTCATCCGCTCTTCGCTTGCCTATTTTCAGAGAGCCGACGGCGGCCTCAAGCGAGTTGCTCGAGGTCACACACATCGAACACGAATTCAGATATGGGGTCCTCTCGTAAGCTGCGATTCTTTCAGCGTATGCCCGTGCTTGCTCCAAATAATACTGCGACTGTTCGTCGTAATACTGAGCAATACGCTCATGATCCTCAGGCGTTCTTGCTGACGCGATCAACACCTTGATTTCGTGCTGGCTGAGCTTTTTCTGCGCTGAGTAATTCTTTGCTATCGCTGCCTGTCCAAAAGTGCCTGCGGCGAACATTATTGCAAGCGACAGGGCGGCAAAATATTTCACGGTAAGTCGTACTCCACTTTTCATTCTTTAAACTCCATCAGTCCCTGAGATGCCCGCATCAATATACGCCCTGAATGCAAGCTTGGGAAACACCGGCCGTCACCGGTGATCAATCAAAACGCACCTTCGCGGCCAACAGGCGGCGTGACCTTTTCCATTACATAAACAAAAACTTTGATGGAACTGAAGGCTTGTGATCTGGAAAATCCCTGTCTCCGACTGGGAGGTCGCCGGAAACGACGTCCTTCGGGAACTCTAGTGCCAAGGCTTAAGGCCATTACCCGCAGATGCGGAATCGTGCTAGCCGATCCGGCATCGGCCCACTGAGGCCGTCTTACGGCGGCCTTCACCGGGCGTGAATCGGGCGGTGTGCAGAAGGTGTGCCGAAAACTGCTGAGCGGGGCGGGGGAATCAGTGAGGAAGGTTTTGCTACCGTCCCCGATGATTCACGATGATTCCGGAGTCGCACCCTGCGGGGTATTCGGCCCAATCAGTCAACAACTCGGTGACTTGGCTGTCTCGAAGTCATCCCAATCCTCAGCCCAAATCGCCTACGTGGTAGGCTGTGCGCCCGCTGGATCGACTCCAACCTCGTGGCACCACGAATGAGGCTTCTTGAGACGCTTTTCTGCGTTTTCCAGATTCTTCGGACGGGTTACAGGTCAGAAATCCAGGCTCAGAGGGAAGGTAAGTACGGGGAGACACGCGAAGTTGCGGATTTAGTGGTAGGCGAGGCGGGGCTTGAACCCACAACCCCCGGCTTAGAAGGCCGGTGCTCTATCCAGTTGAGCTACTCGCCCACATTCTTCATTTTAGCTATGAAGCGGCTGATTCGGTAGACACTGCAATCGGCAATGTACCCTCAACGACAGCGTGAAGAAAGCGGACGACAGCTGCTTCGGCCCAGTTGATACCGTCCGTCGAGCGACGCCCAACGAAAGCGCAGTGCCCGCCATGCCGTGTCTCGACAAAAGTGATGTGAGGATTGGCAAGAATGCGTGCGCGCGTTTCCGGGAAGAAGCGGATAAATGGATCGTCTTGCGCGCAGAGAATAAGTGTGGGCACCGCGACGTGGTCGATGACGCGAGCAGCAGCGGCGCGGTAATAATAGTCGTCGGCGTCGCGAAAATCACAGTAGCGGGCGACAATCTTCTGGTCGAACTGGCGAATAGAGCGAATGGGGCCGATGCCGGCAAGTTGATAGACGTTCGGAAAGAGCGCGGCTTTGCGACGAATGCGCCCCATTAATCCACGAAGGAAATGGAGCTCATAGATGCGGTTGGCGGGTTCGTGGAGGGCATCGGCGCCGGCGGCCAAGTCGATGGCGGGGCAGACGGTTGCAACCGCGACCAACGGCGGACTAGCGCCCCACTCGCCTGCGAGTTTAAGCACCAGGTTGCCCCCCATGGAATAACCGACGAGAGCCACTCGCTGCAGGCCGAACCGCCGAGTGAAGTGGCGAACCACCGCGGCGACATCAGCAGAACGTCCAGAGTGATAGAGAGTCGGCGTGAGCGCTTCCGATCCGCCGCAATTACGTTGGTTCAAACGGACGACGCTCATACCCGCGGCCCAGGCGCGTCCGGCGATGCCACAGATGTAGCGGGAATCTGAAGAACCCTCGAGACCGTGGACGAGCACGACAGTGAGACGCTCGGGACGCACCTGTTCCGGTTGCCAATGGCAATGGCAAAGCACGCGGCTCGAATCGGCAGGATCGACCTCGACCGTTTCGGTCTCAGTAACAAAGTTGAGGGGCGGGCGAGGAAGAAAGTTGCCGACGATGGTTTGAATGTGTCCGTTGAAGAGAAAGGGATGGGGCTGAAACTCTGTGAGCCAGGCCGGAGGTGCTTGAGGCATTTGCATCATTGCGCTGGCAGCGTTCAAGGAGATTTGCCCGGTTGGGCAGTGGGCGGTGCGCCCGCAAAACCTCTGATTTCGGAAGCTTTTGGGGCGGCTAGTGGGGATCGAACGTTTCGACCTTATTGGCCACCTGCAAGTTACAGAATACACATTGCCACCGTTGCCAACAACGCCACGGTTGCCGTCGATCATTGCACGCTATTGCACGCTGCGGTTCTCTGTTCGGGCAGTCGAGACGGCAGAGCGATTTCTGCCGCCAATGCTGTTAATTGCCGTGTATGTTGACCTGCCACATGCCTGCATTCTTTATGCGCGATCAGTTCCGAGTGTGCCCCAGGTCGACTCCGCCGCCACCAATTTGGATGAACAGCTTCTGCAATTCCCTCCCCTCCACCTTCTTCTTGCATTGACAGGATTTCGTGAGAGGTTTAGGGTCAGTTCCCGGTGGTCGAACCATACTGCCGTCGCTGAGCCTCTTCAACCCTCCGCGATTGGCAATGGGCGCACTCGATGACGGTGCCGCAATTTCCTTTTCAATACCGGGTCGATCAATTCCAATTCATAGCGTTCGGCCCACGATATTCGCCGGTTCCGTTGAAAGTCCCGTTGAGCAGCTCCGCAGAATCGGCATCGAGCCGCATAGCACTAGCCGCGCGTTTAGCTCCGCTTCGTCGAGTGTTTGCCGCGACGGCAAGTTCGGCATAGCGAGGACGGGCGATGTTTGCTGACGGGACGACGCGAAGATCGATTCGTTGATTGCACTCCACGCCACGACTGTTTAACCGAACGAGGCTCGTGACATCGCCGGCGATATCTCGTAGGACGTCAAGTGCACCAGACTAGCCTGACGAAGCCCATCGATCAAATTGACAACCAAACCTCCGCCTCAATCGACAGCCATCATGCTGCCCATCGCAATCCCTGTCTTTTCAGGAAGTACATAATTCTTGCGGAGCACAGGAATTTCCTCCGCTCTTGCGAAATCCGCGATGCGACTGCTACATTTACTCCGATATGGCAGCCGCTTTCATTTTTGCGCTATAAGTTTCAAAAAGGAATTTCCATGGCCGACCAGCTTTCCAGCAACAGACACTGGCAGCTCGACCGCCGCGAATTCGCCCTCGGACTGATGTTGGTGCCGGCCAGTCTCGCCGTTCCTAGTGCGCTTACCGCCCAGGAAAAGTCAGACGAACCGCAGACGCAGCCCTTTCCGTCTGACCAGCCCACACCGCCGAAGCTGAAGCGCTGGATGATCTATGAGGACGAGCACTTCACGCGGCCGCTTGAGTTCAAGTCTGCCGCCCTTACTCCGAGTGTCGTACCCTTCGCACTCGGTGATGTGCGCCTGATTGAAGGCAGCCGTTTCACACAATCGCGTGACTGGAGCCGCGGTTACATGCTGCGCATCGACGTCGACCGCATGTTGCACACTTTCCGCCTGAATGCCGGTCTGCCATCCAGCGCCAAGCCGCTCGGCGGATGGGAGGCGCCCACGGACCAGTTACGCGGTTGCTGGACCGGTCATTTTCTCACTGCCTCGTCCTACCTCATTGCCGGCACTGGCGATCCGGAATTGAAGGCCCGCGCAGAAAAAGTCGTCGCGGTCCTTGCCGAGTGCCAGGCCAAGCTCAACCTGGGCGGCTACCTCGCCGCCTTTCCGCCTGAGGAGTTCGAGAAGCTCGCCGTCGGCCAGGGGGCCAAGGTCCCTTTCTACACGCTCAACATGCTCATGGCGGGCCTCATCGATTCGTACGTGCACACAGGCAACCGGCAGGCGCTCGAAATCGTCAAGGGCATTGCCGCGTGGGTCGACACATGGACCTCTCGCTGGAGCGAAGACCGCATGCAGGCGATCTTAAACGAAGAATTTGGCGGCATGGGTGAATCGCTCTACAATCTCGCCGCAATCACCGGTGATGAACGCTGGGGCCGCGTCGGCGACCGCTTCCAGAAGAAGATCTTCCTGCGGCCGCTCGTCAACCGCTGCGACGAACTCGAAGGACTGCACGCCAATACGCATCTGGCACAGATCATCTCTGCCGCGCTCCGCTATGAAGTCACCGGCGATTATCGCTTTCGCGAACTGTGCCTCTTCTTCTGGGAGACCATCACCGAAGCCCGCATGTATGCTACCGGCGGCACCAGTACCATGGAGCGCTGGGTCACGCACGCAAACCACCTCGCGCAGGAACTTGAATCCTCCACCGAGAATGAGGAGTGTTGCTGCGCCTACAACATGATGCGCTTCACGCGCCACCTCTACACATGGCGGCCCGATATCCGCTATGCCGAGTACTACGAGCGCACGTTCCTCAATCACCGCATGGGCACTATCCAGCCAGAGACTGGCCTCACCACCTACTTCCTCTCGCTGGCGCCCGGCGCCTGGAAGACGCTCTGCACCGAGGAAGACACTTTCTGGTGCTGCAACGGCACGGCCATTGAGGA
>Ga0181520_10011793_pt1 | contig 11393 bp, 11 predicted proteins | sample PEATcosm2014_Bin_29_FD_132451 | JGI IMG/M metagenome (GOLD analysis project Ga0181520, IMG submission 132451) | Peatland microbial communities from MTU Mesocosm Facility, Houghton, MI, USA - PEATcosm2014_Bin02_30_metaG | ecosystem: Environmental > Terrestrial > Soil > Wetlands > Peat | place...
GGAGGCGGCCAGGCGGCGACGGGCAGAGAAACCTGCGGAGCGGAAGCGGTCACGCCGGTCTGCGATGCAGCTCGGCGTCCAAAAAGGGGGTTCCTGTTTTCAAGGGGTTAGGAGAGGGGGCGCGGCAAGAACTCGTCGTCCGGGACCGCCCGCGCCAATAAACTGCCGCGTCGGCGCCCGCTCCTATCCACCTTATCGGCTGGTTGCGTTGCGTTTTGAGATGTTTACTTCCTTTTATCCCCTTGGCCCTCCAGGTGCATTGCTCACTGCGCCATGGACCCGATCACCGCCATCGCGGCCAGCGGGCTGCGCGCCCGCATGGAATCGCTCGATATGCTGGCCAACAACATCGCCAACTCCTCCACCGGCGGATACAAAGCCGACCGCGAGTTCTACAGCCTGTACATGGCCCCGGAAGCCGAGGACGCCGGCGAATCCACCGTCATGCCCCTCATCGAACGGCCCTGGACCGACTTGTCCCAGGGAACCATCCAGGTGACCGGCAACAGTCTCGATATAGCCCTTTCAGGAAAAGGCTTTTTCGCCGTGAATGGGCCTGGCGGGACGCTGTACACGCGCAACGGCAGTTTCACCACGTCCGCCAGCGGCAACATCGTCACCGCCGACGGATACCCGGTCCGCGGGACCGATGGCGCGGCGCTGACGCTCGATCCCGCGCTCCCAGTCCAGGTTTCCAAGGATGGAACGGTCCAGCAGGACGCTTCCGTGGTGGGCCAGATGGAAGTGGTCGACTTCGCCGACGCCGGGACGCTGGGCAAACAGGGCAACAACTACTTCACCGCCGACCCGGCGTCGGCGCGCACCACCGTCTCGGCCGGAGTGGAACAGGGCAAGCTCGAAAGCTCCAACACGGGGGCCGCGGATGCGGCCGTGCGGCTGATCTCGGTGATGCGCCAGTTCGAGATGATGCAGAAGGCGGCCAGCTTGGCCGACACCATGAGCCAAAGGGCGATCGACGAAGTGGCCAAGGTGGGCTCTTAGAAAGAGGAATGGCATGATTCGAGCGCTCTACAGCGCCGCCAGCGGCATGACGGCGCAACAGCTCAACGTGGACAATATTTCAAACAACCTGGCCAACTCCAACACGGTGGGCTACAAGGCGCGCCGCGCGGAGTTCGAGGACCTGGTCTACCAGAGCGTGGTTCAGCCCGGATCCGCGGCGGGCCAGTCGACCCAGGTCCCCACGGGACTTCAGGTGGGATTGGGCACGCGCGCCTCTTCGAACGAGATCATTTTCACCGAGGGAAACTTCGTCGAGACGGATAACCCGCTCGACCTGGTCATCGAGGGCCGGGGGTTCTTCCAGGTGCAGATGCCCTCCGGACAACTGGCGTACACGCGCGCCGGATCGTTCCACCTGGACCACGACGGGAACATCGTCACCGCCGACGGCAATCCGCTGCAGCCGCAGATCACTCTGCCGGCGGACGCGCAGCAGATCAGCATCGGCCAAGACGGGACCGTGAGCTATACGCAGCCCAACCAGACCGCGTCGCAGCAGGCCGGGCAGATCCAACTCGCCAACTTTCAGAATCCGGCCGGCTTGAACAGCCTGGGCGGCAACCTGTACGCTCCCACGGACGCCTCCGGGCAGCCCGTGGTGGGCTCGCCCGGCGGCCAGGAAGGCCTGGGCGCCGTCCTGCAAGGATACCAGGAGCAGTCCAATGTTTCGGTGGTCTCGGAGTTCATCAACCTGATCGTGGCGCAGCGCGCCTATGAGGCCAATTCCAAGGTGGTCACGGCGGCCGACAACATGTACCAGGAAGTCAATAGTCTGGTGCATTGATGCCCCTTGCCGAACTATTATTGGCCGGTTGCCTGGCGGCGAACGCCGGCTCGGACTGGGTGCTGGCGCGGGATTTGGCGCCCGGCTTTCCGGGTCTCGCGGCGGTGAACCCCGAAACCCCGCTGGCGCCGGCCCCGCTGGCCGGCGTTCGCCGCGTGTTTCGGGTTGCGGAACTGCGCCGGATAGCGTTGGGCCTGAAGGTGGCGGCGGCGCCGGAGCAGGACGTCTGCATCGAACGGAAGACCGCCCCGCTCGATCCCGCCAAGGCGTTGGAGGCTATGCGGCGCCAGCTTCCCCAGGCGCGCATCGAAATCGTCGAGTACAGCCGGCAGCCGGTTCCCGAGGGCGACCTCGAGTTCCCGCTCTCCGGTTTGCGGGGAACCTCCGCGGACGGATTCTGGAGCGGATGGGTACGCTATGCCGGCGACCGCAGGTTCCCGGTATGGGCAAAGGTGAAGGCGTCGGTCTCGGAAGTCCGCGTGGTGGCCGCCACGGCGCTGGTTCCCGGCCGGCCGATCGCGGCCGGCGAGCTGCGCCTCGAAGCCGGCGAGTTCTTTCCCCAGCCGGGGGACATGGCGGCTTCGATAGAAGAGGTGGCTGGGCAGGTGGCGCGCGTCGCGGTAGCGCGCGGCGTGGCCGTACGGCGGCAGTGGCTCGACCCGCCCAGGGAGGTCGCCCGGGGAGACGCCGTGCTGGTGGAAGCGCAAGTGGGCGGGGCGCATGTGGAGTTGGAGTGCGTCGCCGAGGGGCCAGGCTCGACCGGACAGTCCATCCCAATGCGCAACCCCGTCTCGGGGAAGCGCTTCACGGCGCGGGTGGAAGGCAAGGGCCGGGCGTCGGTAGGCAAGGGAGATCTATGAAGAGAGTTCTGGCGCTGGCGCTGGCCATTCTGGCAGCGGGGTGGGCGGCCGACAAGCCCAAGAAGAAGGCGGCGGTGGTCCCGCCGGTGGATCAATTCGTCGCTGCGGCGAATGCGCGGACCGCCGCCGCCGCGCCGCCTTCGCCGGGCGCCATCTGGTCGCCGGCATCGCGTCTGGCGGATCCGGCGCGCGACGTCCGCGCCAGCCAGGTGGACGATATTCTTACCGTGGTGGTGGTGGAGAACGCGTCGGCGGTGGCAACGGGGACCACCAAGACGCAGCGCGCCTCCACGGCCGCGAACGCCATCACGGCGCTGGCTGGGGTGACCAAGGCCACCGGCCCGCTGGCCAACCTCACCAATCTCTCGGGCAGCTCGACTCTGGACGGGGAAGGGACCACCAGCCGCGGAACCGTGATCAGCACGGAGCTCACCGCGCGGGTGGTCGGCGTGCTTCCCGGCGGCGACATGATGGTCGAGGCGTCGAAGGATGTTGAGATCAACTCCGAACGCCAAATCATCACCGTGCGCGGGGTGGTGCGCCAGGCCGACATCGCCACCGACAACACGGTGCCCTCCGACCGTCTGGCGCAGCTCGAAATCCGCGTAAACGGCAAGGGCGTGATCAACGACGCCACTCACCGCCCGTTCATCCTTTACCGGCTGCTGCTGGGGCTGCTCCCATTCTGAGGCGATCATGCGCACCTTGAGCCTACTCCTGGTCTTCTGTCTGGCCGCTTCGACAGCGGCGCCCACGCGCCTGAAGGACCTTGCCTCGGTGGAAGGCGTGCGGGACAACCAACTGGTGGGCTACGGTCTGGTGGTGGGACTAGCGGGCACGGGAGACCGGAAACAGACCGTGTTTTCGGCCCAGAGCCTGGCCAACATGTTGCAGCGCATGGGCGTCTCGGTGGCGCCAACGGCGTTTCAGGTGAATAACACGGCGGCGGTGATGGTTACCGCGACCCTGCCCCCGTTCGCCCAGACCGGCGTGCGGATCGACGCCACCGCGGCCGCCATCGGCGATTGCCGCAATTTGCAGGGCGGCATCCTGGTCATGACCTCGCTACGGGGCGCGGATGGCCAAGTCTATGCTCTGGCACAGGGGCCCGTGGTAACGGGGGGCTTCGCCACCGGGCGCGGCGGCTCCAGCCAGACGGTGAACCATCCTACCGTGGGGCGCTCACCCGGCGGCGCGATCGTCGAGCGGGCGTCGCCTTCGGCCGCTCCCAGCGGAACGGTGCGCCTGCAGTTGCGGCAGTCCGACTTCACCACCTCGGCGCGCATCGCCGAAGCGGTGAACCGCAAGTTCAGTGGCTCCTCCCAGCCGGAAAACGCCGGTCTGGTGAGCGTCAAGATACCAGCCGAGTATGCCTTGCGAGCGACTCAATTCGTGGCCGAACTGGAAGCCCTCACGGTAGAGGCGGACGCTCCCGCGCGCGTGGTCGTGAACGAACGCACGGGCACCATCGTCCTGGGCAAGGACGTGCACATCCGGCCGGTGGCCATCCTGCACGGCAACCTGACGGTGGAGATCCAGACCACCTTCGAGGTATCGCAGCCCAACGCGCTCGGTCAGGGCACGACGGAAGTGGTTCCACAGACCACGGTCGCCACCAAGGAAGAGAAAGCGCGCAGCGTGGTGCTCAAGCAAGGCGCGACGGTGGAGGAACTGGTGCGCGCGCTGGCGGCCATCGGGTCCACGCCGCGGGACGTGATCGCGATCCTGGAGAATCTGCGCAGCGCGGGGGCTCTGGAAGCCGACCTCGAGGTGATCTGAGGATGCCGGAAACTTCCCTGGCGCCGGTCCTGGTGGGGGGTTCGCCGGCGCCGGCCGGTGGGCCGGACAGTCCCGCCCGCGTGCGCGACGCCGCCCAACAGTTCGAGTCGCTGTTACTCGAACAGATCCTGCGCTCCGCGCGGGAGAGTGGGACGGGCTGGCTGGGCTCGGACAAAGACTCGGCGGGCGATTGCGCCACCGAGTACGCCGAGCAACAATTCGCGGTCGCCCTGGCGCAACGAGGAGGGCTGGGCATCGCGAATCTGGTGGCCGCCGGCCTCGAGAAAAAGTAACTTGGCGCAGCGCCGATCCACGCCTTTGAGGGTTTTTTCGCTCTGGCTATATCGAATCGGCTCTGAAACCACCCTTATCTACAGGAAGAGTAAACTGTGCGAGACAATCAGAGGCCTGGGAACATCGCTGCGAGGGTGGCGCTATGACCCATTACGGGATCCATGAGTGGGTGGATTTCGCGCGGGGAGTGGGAGACCGGGCGGGGTTTTCCGCGATGCGCGAACATCTGGAGGCCGGCTGCGCCGATTGCGGGAAGGTAGCCGCTCTTTTCCAGTCGCTGGCGCGCGTGTGCGGGGAAATGGCGGAAGCGCCGGATTCGGTGGCGAGGCTCGCCGCGACCATTTGTCCACCCCGCGCCTGGACCGGTGCGCGGCATTCCGTCCGAATCCCCATTGAATTGATATACGACAGTTTCCTGGTCCCGGCCCCGGCCGGCTTGCGGGCTACGTGGCAAGTGGGCTGGCAGGCTCTTTATCGCGCGGGAGATTGTTCCCTGGACGTGAGGATCGAGCCCGACCTGCGTTCCTCAAGGGCCGCGGTCATCGGCCAGGTTTTCAACCACGCGCTTCCGGATCTGGCCATGGGCAACATCCCCGTGTGCCTGCGATCGGGCAGGCAGGTGGTGGCTGAAACCCGCAGCAACAGGTTCGGCGAGTTTCAGATGGAGTACGACCAGCAGAGCCACTTGCAACTCTGGATTTATCTGGATGGGGGGGCTCGGCGCATCGTGGCGCCGCTGCGCATGATAGCGGCCCAGAGCCCGAGCGGCGGTCAGTGGGGCATGGGATCTGAGGGGAAGTCCGAGGATGGGAAGAAATCCAACTGACACACGAGTTGAATATGTCGAAAAAAACGCTGGCGCGAGTGATTCTTCTGTTGGTGGCGCTGGGGCCGGCGGCCCTGGCGGCGGATCAATATCTTGTCCGCGTCCCGTCTTCCAAGATCGGCGACGTGGTGGCACGCCACGGCCTCACTCTGCTTCGTTCGCTGCAGGGCTCCGCCAGGGGTTTCCACGTGGTGCTGGCGCCTTCGGGTACGGACCCCCGGGACATCGCCTCGGACCCCAGCGTGCAAGACCTGGAAGAAGACAGCAACGTGCTGCTGCCGGAGGCCGCTCCGGACTTCCAGGGTCAGGCTTCGCTGCAAGTGAATGGCCTTGGCGCTCCCACCGCGCTGAGCTTTTTCGGGGTCCAGGCGCTGGGCGCATACGTGGAGCAGCCGGCCGGCGCCGTGATAGCGCTGGACGGGGCCAGGAACATCGCAACGGGCGCGGGCACGGTGGCGGTCCTCGATACGGGGGTCGATCCGAATCATCCCGTGTTGAAGAACTCCCTGGTTCCGGGATACGACTTTACGCGCAACATTCCGGGCGGCTCGGAGATGAACGATCTGGACCAATCCACTACGGCTATCCTGGACGACGCGCAATCCACCACGGCTATTTTGGATGACGTGCAATCCACCACGGCTATTCTGGATAAGACCCAGGTAATGGTGCTGAACCAATCCACCACCGCTATTCTCGACCAGTCCACCACCGCCATACTGGACCGCGCCAGCCTGCCGGGCGACTTCGGCCACGGAACCATGGTCGCGGGGTTGGTGCATCTGGTTGCGCCGGCGGCCAAGATCATGCCCGTAAAGGTGTTCACCGGCGATGGGGCGGCCACGCTGTCTCAAATCGTCGCCGGAATCGCCTGGGCGGTGGATAACGGGGCCAACGTCGTCAGCATGAGCTTCAGTTCCCCGACGGGTTCGGAGGCGATGAAAAAGGTCATCGCCGAGGCCATCGCCAAGGGCGTGGTTTTGGTGGCGGCGGCGGGCAACGATGGCGAGCAGATAGTGGTTTATCCGGCCGGGTACGGGATTATCGGCGTGGGATCCACGGACGACTGGCTGCGCCGCAGCTCTTTTTCCAACTACGGAAGCATCGTCACCGTGGCAGCGCCGGGCGAGGGGGTAATTACCCTCTACCCGGGCAACAACTACGCCGCCGGGTGGGGCACTTCCTTTAGCGCCCCTCTAGTCGCTGGGGGCGCGGCGCTGCTGGTGCAGCTTGGGTCGACCAACCAGTCCCAGGCTGCACAGGCGCTTTCGCAGGCGGTCTTCATTGGCCAGCAGTTGGGGGCCGGGGAACTGAATCTGGTCATGGCGTGCTGGTACGGCGCCTGGCAGAGGAACTGAGCGGATTTACCTATCGAGGAATAGCGCGCTCCAAGTGTGTTCGGGCGCGTGGAAGTCGGGGATTCGGGTGTCAAGGAACAGATTCCGGGGGGATGCAACGATGCGTGCCGATAGAAACAAGAGGGGGGTTCGGCGTGGTTGCGGCGCGGCGCGGCCGGGCGGCGGCAAGCTCGCGCCGCACTGGGTTCCCGCGGGCTCGCGGGGGGCGGCGCCGGCGGGGGCCGGCGCCGTTCAAGAACGTCCGCACGGCCCCGCGCCCATCTGGCTGGCGGCCCTCAGCGCCGCCGCTTGCCGGGCCACCAGAAGCGGCGAAGACCACGCGGTACGCTGGGACTGCGTCTCCGGCCACGCGGTTTACACCAACGCCGGCGCCGATACCGAAACCATCCACCCCCTCGGGGTGAGCCTGGAGGGCGGGCAGACGCTGTCGGTCTGCTGGATGCCCGGCGAGACGGACTACACGCTGAGAGTTTCCGGCCGTAGCGGGGTTCGCGCGTAGATAAGGCGGCACAGGGTGACTCCCATGGACTCAAAATCTGCGGATGGATTGTTGGATGCCCGGACACGTCTGCCGTACGGGGCTGCCGACGAGGCCCGCGCGGGTAGGGACTCCGGCGCGGCGGCGTCTTTGGATTTGGGCGAGCGGGTTCTGGCTGAGCTGCGCCTGAGGCGGGAGCACCTCAAGCAACTGATTCGCCTCCTGGATGAGGAAGCGCGCCTTGCAGAACGGGCCGGGCTCAGCCGCTCCTCGCGCCACCGGTGCCGCAGCGGAGCCCGCCGTCCGGTATGAGAGTGGACCGTCAGCCCCAACATGTTCACTTAGCAGGTCTGTTGGCAGAGACGGTGGTGTCTTCTTCCGTGGCGCAGGTTGAGCGAAAGGTATTGCCGTTAGCCCAGGAGCGCGACCGGAGATCTACTGCAACTGCGGGCGTCCGGCCTCGGCCAAAGCTTGTTTCTCGAGCGTGGCTCGGGCCGAGTCCGGAACAATTCGCCAGTTGTTCCGGGGCTCGCCGGGCAACTGCTTGTGGTCTATGTAGTAGCGGACCACCATGTCGCGGATCTCTTCACCGGAGCGCCACGCCACATTGGCCCCCGCGAACATGGTGTAGCCCGCGCTACCGGCCGCGCGATAGTTATTGATGGCGATGCGCAGCTTGCGATCGGGGTCGAGCGGCGCGCCATGCCAGCGCAAGTTGCGGATGCGGTCGCCCTCCGGACGCGTCAGGTCGATCTCGTAATCCACGCCCTCGGCCATGTCGTAGTTGAATCCGGCCACCGCGCGGTTCACCAGCGGCCCCTGGGAACAACGCGCGCCCTCGCAGGAGAGGAAATACCGAGCCGCGTTTTCGAGCGCCGCTTTCACCATCCGGCCGTCTCCCTCGACCGCGTACAACTCGTTGTCGTAGGGATAGAGCGCCGCCACCTGCCGCACGGTCGCCTGGCCCTTGGGCAAGCGGACGTTGGCATTGAACAGCGCGGTGAACGAGACGTCCGCCTGGGAATAGAAAAGCTGCGCCTCCTGCACGGCGTCCACCAAGGCAGTGTCCTCGACGCGTCCCAAGGCGGAGGAAAGATCGCGCGGCGCCGTGGCCATCGGCGTATTCAAGTACCGCTCCGCCAGTTCATGATACGGCCTGGCGATTTCGAGAATGTCCGGCGCCGCCTCCGTCTGCGCGGTGACCGCCTCGAGGTGGCTCTTCTTGGCTGCCACCTGCCAGCCGCCGCCCGCTTTGCTTTCCATGGTGAAATCGAGGCGCGCCAGCGAAATCGCCCAGTTCTTTGGCTGTACGACCAGAACCTTGCCTAGCAGCCTGCCCTCCAGTTGCCGGTGGGAATGGCCGAAAACAATGGCATCCACGTCGGGGACCTCGGTGGCCAGGCTGTATACCACGTTCTCCTCGGGGCTTTCCGGCTGGTTGGAGTCGAGGTCGCGGCCCATGCCCGAATGCGCCGCCACCACGATGATGTCGGGCTTCTCTCGCGAACGCAGCTCGGCTACCGCCTTCTTTAGCGCATCCACGGCGGGCAGAAAACGGTACGAGCCGATGTTTTCGGGCTTCTCCCAGATGGGGATGACGGGCGTAGTGATGCCCACGATGGCGATTTTGACCCCCGCTACCGTCTTCAGTAAGTAGGGCGCGAAGGCTCTTTCGGTTCCTCCGGGGGCTACCACGGTGTTGGCTGAGAGCCAGGGGAAACCGGCCTCCGAACGGGCCTTTTCCAGGTTCTTCAAGCCGAAATTGAACTCGTGGTTTCCCAGGGTCATGGCCTGGTAGCCCAGGCGGCTCATTGCCGCCATCATGGGGTCGCGCTCGAGCGGCGCGGCCGGACGCAGGCCGAGCGGCCCGGCGCCGGTGCGCACCAGGGTCTGATACACGAACTCGATCGGCGTGCCTTGAATCGTATCGCCGCAGTCGATCAGCAGATGGTTGGGATTTTCGGCCTCCGCGGCGCGGATCACGGTGGCCATCTTGGCAAGTCCCCTGGCCGCGGGCTGGTCTGTCCCGTAATCGATGGGATAGAGGTTACCGTGCATGTCGGTGGTGGCGAGCACGGTCACAGTGATCTCGGCGGGGTGGGCTAGGCCGGCGGCGAGGAGGAAAACGATGGTGGGAATGCGCATAAGAAGAGACGCCATGGCCCAGGCGTCCCGGCAACCGCTCCCTGACGGTCGCGGCTCGTAGACGGTCGCGGCTCGCCAGACTGTTGTCGAGCCGCGACCGTCAGGAGCGGTTGACGGCGATGGAGCTACTTCTTAGCCGGCGCCGCGGGAGCCTCGGCGACCGTTACCGTGGTGGACTTGATGAAGTCGAGCTTGGGGAAGTTCTTGTCCAGATACGCCTTGCCCTGGTTGGTCACTGCGGTCTGGCTGGGGCCGTTCCCGCCCGGAGCACCTTCTCCGTAGCCGCTATAGATCTTCCGCACAACTTCCATGCCCTCGGTGACCTTCCCGAACGGCGCGAACCCGTCCTTATCCAGGCGCGAGTTGTCACCCAGGTTGATGAACATCTGGGTGGTGCGGGTATTGGGCCCGGCAGTGGCGAAACTCACAAAGCCCGGTCCGTTGGACTGCTTCACCGGGTCGTCTTTGATGTTGGCGTTATACCACACCTTGGCGATTCTGGGGTCGGCCGGAATGCCGAACTGCGCCATAAACCCCGCTATCACTCGGAAAAAGGCCGCGTTGTCGAAGAAACCGTTCTTGGCCAGGTTGTAGAAGCGATCCGCGCCCAGCGGCGCCCACGCCCGGTGCGCCTCGACCACGAAATCGCCCGCGCTGGTGGTGAATTTGACATCGAATACGTCCGGCGCCTTGGCGTTCAGCGCGGCGGGGTTGAACAACGAGACCTTAGGCTGCGCCGCGGGAGCGGCGGACTTGGTTGGAGCCGGTGTTTGAGCCAACAGCGCGGATCCAAGAGCGAGAATAGCAACGATAGCTTTCATACGGGCCGATTATAACAAGACGCGGCGGGTGGGAGACCGGCGGGCGCCGTCCTTGTGGGACAGACGCTTTCGTCTGTCAACCGGTGGAAAGCGAAGTTGGAGGAGGTGTGGCGCCGGTTGGCAGGCGAAAGCGCCTGCCCCACCCGGTTGGCAGGCAAAAGCGCCTGCCCCACCCGAAGAAATGACATCAAATTCATGAGGGCCGGGTGTAGTGGAAACGGCGCGCCGCGGGTCTTTGAGAAAGACGCGGTCATCGCTCCCCCGCCCGGCGCCGGCCGACGCGCTGATAGAGGCGGGGGAGCGATGGATTCTCTATTCCCCCGGCGCCTTCAGACTTTTTCCTCGACTAGCTCCGCCTTGGCTTCCGTGAACCGGTAACCGATATGGCTATCGGTCAGCAGATAGGCGGGGTCGGCCGGATCGTCTTCGAGCTTCTTGCGTAACTGGCGCACGAAAGTCCGCAAATACTCCAGCTCGCCTCCGTACTCTGGACCCCACACGGCATGCAGCAGGCGCGCGTGCGTGATGGGCAGGCCGGCGTGCGCCATGAGATAGCGCAGAAGGTCAAACTCCTTGGGCGTGAGATGTACCGGCTCGCCGGCCCGGCGCACCAGCCTGCGAGCCGGGTCGAGCTCGATGTTCCCGATTTGGACTATGGCGTCGGGGTCGACAAGGGAAGCGGAGGAACGCCGCAGAGCGGCCCGGATGCGCGCCGCCAGTTCGCGGATGTTGAATGGCTTGGTGATGTAATCGTCGGCGCCGGCATCGAGCGCCGCAACCTTGTCTTCCTCGCTGTCGCGCACCGTCAGCATGAGAATCCCGAGGCGAGGCAGGATCCTGCGGATCTCGCGACACGCCCGGATACCTCCGATTCCAGGCATGTTGATGTCCAGAAGCACGACATCGTACGCGACTTCACGAACCAGTTGCAGAGCCGCCTCGCCGGTGCCGGCCTCGTCCACCTCGAACCCCATTCCCTGGAGCGTGTTGTGCAGCGCGCGCCGAATGGAGATCTCATCGTCAAC
>Ga0181520_10011797_pt1 | contig 11390 bp, 9 predicted proteins | sample PEATcosm2014_Bin_29_FD_132451 | JGI IMG/M metagenome (GOLD analysis project Ga0181520, IMG submission 132451) | Peatland microbial communities from MTU Mesocosm Facility, Houghton, MI, USA - PEATcosm2014_Bin02_30_metaG | ecosystem: Environmental > Terrestrial > Soil > Wetlands > Peat | place...
CGCAGATACGGTCGCAGCTCTGAACATCAGAGCTAGGGTAGCTGTCAACCTGCCTATTGTGTCGAGACTTTTTGCTCAGGCGCAAGCCCCGTCCTTTAGGGAGGGGTAGTTGACAGAGGCAACATTATGACGCGCGGAATAATCACATTATTTGTGCTCTCGATGGTACTAGTGCACTATAACATAAATCTTATACAATATGGTCATACCTATGAAGGTTCCCTTAATGCGTTCTATGGTCTCAGGACTAATGTTATGGTTCACTAGTGATTAACAATCTCTTACCAGACGAATCGCAGCCCTACAGGATAAAGCTTAACAAAAAAGTGATGTTTAGGCGCCCTATTCAGGGGCTATGCCTCTCAAGAATGCAGGTCGGATCCTCGCCCAGAAAATCTCCCAGGTAGTACTGAGCCTTCTGCCTGCACCCTCCGCAGAGTTCCAGGTACTCGCACTCGCAGCAGGCTCCTTTGAGGTTTGACCTCATCCCCCTCAGAGCCAGAAGCTCGGTGGCCGGGTTATCCATCCAGATATCCTTAAAGGTCCTCTCCCTGACATTTCCCACCACGACCTGGGGCATGAAATGGCAGGGATGGACATCGCCTCTGTAGTTGATGTTGGCTACCTTGTTTCCCGTAGAACATCCCCCAGCATTGACCAGAAGCTTCCTCACGCGCTCCCTTCTGGGGTCTCCTTTGAGCATCTCCAGGAGAAAAGCCCCGTCCATGGGGGAGTCGGTGGTCAGTATTTCTATCTCTTTATCTTTGAGCTCCACCGCAGCCTCGGCCAGGAGCTTGAGAACGCTTCTCCTCTGCTCGGGAGTCACATCCTTATCGGCGATCTCGGCTCCCCTTCCGGTAGGTACCAGATGGTAGAGACAGAACCTCGGAATCCGCTCTTTTAAGGCCAGCTCCAGGAGGGCAGCCACCTCGTACCAGTTGTCCTTGGTCAGGGTGATCCTGAGGCCGGTCTTTAATCCTGCCTCTCTAGCATTTCTTACTCCCTCTAAGGCCTTGGCGTAGGCTCCCGGTACTCCCCGGAAGGAGTCGTGCTTCTCCTCCACAGAGGAGTCGAGGCTTACTCCCACGTATCCTATGCCAGCTTCCTTCATCAGGCGGGCGACTTCGGGGGTTATCAGTGTGCCATTGGTGGATATCACTGCCCTGATGCCTGCTTCCCTGGCGTGGAAGGCATAGGCAAAGAAGTTCCTGCTCATCAAGGGCTCTCCGCCAGTGAAGATAATTACGGGCACCTTCATCTCAGCCAGGTCGTCTATCAGGCGGATTCCTTCCTCTAAAGTAAGCTCATCGCTCCCTTCCGCCCTGGCGTCCATGTAGCAGTGCTGGCAGGCCAGGTTGCACCTGCGAGTAAGATTCCACATGACCACGGGCCTGGACTCAGTTGAGAACCTGATCATATCTGGAGAAAGCCTCTCACAGCCGCCATCGTGAGTCCTGAGAGCATCCCAGACCGTGGCCTTATCGGCCAGAACCTTGGAGAAGATTATCATTGGGCGCCCCTCAGGGCCTGAAGCATGGATTCGAAGGTAAACTTCTCGGGCATCACGTCCACTCGTACCCCGAGGCGTTTAAGCTCTGCGGCCGTGGGAAGGCCTATAACCGCCACCCGGGCCCTCTCCAAGGCCCTCCTAAGCTGCTCTTCCTGGCCCATCTCCTTGGCCCGCTCCATAAGATATCTGGCGGTGGAAGAGCTGGTGAAGGCAAAGATGCCTATCTCATCAGCCTTGAAGATGAGGTCATCCAGCCTCTTATCTCCCGAGGCCTTCACTTCGTAGATAGGCACATCATCCACCTCCATGCCGGCCTTCCTCAGGTCCTCGGCCAGATACTGATTTCCCTGGGCGCTCCTGAGAAATATCACCCTGCCTTTTTTACCCGAGAGCATCTTCTCCAAGCCAGCGGAGCTATACTCCGCGGGAGTCGAGGAAGAGAGCCTAAGCTTCTCCAGGGCAATCTTGGTCTTGGGGCCTATGGAGATTATCTTCTTGCTTTTGAGGCTTCGAAGCAGAGATGGATTCTTGGAGACGATATCTACGCCGTTGGCGCTGGTGAAGACCACGCAGTCTGAGGCCTCGACCCTGGACAGGATATTTTCTGGCAAGGGTTTCTTCTCCAGGGCGATGGCCGGAGCGCATACCGGGTCGAAGCCGGATTCCCTGGCGAGCCTGGCGGACTCGGCTGACTGGGCATCGAGCCTTAAGATGGCGAGCTTCTTTCCGGCGCTTTGAGCATTTTGGTCCTTTTGGGCGAGTTTCTCCGTGAGATTCACCACCTCCCCCACCACCAGGATAGCGGGGGGCTCCACCTTGGCGTCCTTGGCCTTCTGCACGATGTTCCCCAGGATGCCAGTGACGAGCCTCTGCTCTGGCCAGCCTCCTTTCTCCACGATGGCAGCCGGCGTATCCGGAGATTTTCCTCCGGAGATCAAGGCCCCCACGTTCTTATCCAGCCTGGAGACGCCCATGAGCACCACCAGAGTCCCACCAAGCTTGGCTATGGCCGACCAGTCCAGGGGGCTGTCCTTTCCGGGATCCTCGTGGCCGGTGACTATGGTCAAAGAAGAGGTGACGCCTCTGTGGGTTACGGGGATTCCGGCAAGCTCAGGAGCGGCTATGGCTGAAGTAACTCCGGGGACCACCTCCACGGGTATTCCCTCAGCCAGGAGGACCAGGGCCTCCTCGCCGCCCCTGCCGAAGAGGTAGGGATCGCCGCCCTTGAGCCTGACCACCATCTTTCCCTCCTTGGCCATCTTCACTAGGAGGGCATTGATCTCGTCCTGGGTGAGCTTGTGGTGGCTGGCGGACTTTCCCACATCTATGAGCTCTTTGTTTTCAAGGCCTGAGAGCATCTCGGGGCTGAGAAGCCTATCAAAGAGGATCACATCTGCTTGGGAGATGAGCCTTTTTGCCTTGATGGTCATGAGCTCCGGATCTCCTGGGCCTGCTCCCACTAGATAGACTTTACCGGGTTTCAAAGGCTTTCACCGCCGCTTCGACCAGGTCTCTGCCGCCCATATCTAGAAGCCTCCTTCCTAGGGCTGTGGCCTCCTCTGAGCTGCCCTCGGCAGGAAGATCTTCCTCCACTCGCACAAACCTGGCCCCATCCAGGGATAAGACCTCGGCCACCACCCTGGCCTTCTGGCCCGATATGTCCGCGTGGACCGCCATGGGAACGATGCATCCTCCCCCGACAGCTTCCAGTATCCGTCTCTCAATCATCGTCTCAGCTCTTGTGGGCAGATCATCTATAGATTTTGCGTACTTTTCAGAAGAAGAACCCCTCTTGGCAACGGCTACAATGGTCCCCTGATTGGCCGATGGGACGAACTTCTTGGGATCCAAGACATTGTACTTGAGATCCTTTAGCTCCAGCTCCATCCTCTGGACTCCAGCCTGGGCCAGAACTATGGCATCGTACTTACCCTCGTGCAGCTTTCTAAGCCTGGTCTGGAGATTTCCCCTAAGGCTTTCGATCCTCAGGTCATGCCGAGCCCTCCTGAGCTGGGCAGCCCTCCTCATGCTGGAGGTGCCTATGACCGCCCCCTCCTTCAAATCCTCCAGGGAAGATCCATCGGGAGTCACCAGGATATCGTAAGGCGAGTCGCGCTTGAGAACCGCTGCAATGGTCAGCTCCTCAGGCCTCTTGCTGGGGAGATCCTTCATACTGTGCACTGCCAGATCGATCTCTCCAGAGAGCATTCTGTCATCTATCTCCGCCACAAAGACCCCCCATCCGGAGATCATGTGGAGGGGCTTGTCCAGGAAGACGTCACCGCTGGTCTTCACTATGCAGAGCTCCGCCTGGATGCCATGATTAGAGAGACGCTCCAATACGATCTCCGTTTGCCTCAAAGCCAGAGGGCTTCCCCGGCTCCCTACGATCAGTTTTTCAGGTTTAACTTAAAGGCCTCCAGGGTCTGGTCTAAGACTTCCTGGCTGTGGGCAGTCGAGAGGAAGTCGGTCTCGTACTGACTCGGCGTCAGGAATATTCCTGATGAGAGCATTTTTCGGAAGAACTTGAGGTAGCTTATTTTGTCGCAGCTCAGGGCCTCGGCGTAGTTGCATGGCTCCTTTCCAAAGAAGACCTTGAACATGGATGCTATGCCTACGATGCTGTATGGAAGGCTCAAATCATTGACGATCTCCGAAAGAGCGCTCCTGAACTTATCCCCTGCAGCATTCAGCTTGTCTAAAGCCCCCCCTTCCAGGATGTCCAAGGTGGCCCGGCCCGCTGACAGGGGCACGGGGCTTCCATTAAAGGTCCCAGCCTGATAGATGCCTCCGATTGGCGCCACCTGCTCCATGAGATCCCTTCTGCCTCCAAAGATTCCTATGGGGAAGCCACCTCCTACTATCTTGCCAAGCGTTGTGAGATCAGACGTCACGCCGTAGTATTTCTGGGCCCCGCCCATGCTGAGCCTAAAGCCCGTGATCACCTCATCGAAGATCAGAAGGATTTCATTATCCTTAGTTAAGTCGCGCACACCCTGTAGGTAGCCCTCTTTAGGCAGCACCGGCCCTATATTCCCAAGGACAGGCTCCGTGATGAGGCAGGCTATCTGGCCTTTGAATTTTCTTATAACAGCTTCCAGGGCTTCCAGGTCGTTGTAGGGCACCTGAAGTGTGTTTTTAGCGGTATCCAACGGCACCCCTTTGGAGTCAGGAATGCCTAGGGTCGTGGCCCCTGAGCCTGCCTTGATGAGGGCGCTGTCGTGGGCTCCATGAAAGCCTCCCTCCACCTTGATGATCTTGTCTTTGCCCGTGGCACCCCTGGCCACCCTTATGGCCGCCATGGTGGCCTCGGTCCCCGTGCTCACGAACCTGAGCATCTGGAGGCTTGGGTAGAGCCTGGTGATTCTTTCCGCCATCTCCACCTCGATCTCGGAGGGAGTTCCGTAGAGCCAACCTTTCTGGAGCTGCTCCTCCACGACCTTGATGATGGCTGGATTTCCGTGGCCCAGTATCATGGGGCCGTAGGCCAGACAGTAATCGATGTACCTGTTACCGTCGACGTCCCAGAGGAAAGGTCCATCTGCCCTCGACGTGTAGAAGGGGAAGGGCTGTATCGCCCTCACAGGGCTGCTCACACCTCCTGGTAAGAGGCAGCGGGCCTTGGCAAAAAGCCTTTCTGAGGCATCAGAACGCATTGGGGCGCACCACTTATGCAATCGGTGGATAGTTAATCAATCTTGCGATCGCTTAAACCTCTGCGAAGGCGGCTACGAAGATGAGCCCTTTTTGCCCCCAGCTCCTGCAGCAAGTTCACGAAGATGAAGCTTCATCTTGGGTAGAAAAAAGGTTGTATCTATATGGCCATATCGATCCAAATTCTTTAATTTCTGATTAGGTTTAGCGCAAAGTTTATATGAACGCGTGGCTAGACTGAAGTATTATACTGAGATAGTTATGACGCCGGATAGGATGCATAGGGGGTTGATATCCCAGCAAGAGATGCTAGATGTGCCCCGTCACAGGCAGGCTTCTACAACCCTGACCTCTGCTCCTGTTCCAGGAATCAGCTCAGAATCATCTCATGGGGATTAGAGGGGAGATTTATGAGATATGGATGGAAAAATATTAGGGCAATAGCCCTCTGTGCGGTGGTCCTTCTGGCCATTCTTGGCACCAGCCAGGCAACGGGGTCGCATATATTGAGCTTGAAAGAGACCGCTCCAGGTACATCGTCTCTGGCTGCAGGAGAGAAGACCGGATTTGATGTCAAGCCCGGAGAGAGCGTAGATATGCACGTGGTTCTGGCAGGGATTACTGCTCCGCCAGTTGCAGGATGGAATCTATACCTGAGTTATGATCCGAAGGTTATAGCCAGCGTATCCTTGGAGAATTCTCTATACAAGACCAGCAAGTCAGAGCAGATAGAGCCGGGCCTCTTCCACTTTGAGGGCTCCGAGACCCTGGGAAAGGCCAACGGAGACGTGGACCTGGCAACTTTGAGGCTCAATGTGGACCCCAAGGCTCTCAGGGGCACAACTACTCTCAAGCTCATGGGGCCGAAGAAGGATGATACCAAGGGCACATCGTCCGCCTGGGGACCCTTCCTCTCCAAGATAAGCGGCATATCCTTCCAGGATACATCTCTGACGGTGAAGGGAGATGAAGCATCCTCTGAGGCGAGCGTTGTCACGCCAGAAGCATCATCCAATGAGATATCAGCTGATAAACCGGACGTACAGGTTTCTGCCCAAGGTAGCGCCACTGAAACCGAGGCTAACGTATCCAGCGCTGACCGGATCAAAGATATCAGGGAACGAATCTCCATGGCCAAGGCGAACGGTGATGCCAGCCAAACTGCTATCGCTAAGAATAAAGCAGCTCCGGATCAGAACACTATGCCACAAGCAGCTCCTGAAGTCGAGGCTCCTTCAATCGAGGTCGCAGAAGAAACGCCATCTCTCGGTGCTTCCGTCGACAGCACAGCTTCCAATCCGGAGCCTGCCAAAGACACCAATAAAGGTTCCATAAGAATAGGCGACGATATGGCCGATGCCTATGGCTCACTCTTCAACGACGGCAAGGGTCCCAAGGCCAGGAACAACCTGGAGATCCTGAAGAACCAGAGCACCAACATTGATCAATGTTGCAGCACCGCCATTCCAGGCTTATGCTACTACGAGTGCAGCCCCCAGCAGAATATAGATAAGATCATGGTCGGGAACAGGGGTGCCGCTTCCATGGGCAGCGCAGACTCAGCCAACAACGTAAAGATTGTATCCCACCAGGGGTAGAGAAAAGCAGGGAGGGTGCAGGTCCGCTAGCTGCCTATATCCCTCCCTTCTGCATCTTCAGCCATTTTTATAACATCCCTCAGGGGAACATCCGCCTCGAGGGCGATTCTTCTGCAGTCCTCGTACTCAGGCTTGGCCTTGAGTATCGATCCTCCAAACTTGTTGACCTTGAGGGCAACCTGGTAGCTTCTGCCTTTCACCTCTATCACAACAAGCTTCTCCTCGCGCTCTGCGGTGTACCTATGGAGGCTTGGAAAGACACGGAGGCCCAGGGAGCCGGTCTCAGCCATGATCATCCCGGCCAGCCTCTCCAGATCTTTCTCCCTGGCTATGACCCTGATCACATGTCCTGGCCTCCCCTTCTTCATCAGCGCCGGTAGGACTGAGACATCCAGGGCACCGACCTCCATGAGACGCTCTATGAGGTAACCCAGGACCTCTCCCGTGACGTCGTCTAGGTTGGTCTCCAGCTGAGCCACCTGATCGGGGTGGACCGAGTGGATGGCATGGACTGAGTGGTCATGCCCTACCTTTACCTCGCCCAAAATCCCTCTGAGGGCATTGGGCAACGGCATGACACTGGATCCCGCCCCATAGCCGACCTTCTGGGCCCTGATCTCTGGATAGAAGTCCAGGAAGGAATCAACTATGGCCGCCAGGATGGACGCCCCCGTGGGAGTCAAAAGTTCCTGATCCACAGGTCCTCCCTTCCAGGGAATCCTATGGGACCTCAGTATCTCCAGGGCGGCAGGTCCTGGCACAGGCAGGAAGCCGTGGGCTGACTTGACAAGGCCTCCACCTACGGATATGGGAAGGCAAAGGATTTTCTTTGGGGACAGGCTCTCCAGGGCTGCGCAGCTTCCTGCGATATCGGCCAGGGCGTCCAAGGCTCCCAACTCGTGGAATCTGACCCTGGAAGCCTCTATCCCATGGACCATAGCTTCAGCGCCTGCCAGGACATCCATGATCCTCCGGGCTTTATCCAGGACAGAAGGCCCAAGGCTCGATTCCTCGAGGATTTTCTTGGCCTCCTCCAGCGACTGATATCTCCTGTCAGAGACGACCCTAGCCCTGGAGGCGACGATGTGACCCCGCTCCTCACTGGTGACCTCCAATCTACATCCCACCGACTCCACGGCCGCAGTCACAGCTTCTGGGTCAGCGCCCAGGTCCAGGAGGCATCCCATAATCATATCGCCGGAAGCACCTGCATAAGGGTCCAAGAGGAGGGCCTTCATAGCCGATTAACTTGACGTAAGTTGTTAAATATGAATTGGTTACATATTATGACATTCAATCTCAAGGCCAGAACGAGTGGCCCAGTGGCTACGAATGGGCCGTCCTACCTGTGACCACGGTTGGTTCCCTGCTGGCCTTGATACAGGGTTCAACCCTTCTCATAGCTTTACCTCAAATGCTGACCCATCTCCAGGCGGACTTCCTGATCATCATGTGGCCCGCCTGGGCTATCTCCTGCTAACCACTGCCCTGGTGCCGGTGATTGGGCGACTGGCGGACATGTTCGGGAGGAGGAAACTCTATGACGCCGGCTTTGCCGTCTTCACTTTAGGCTTCCTCCTCCTAGCCGTATCCCTGATCGCCTTTCATCTGATTGGCATGGTCTACATCTACATCCTTTTCGGCTTGGCCGTCTTGGGCTTAGGAGCCTTCTTCATAATGGAGCGCAGGGTGGAGCAGCCCATGCTTGACTTCAGGCTCTTTGAGGACAAGCTCTTTGCCTGCGCATCTTTGGACAGCGCCTTGAACGGCACGGCCATGGGCGCAGTCCTCTTCGTCCTCATATTTTTCTTCCAGGGGCCTTACGGCTTAGACCCTCTCTTGGCGGGGATACTGATGGCTCCCTTCGGCCTGGCCTTCCGGATCGTGGGGCCCATATAAGGTCATCTCTCAGATAGAATGGGCTCCAGGGGCCTGGTCACAGCCGGCCTCCTGGGCATGAGCACCATAGTCAGCACCACCCCCTACTGGATCCTGGCAGTATACATGGCCCTCATGTGCGAGAGGTCTCGGCCCTCTTCGGCTCTCCCAACACCAATACTATCATGACCTCGGTGAAGCCAGAGCAGAGGGGCATGGCCTCCGGGTACCGCCGGTCCAAGGGACCCGTGGAAGCTTCCGGCCATGGCCGCAGCCAGGCTCCTGTCAGCCAGGGTCTTATTTATGACCCAGTAGCCCTGGGCGTTATATTCCTATCAGTATGGATGAGCCCTTGGTGGTGAAGGCAGACATGGATTCAAAGAGGCCGTCTATCATGCTGATGCCCAGGAAGTAGTAGGGAAGGGCACCCAGGAAGACGGCGGCCAGCCATCCGAAGGGGCCTACCATGGCAAAGCCCTCGTTGTGGCCCATCTCGACTCTGGAACCTGACTGAGCCAGGATGATGCCCGCCAGCGGTGTAATGAGAGTGGTTAAGGTAAAGGCCAAAACTCCTCGGGTCTCACCGTAATGGGAGGCGATACCTACAGGAACCAGCAACATCATAAATAAGATCTTGAGAAGAGATCCCAGCAATCGCAGAACTACTCTAGTCTTCATCGTCTTCCTGGCCCATAGGTAGATCTCGTTAGAGCACCCAACCACATTTTTCAAGTATAAAAATATAAGACCAAAAGCCTATTAAGGATATTATGAAAGGTTATTCAGTTAGATAAGCATTAACCTTTTGTACCCTTATGCCTTTGTGAAAGGTAATAATCACAAACATCGGTTGAAACATAAAGGCACAAAGTCGCAAAGAGCAATGTGTTCTTATCCATATAGTTTGGAACCAAAAGCGTGCTTAGGGATGGGTATCTGAAAGGGTCATAGCCCGGACTAGGGCCATGACCACGATTCTGGCAAAGGACTCTAGCAACCTGCGCTGCTAGGGCAGCAGAAATCTATCCGGCCTTCCGAGGCTTACTCACATGACGCCGATGATGACCTCATTGGCCTTTAATGGCAGGTAGAGCAGGTTGGCCGATTATATGGACTCCATCCCGCGGCGCCTGGCAGGCTGGCCGTGCTCCCGGAGTTCCAGCGGCAGGGGATAGGCTCCGGGATGGTCTGGGAAGAAATTGAGATCCTCAGGGGACAGGGGATGCTCTTCAGAGCAGTGCTCGGCCACCCGGAGTACTACCCTGTCTTCGGCTTTGAGTGGGCGTCATTAAGGGGCATACGCAGCCAGTGGGAAGGTGTCCCTGATGAGGCCTTCATGGTTCTGATACTGGACCAAAAGATCATGGCCGGCGTAAATGGTCATCGACAGTTTAAGAGACGGATTCGGCGAGGTCACGTAGATCTGCCTCCTGGTCGATCAAAAGATCCATCCTAAGACCGGTATTCTACTCCCGGGCTTTCGTCCGATAGAAATTAATACCACCTCCTACAAGCTAAAGTCCACGAAAAAGGAGGATCACTATGGGAGACAACGCTATAGCTATTGTACTGATCGTTTTGGGGTTTCTGGTAACCTTTATGCTGCCGCTGTACGCCCTTGCAGCCATATTCATGTAAGGCTTAACAGTGCAGTGATATCTTTTTACTAAGGGCAAGTTAACTGATTAGTTTATTTTTTCCTCCAGTTGGGGCTGTAGATGTAAGGATGTGGCCGGCGGGAGGCTTAGAGTAGGGTAGGTGGGGTTTGAAGAGTCGGTTAGCCCTGTACATTGCCCTCCTGCTGTATCTGGCATGCTGGCATGCCAGGTATCGGTAGATGAGCGAGGAGAAACGACCTCTGGCTCCTCATCTCCATCTACGAGGACGTGGGCATCACCGTAGACGACCTGATCTTCTTCCTGGCCACCCACGGTTTCGATGCTCATCCCTACAAATCCTATGTCTCGATCAAATTCTCCAACGGAAAGGAGGCCTATCTCACACCCAACGGCGTCGAATCGAAACTCACCGACCTGTGGATGAGCCAGCCTACTGAGTCTTCAGGGCCCTTCAAGGTCCTGCATGAAGTGGTGCCATAAATGTAAATATGACCTACGATCGCACCTCTGGCACTAGAATTCATCAAGGAGATCAAAACAGGTACCTAATCTTTCCCTTGGAACCTCTGGGCATGTGCCTGGACGGCTCCCAGCAGCTCGCTAAAGCCTATGAAAGCGTTGGATATGGCAAGTTCTACCTCTTTGATCGGTTTACCTGAAGGCTCACGCTAAGTTCATAGGTTATGCTGCCTCCAAGGGCATGGTCTTTGTCAAGGTTGAGGATCTGGTTGAAAAGGCAAAGGCATGTGTTTAGCTCATCATAACCCACACCGGTAAGTTCATTTCGTGGTATCTCGTATAATCAGCCCTATATAGAAGACTTAGCCTGATGATCTCGTTTTTCTATATAGGTCTAGTGGTTTGATCCTGTGCTGGCTCGAGGGAAAACAACATCATGCGGCCCATTAGATTGAGCTAAACATCTACAGGCAAGGAGATAATTTTTTTTAATTTTAATTACTTTAGCGTAAGCCCCGACCTAGAGCCTAATCCTTATCCCAAAGAGCCGCTCGAACTTATCGTACTTGGCCCTGGCCCTGTAGAGGTTCTGCCTGGAGACCTCCTCGCCCCTCTCTGCGGCCTCCATGGCCTTGATCTCCCCCGGTGAGAAGACAACCTCTAGCTGTTCCC
>Ga0181520_10011799_pt1 | contig 11388 bp, 8 predicted proteins | sample PEATcosm2014_Bin_29_FD_132451 | JGI IMG/M metagenome (GOLD analysis project Ga0181520, IMG submission 132451) | Peatland microbial communities from MTU Mesocosm Facility, Houghton, MI, USA - PEATcosm2014_Bin02_30_metaG | ecosystem: Environmental > Terrestrial > Soil > Wetlands > Peat | place...
AGTTGGAAGAAGTGGCCATGCCGCAGCCGGGCGCGGGGGAAGCGCTGCTGCGCGTGCGAGCCTGCGGCGTGTGCCGCACTGATCTGCACATCGTGGAAGGAGAACTGGCGCCGCGGCGGCCGTTGATTATTCCCGGACATCAGATCGTGGGTGATGTGGTGGCGCCGGCGCCGGCCGGACTGACGGCGGGCGCGCGCGTAGGCGTGGGCTGGCTGGGCGGCACGGATGGCGCGTGCTGGTATTGCCGGCACGGCATGGAGAACCTGTGCGACGCGCCCACTTTCACCGGCTACGATGTGAACGGCGGCTACGCCGAGTACGCCGTGGCGCGCGCGGATTTCGTGTATCCGTTGCCGGAGGGTTTGAGCGATCTGGACGCGGCGCCGCTGCTGTGCGCCGGCATCATCGGCTTCCGCAGCCTGCGCGTGGCTGGCGTGGAGCCGGGCGAGCGTGTCGGGTTGTTCGGATTCGGCGCTTCGGCGCATCTCGCGATCGCCGTGCTGCGCGCGTGGAAGTGTGAGGTCTATGTCGCGACGCGCGGCGCCGGGCATCGGGCGCTGGCCGGATCGCTGGGCGCAACCTGGGTGGGCGCGGAGCAGGACCGGCCGCCGGTGGAACTCGACCGGGCGGTGACGTTCGCGCCATCGGGCGACGTGGTGGTGGCGGCGCTTCAGAGCCTGCGCAAGGGCGGTGTGGTGGCCATCAACGCGATTCATCTCGACCGCATGCCGCAGTTCGATTACGATTCGCTGCTGTGGGGCGAGCGGCAGATCCGCAGCGTGGCCAACATGACGCGCACCGACGCGCGGGATTTCCTGAGTGTGGCGGCGGAAATCGGGCTGCGGCCGCGGGTCACCGTGTTCCGGCTCGAACAAGCCAACCAGGCGCTCGAGGCGGTGAAGCGGGACGCCATCGACGGTGCGGCGGTTATCGTGCCATGAAACGGCGGTCGCGCCGCAATTCCCATTCGGCGCAGATGGCGGAGAGCAGGCGCGCGACGCCGGAGGCCCAGTCGGGGAACAGGTCCACGTACTGCCACTCGCGCTGGATGGAGCGGGGTACGCGGCATGCATCCAGGCGCACCGGCACCAGGAAGATCTCCTCCAGCGGTACGCGGCGCGCGCAATCGAGTGCGTAGCGGATTTCGGCTTGAAAGCCGCCGCGCCTGTTCACCGAGCGCGAAGAAAAGCAGGGCACGCAGAAATCCGAGGTCTCGATGGCGGCTTCGAGGGCGCGCGCCCAGTTCTGGCCCGGCAACAGTTTCTTGCTATCCATCCAGGGGCTGAAACCGGCGCGTTCGATGGCCAGATAGAGCGCGGCCGCGGCGGCCCGGTCTTCCGTGCCGTAGGCGATGAAAATGGCCGGACGCGTGTGCGGGGCAAAGCGGAAGCCCGCCACCGGATGGGGGTAGAAGGTGCCCAGCCCGTCGATTTCGACCGCCTTGCCTTCGGCCAGACCGGCCAGAACGGCGCGCGAGAATCTTTCGAGGACGGGAGAGTCAACCATGGCGGGGGGCGCCCTCGCGGTCGAACGCCAGGTTTCCATTGGGTTTGACGGTGAATTTTCCTAGGCCGGGCAGGCTGGCGTCCTGGCCGCGGCGGAGGTCGGCGACGATTTCCCGCACCAGGCGGTCGAGGCAGTCCGCGGCCTGGCCGACGCTGGTCCTGGATTGCCGCGCCATCCGTTTGGCGATATCCGACTTCTTCATCTCGTTTCGACTCTAGCAGGCGCGGCCTCGATCGAGCCGTTGCCCAGCCGCGGCTGTCGACGCTAAGTGATTGAAATGAAAGTTGAAACAGAGAGCCGTTGGGGAGCGCCAGGAGGCGTGATTTTGGATCTTAAGGTATTTTAATTACTATTTATGGCGCGGTTTATCGTGTGCGCGGTTATCATAAGCACCAGACGGGGATTTCTCGTCCAACCCTCCAAAGGAGAATGGGAAGAATGAAGAAGTTGATGAGTCTGATGCTCGGCCTGGCCTTCATCGGTGGTTCGGTTGTTCTCGCTGACGATGCCGCTGCTGCCAAGGACACCACCAAGACCGCGACGACGAAGAAAGCCACCAAGGCGACCAAGGCAAAGAAGACCACGGTAGACACGACGAAGAAGACCACGTAGGAGAGAGATCTCTACTGGTTGCAAAAAGAGCCGCGTAACAGCTTTAATAGGCTGCCGCGGCTCTTCGTGTTTCTTGGGGCCGAGGGCACATGAAGGCGTTTTAATTAGCGCTTAAGGGCGGGTTCATGTGGGGGTGGGTATGATGGATTCAGGACGAGAAAGCTCGTCCAACCCTTTAAAGGAGAACCGCACAAAATGAAGAAACTGATGACTCTGATGCTCGGCCTGGCGTTCCTGGGCACGACCGTTGTTGTTTTCGCCGACGACGCATCCACCACCACCACCGCCAAGAAGACCACCAAGACGAAGGCGACGAAGACGAAGAAGACCACGGCCGCCAAGACCACCGCATAAACGGCAGCCAACTCAGTTCGTATTACTCGAAAGCCGCGAGCAGCGATGGGCTGCCGCGGCTTTCTTATTGTGGAGCCTGCCTGGCACCCCAATCCCCGTGTAACCTTAAGTAAAGAAGCGACGCCCCTCAGTTTTGGAACCTTCCAGGTTTTGATCAAAGCGATGAAATCTCTTGGAGTCATAGTTTTAGCGACGCTGTTTTGCGTCGGTGCAAGAGCTCAGACGCCGGCCGCGCCGGTGCGCGTGCGGGTTACGGGAACGGTCGTCAGCGTGGACGCCGCATCCGGGCGCATTGCGCTTAAGACGGACAAAGGCGATGTCACAACCGTGACCACCACCGAGAAATCGTTCCTGCGGCGTCTGCCTCCGGGTGAGAACGACACGAAAAAGGCGACGCCGGTCAGTGTGGGCTACGTTGCGGCGGGCGACCGGGTGGTGGCCAGCGGGCAGTTTGGAGCCGATCAGAAGTCGTTCGAGGCTCACACAGTGTTGGTCATGCCCAAGGCCAACGTCGACGCGGTGCACGCTAAGGAAGAGGAAGACTGGCAGAAGCGGGGGACGACTGGAATTGTTACCGAAGTAAACTCGGCGGCGAAAACCATCGTCATTAAAGCGGGGCGCGGCCAGTACACGGTGCAGACGGCGGCGGCCACTGAACTGCTCCGTTATGCGCCGGATTCGGCGAAACTGGCCGATGCCAAGGCGGGAACGCTGGGCGAGATCCGGGTCGGCGACGAGTTACATGTGCTGGGAGACAAGAACGCGGAGGGGACGGCGATCACGGCGGAAAAAGTGGTTTCGGGCTCGTTCCGGCAGATCGCCGCGACGGTCGATGCGGTGGATGTCGCAGGCGGCACGCTGAGGGTCAAGGATCTGGCGACCAAGAAGCCGACGGTGCTGGTGCTGAAGATCACGCCGGATACGGTGATTCGCAAGCTGCCGGAGCAGTTGGCGGCATTTCTGGCGCGGCGTTACAACGCCGCCGCAGGAGCGGGCGGCGCTGCGGGGTCGCGCGGCGCAGGCGGGAACTGGCCGCAGGGAGGGCAGGGCGCGGCGGGCGCGGGCCGCGGCTACGGCGGACCGGGCAGTAATGGCGGCGGGCGCGGCGACATCAAGCAGATGCTCGACCATCTGCCGGCGGCGCAACTGGCGGATCTGAAGCGTGGCGACGCCATCATGGTCTCCACTACCGAAGGAACCGATGGCATGCACCTGACCGGCATCATGATGCTGGCGGGAGTGGAGCCGCTGTTGACCGCCTCGCCCAATTCGACGCGCGACATCATGGGCGGCTGGAACCTGGGCGGTGGTGGCGAGGGAGCCGAGGGCAATTAGGGTTACGTCGGGGGATGTGCGGTTCAATCGGCGACGACCGCTCCCTACGGTGGCGGCTCCGATGCTTTCAGAGCCGCGACCATAGGGAGCGGTTGTTAAGCAATGAGCTTTAGGGGCAGCGGGGCGCACCGAGCCGCGCGGCGAAAAGCAACGAACTGAGGAAGCATGGGCAAAACTCGAGGAATTCTCTTTTTTCTATTGGCGGCGCTGCTGGGGGCAATCAGCCTTCCGGCGCAGACGGCAACCGGCGGTGTGCGCGGCGTATTGATCGACGACTCCGGCGCCGTGATCCCGGCCACGAATGTGACGGTGGCGCGGGCGGGCTTGACGAAGACGGCGCAGACGCAGGCCGACGGCACCTTTTCCGTGGTGGGCCTGACGCCGGGCCAGTACACCGTTTCGGTGACGTATCCGGGCTTCGCGTCGTTCTCGAAAGCGGTCAGCGTGGGCGCTGGCGCGCCCGTGCAAATGTCGATCCGGCTGGCGGTGAGCGCGGAAAAACAGGAAGTGACGGTGGCAGCCGAGTCGGGACCGTCGGTGAGCGTGGAAGCCGATAACAACGCCACCGCGATTGTCATGAAGGGAGAAGACCTGGAGGCGCTGCCGGACGATCCCGACGACTTATCGGACGCGCTGCAGGCGCTGGCCGGGCCGGGCGCCGGTCCCAACGGTGGGCAGATTTACATCGACGGCTTCAGCGGCGGACAGCTTCCGCCCAAGGAATCGATCCGCGAGATCCGCATCAACCAGAATCCCTTTTCGGCGGAATTCGACCGGCTGGGTTTCGGCCGCATCGAAATTCTCACCAAGCCGGGCACGGACAAACTGCACGGCATGGTTTCGCTCAACGATTCCAACGCCGTCTTCGACTCGCGCAACCCGCTGGCGTCTAATAAGCCGGATTACTCGAACCGCATGATCAGCGCCAATCTCGGGGGCAGTCTCAATAAGAAGACTTCGTTCTTCGTGGATTTCAACCGGCGCGACATCACCGACAACTCAATCACCCACGCCACCTACGTGGATCCCACGACCCTCGATAGCACGCTGATCGGGACGTCGGTCGTCGCGCCTTCCACGTTCACCACGATATCGCCCCGCATCGACTACCAGTTGAGCACCAACAACACGCTGACGGTGAGATTCGAAGAGCGGTTCAGTTCGAAGGACAACGCCGGCCTGGGCGGCACGCACCTCCCGCCGGCTTACACCACCGACCAGGCCTTCAACACCAGCGGCAATGGGCAGAACCTGATGATCACCGAGGATGCGGTTCTGGGCCCGCGGGCGGTCAACGAGACGCGGTTGCAATTCGTGCGCAACTACAGCGCGTCGGCCGGCAACGAGATTCCCTCGATCGGTGTGGCGGGCGCGTTCACCACAGGTGGCAACGGGGTGGGAAACCAGTATGACACCAGCCGCCACTTCGAGCTGACGAACTTCACGTCGATATCGCACGGCACGCACACCATCAAAGTCGGCGCGCGCGTGCGGCGCGACGGCGACCAGAGCAATCAGCCCGGCGGGTTTAACGGCTCGTTCAGTTTTCTCGGCGGTCTGGCGCCGGTGCTGCTGGCCGGCAATACGGTGGAGACAGACGCAAATGGCAATCCGGTCACCGAGAACCTGACGTCGGTGGAACAGTACATTCGTTTCCTGTCGCTCCAGAACGCCGGGTACGGCCCGGCGCAGATTCAAGAGCTGGGCGGGGGCCCTTCGCGATACTCGATTGAGAGCGGGCTCGCCTACGTGAGCAAGGTCCGTTACGATGGCGCGCCATTCATCCAGGACGATTGGAAGGTGAGGCCCAACCTCACGCTGAGTTTGGGAATGCGTTATGAAATACAAACGCTCGTGAGCGATCATCGCGACTTTGCGCCGCGCCTCGGCTTCGCCTGGGCACCCGGTTCGCCCAAGAACGGGAAGCAGAAGACCGTGATTCGCGGCGGGGCCGGCATGTTCTACGACCGCATCGGGCTGGGCGATTTCGAAACCTCGTATCTCAACAACGGAATTAACCAGCTCCAATACACGGTTTACAACCCGCAGTTTTACATCAACAACATTCCGCCGATTTCGACCCTGAATGCGGGACAGAATTCGATCTTCGTGGTGGACCCGAAGCTGCGCGCCGATTACAGTATGCAGGAAGCCATCGGTGTGGAGCGGCAACTGCCGCGCAACACCACGGCTTCGATGTTCTACACCTACAACCGCTCCGAGCACCTGTCGCAGACGGTGCCGATCAACTCGCCGAAGCCGGGGACCTACAACCCGCTCGAGCCACTCAGCGCATCCAACGGCGTATTCCCCTACGGCTATAGCGCGGGCAACATATTCGAGTATGAGTCCGGCGGGTACATGCGGCAGAGGATGCTGATGGCGAACTTCAACACGCGTTTCAGCCAGCGGGTCTCGCTGTTCGGAAATTACTCGCTGACCTATGCCCACGATTTGCCCTCGACCCCGACCGACCCATACGACTTCGCGCTGGATTACGGGCGCTCGAATTTCGACCGGCGGAACAGTTTCATGCTGATGGGATCGGTGGTGGGGCCGAAGAACATTCGCGTAGCGCCGTTCATCAGCCTGCGGTCTGGCGGGCCTTACGATGTGCTGGCAGGGACGGACCTGTACGGCACGACGAACACCAACGCGCGTGCGGCTTTTGCACCGCCCGGCACTCAGTGCGCCGGCTTTACGGGAAGCAACGTGGTTCTCTCCGGCGATGTGGTCTGCTCGCCGGCGGGCAACTTCACGACTTCCTATAACGTGGCGAACCCAGCCAATCTGGTTCCGCGGAACTACCTGACCATGCCGGGCCTGCTTTCGGTCAATATGCGGATATACCGGGTGTTCGGTTTCGGCGCGTTACGCGGCAACCAGGCGCAGGGCAGCCGCGGCGGCGGCTGGGGTGGTCCCGGAGGCGGCGGCCCTCCCGGAGGTGGCGGGCCTCCCGGCGGCGGTGGCATGAGGGGCGGTGGTGGCGGCGGCCGCGGCATGGGCGGTATGTTCGGCGACTCGACCGAGCACCGCTTCAACCTGACGCTCGGCGTGAACTTCACCAACATCCTGAACCACTTCAATCCCGGCGGATACCAGGGCGTCATCACATCGCCGTACTTTTTGGAACCCACCAGCGTGAACACCGGTTTCGGCGGCGGGGGCTGGGGTGGTCCCGGAGGCATGGCGGGATCGACCGCCAACAATCGACGCATCGACTTCCAGTCGCGACTGACGTTCTAGGCATGTGCTGACCGCTCCCTTCTGGTCGCGGCTCAGAAGCGCGTTTCGGGCTTCGGCGCACGATTGTCTGTTCGCGCGAACCGGCGGCGAAAGACCGCCGGCGCTACCGCCCGTTCGCTAGCCGCTGTCGGCTTCGGTCGGCTCGACCAACTTGTCGACGTGAACGCTGTAGATGGCGGGGCGGCCGTCGCGATCGCTCTGGAAAAACACGTGCCGGCTGTCGGGGGAAAAAACCGGCGCCACGGTCTCCGGGTTGGCTGCCTTGTGCTCGCACAGGGTGAATTCGCGGCGGGTGACGCGCAGCAGCAACAGCACCGTGGGCGAACTCCGGTTGGCGCTGGCGCCGACGAACACGGACGAATCGCGGTTGGCGCCGAAGCAGGCGAACTGGCTCGTCCTGGCGACCAGGCGGTCGGCGGCGGCATCCGGCGAGAACTCGCGAATGGCGTGCAATTGGGCGGGGTCATCCGGGAAATTCAGGTATTGCAAATTCTTTCCGTCGGGGCTCCATAGAGTGGAGCCGATGTGGCCGGGCGCCAGCTTGAGGCGACGGTTATTGGCGCCGCTTGCATCCACCAGCCAGAGCGCTTCGGCGGCTTGCCGGTACAGAATCTGATCGCGGCCGGGCCGCGCCAGAGGATGCTCGATCGGAAACCGCGCTTCGATCACGGTGCGGGAGATTCCTTGTGCCAGGGATACCCCGCGCAGGCGAGAGCCTTCACCGCGCCGCTCGGCGAAAAGCGCGTGTGCACCATCCGGTGTCAGGCTCATGCCGGGACAACGTTGCCAGCCGTCCGGAATCCCATAGATTTCACGCTGCCGCAGAGTGGCCAGGCTGATAAGCAGCAGAGATCGCCCGGCGAAGCAGCAGAATGACCGGTTGTCGGGCGAAAGCGCCAGCGACGCGACGTCCAGATCCGCGACTTCGGTCAACTGGCGCGCCTCACCGGTCTTCAGGTCGATGCGGAAGGCCTGCGGCTGGCCGGTGCTGTCGGCGCCATAAAGCAGGCTGGCGCTCGAGCGCGCCAGGGCGCGGTTGTAATAAGCCGGCAGTGCGCTCGAATGCGTGGGATCGGTGAGGCGAACGACTTCGATCTCGGTGGTGGGGTCCTCGTAGCGCAGCCACTCCGGGGCAAGTGCAGTACCCTTCTGGCTCTGCGCCGCCAGCCTGGGGGCGGCCAGCGCGAAAGCGAGGAACGCTCTGCGCGAGGCTCGGCTCGCGGTACCCGCCATGATTCGATAGTAGCAACAGAGGCCGCACGAGACGGATTGGGGAGGGAATCGATGGAGTGCGCCGGCATCTGGACATTTCGGAGACAATCAGTTACTCTGCACCTGTGCAATCCGGCATGTTGGTCCGGCAACGCGAACCTGGGAGGAGCGATTGCCAGTGTCCTTTTCCCGAACGCCCTGCGGACGCCGGCGGCCTGCCGGACAAACGTCGTCTAACTGCAGCGAAGAAATGGCGCTGCTACGGACAGGCACTCTTGTGAAGGAGACATAGCCGGGGAATGCTCGAGCCACGGGTGCGTCACGGGCAGCGGTTCGCGGGGCCCTTCCTGCGCCATTTCCTGCAAGCGGAGGAAGGAGGCAGCCGCGCATTGGATGCTGCTAAGCCATTGCTGCTGGCTCTGGCGCTACTCGCTGTTGCCCTGGCGGCCCTCAACGGCCTAGCCCGTTCGCTCGGCGATAGTCCGCAGTTCTCATTCACGCTGGCTGGTTCGTTTGCGATCTACCTGGCGACGCGCCCCGCGCGGCGTGAGGTTGTCGTCACGGTTCTGCTGGGCTTGGCACTTCGACTGGCTTATGAAGTCATGGTGGGCGTGCCGCCCTACTTTGGCTCGATTTTGATCTGCTTCGCCGGATTCCTGGGCGTCGCAGGTTTGATGGTGCTGGCCTTTAGGGCGTTGCGCGACAAACGCTATCTGGCGTTTGGAACTGCCGCTTTTTTCCCCTTCGTTTCGATCCTGGTGGGCTTCGTTCTGGTCGCCCTCCGCCGCCTGTCTCCCACTACGTTGGATGCCCACCTGCTGGCTGCGGATGGCACGCTCGGTTTTCAGCCGAGCTTCGTTCTCGGCAGCGTGTTGCTGGGACGTAAGTCGCTTTGGGACCTCGCCTCCACCGTGTATTATGCGTTGCCGTTTGCGATTGCCCTGCTTTGCGCCGCACAGTTCGAGAAGAACTTCAACGAGGTCCGCCGTCTGTTGTCCTTGTTCATAGCCATGAGCGTGGCGGGACTAGCCCTCTATGCAGTATGTCCGGCCACGGGACCAATCTACGCCTTTCGCGACTGCTACCCCTTCAAACCTCCGCACCTGACCTATCGTGAGATCGGTGCCGCGCTGTTCGTCCCGCTGGCGCCGCGCAACGCGATGCCTTCCGTGCATTTCGGCACGGCTCTGCTGGTTTTTTGGAATACTGCGGATCTGCGGAAGGCCGGCCGGATTGCAGCGGGACTGTTTCTGGCGGGGATGGCATTCGCGGTTCTGGCGTTGGGCGAACACTACTTGATCGACCTGATCGTTGCGGTTCCGTTTTGTCTCGTGTTTCAGGCCGCCTACACAAACTCCAACCCGGTGAATTCGAGAGCAAGGTATCGCGCGATATGGGGGAGCGCCGCATTGGTGGCGGGGTGGATACTCATGTTGCGTTTCTGCATTGGCACGGTGATAGCGTGGCCCGCCGTTACCTGCACCGCCTTCGTCGCTACGCTTGGGTTTTCGATTTGGGCGCGGCGCGAATTGTCCCTGGCTGGTCCGGTTGCCGGGATTTGACCGGCTCTCCCAAAGTCAACCACCTCCGCGGCCGGGCGGAGCGAGACCGGCGGGCGCTACGGAGTAAAATAGAGTTTACGGACTTTTCTTTCCCCTCATCGAGAACTACATGATTGTTGATGCCGTCCTGGCAAAGATTTTTGGCACGAAAACCGAACGCGAGATCAAGGAGATGCAGCCCACGGTGGCGGCGATCAACGATCTCGAGGCGTCGATGCGCGAACTCAGCGACATCGACCTGGCCGCGAAGACGATCGAGTTCAGGGAACGCATCGCGCAAGGCGCGCCGCTCGACGATCTGCTCATCGAGTCGTTCGCGGTAGTGCGCGAGGCTGGGCGGCGGGTGCTGAACATGCGGCACTTCGACGTGCAGTTGATCGGCGGAATCGTGCTGCACCGGGGCAAGATCTCGGAAATGAAGACCGGCGAAGGCAAGACGCTGGTCGCGACGCTGCCGAGCTATTTGAACGCGCTCGAAGGCAAGGGCGTGCACCTGGTGACGGTGAACGATTACCTGGCCAAGCGCGACTCGGAATGGATGGGCCGGCTCTACAAGTTTCTGGGACTTCAGGTGGGGGTGATCGTCCACGACCTGGACGACCAGGAGCGCAAGAACGCGTACAACTCCGACATCACTTACGGCACCAACAACGAATTCGGATTCGATTACCTGCGCGACAACATGAAGTTCCGGCTGGAGGATTGCACGCAGCGCGGGCACCACTACGCGATCGTCGATGAAGTGGATTCGATCCTGATCGATGAAGCGCGGACGCCGCTGATCATTTCCGGCCCCAGCGAGGAATCGACCGACAAGTATTACAAGGTGAACCGCATCATCCCGAAGCTGGTGCGCGGCGAGGTGATCGAGGGCAGGGAACCGGGGGAAAAGTACACCACCGGCGATTACACGATCGACGAAAAGCACAAGAGCGCGGCGCTCACCGAAGAGGGCGTGTTCAAGGTCGAGAAGCTGCTCAGCGTTCCCAACCTGTACGACCCGGCTTACATCGAATTCAATCATCACGTACAGCAGGCGCTGCGCGCGCACGTGCTGTACGCGCTGGACCGCGATTACGTGGTGCGCGACGGCGACGAAGGGCCGGAGGTGGTGATCGTCGACGAATTCACCGGACGGCTGATGCCGGGCCGGCGCTGGTCGGACGGACTGCATCAGGCGGTGGAAGCCAAGGAGGGGGTCAAGATTCAGCGCGAGAACCAGACCCTGGCGACCATCACTTTCCAGAACTATTTCCGCATGTACAAGAAGTTGGGCGGGATGACCGGCACGGCGGAAACCGAAGCGGCCGAGTTCCAGAAGACCTATAAGCTGGACGTGACCGTGGTCCCGACCAACCGCAAGCTGATCCGCAAGGAAAACCAGGACGTGGTTTACCGCACGGAAGACGAGAAGTTTCGCAACGCAGCCAAGGAAATCAAGGCGGTGACCGAGACCGGGCAGCCGGTGCTGGTGGGCACCATCTCGGTGGAGAAATCGGAGCGGCTGTCGGGCATTCTGAAGCGGATGGGCGTGCGGCACGAGGTGCTGAACGCGAAGAAC
>Ga0181520_10011800_pt1 | contig 11387 bp, 11 predicted proteins | sample PEATcosm2014_Bin_29_FD_132451 | JGI IMG/M metagenome (GOLD analysis project Ga0181520, IMG submission 132451) | Peatland microbial communities from MTU Mesocosm Facility, Houghton, MI, USA - PEATcosm2014_Bin02_30_metaG | ecosystem: Environmental > Terrestrial > Soil > Wetlands > Peat | place...
CGACGTGACTACCGTATGTGGCCGTCAGATGCCCCGAAGCCAGGTCAAGCCGGAAATATCTTGGAGGCACACGTTGAGCCTTCACGACCAGACGGCAATGTGCGAGGTGTGCCAGGAGAAGGTAGGCGGAGCAGGCGTCTAACGGACCGGTTGACCGTTGGGGCCGCGGGTCGATATTCGACGGGGGCACAGATACCTGAAAAGTGCGGTGGAGCACTTCTTGACCGGCACGATGCTCGCTCCACTCGACTACGCCACCGGGTGCGAATGCACCGAATGCAAGAAGACCGACGGCCTTGCTCAATCACAGGTGAACAGGCGCGGCCGGTCGGCGGGCGCCTCCGCGCTGGAATGCACTCGGCTCGCGGGTCTAGCTTCGTGCTTAAGAAGGAACGGCCTCGCCGGGTGTCCCCACGGCGAGGTCGCTCCGCGTCCGGCAGTTGTCCTACCTAGATGCCCTAAGTACGATGTCGTCCGCACGACCCCTGCTTCCCTCGCAAGGCAAGGGGGTCGTGCGTCGTAGCATCCTCCAAAGCGAGCGACCCGCCGGCCTCTAAAGGTCGGTGGGTCGTTTCGCGACAAGCGAACCGAATCCGTGAGGTCACCTACGCGAAAGAGCTCGAGCGACACTTCGCTCCCAGTCTCGCCAAGACAGCCCGGCTCAGAAGGTCAGACGATCGGGGCCTCCCGGGCGTAGCAACGAAGGCCCTCATGGCGGGGGCGCCGGAGCTGCTCAGCGCTTCGGAGAAGCCTGTGCCTTGCCTCCGCCGTTCCATTGGGATCGAAGTGCCCGACTCGAGGCGAGGTCGACTGCGCCAACAGGGCGCGTACCGAATGTTGGGCCATGTTGGCTAGCGCGCTCGACAATTCGTTCGATGTCAAGTCAGAAATACCATGTGACCTGCGCCTTTAGTGGGCCGCCCGGGGCTCGAACCCGGCACCTTGGGATTAAAAGTCCAATCTGGCCCGTGCGGAGGCGTCTTGCGGCGTCTCGCCCCGTCTCAAATTTGCCGTCTGTACAGGGCTTGCGCGTTTCGAGCGAGACGCCCGGGGACGCTGGCAGACGCGTTCGGAAGCCGAATGTTGGGTGAATGTTGGGTGGGACGGCGCCCCGAACACAGCCGGGTACATCGAGCTTCCGCCCCGAGGGTCATTCAGTCTGGAATCCGCTCCGCCTGCAGTCCGCGGGGAGCTGGCCAGATGAAAAGCCCGGCGGCGGAGACCCCTACGAAGTCCGGCGCGTCCGTCGGCAAGCCTGTCACACGGGTACCCGTGCCAGAGCACGGCTGGAAGACCGGGGCGCTCACCCGCTTGCCATATACGGAAGCCGTGTTCCCCGGCACCCTCCGGCTGTTGTCCTTGGGGCTCCCTCAAGAACTTCCCTTTCAGCGCAACTGGAAGATGAACGAGTGCCACCAGATGTAGTGGGAGCTCTACTCGACGATCGACCACGTCGTTCCGGTTGCTCGCGGTGGCGTCGACGACGAAACGAACTGGGTCTACGTTTCGATGCGCACGAACGCGATCAAAGCCAACTGGACCCTCGACGAGCTGGACTGGAACGGCCCGCTTGTGCCGGGACAACTCACCGAATGGGATGGCCAGACGCAGTGGTGTCTAGATCACTTGAGGTGCACCCGGAGTTGCGCTCCGTGGACCCGTCGTTACGGGAGTGGGAGAGAGCTGCGCGGCTGGCCCTTGCCTAGTCGTCGACCTGCCGCCAGGCTTCGAGCAGCCGCCTACGACGAGTCTGATCAGGCGGAGACCGCCTCCAATTTGGCGGAGAAGCCCCCTGCTCGGGCGTGGCGGGACTCTCGATCACCGTCCGGGCTGGCTCACCCATCCTGGCTCGGCCCTGGCTCCTAATCGCGGTCCTCGCTGGCTGGCTCGCCGTTCTCCCAGCTAGTCCGCCATTGGTGGACGGCTGGCTGGCCCTCCTCTCTTATCCCAAGGCGCTCGCAACCGCAGGACCGTGCCGGCTCGAATCTGCGACCCTCACGTCGCCAATACTCTGGCAGACCGTCGGTCAGAACCCCTAGAACGCGCCAGTACGCCCTCCGAGCACCGCCGCACGACTCGTCAAGGAGTCGGCCTTCGGTTTCTTGCTCGACTTGTCATAGATGGCCCCGACAAAGGCGGGGCTCGCCGACTCGTTGGCGTAGTCGGCGGTGAAGCTCTTGGCGAGGCGGCCGAAGGCGCCGGTGAAGGCTCCGCCCGAGAGCAGGAACAGTTGGAACTCGGTGTTGGCAGCCGGCACGTAGCGGCCCACGAGCCTGGGGATAAGGCTGCCTCCGGCCGTGAACCTTCCCGACCCGGCACAGCAGGGGGAGACCATCTGGAATTGCCCGAAGCTCTTGGCGCTCGCGACTTGCGTCACGATCGTGCCGTCCCCTTTGTTCGCGAACGACGCACCTTCTTGAAGAAGGTACAAGGCTCGGGGGCCGATCTCTACGGTCCCGTCGTTGGTCGCGGGGAAAGCGCCGTCATCGTTGAACGTGCCGCCCGTGATGCCCAGCGCGCCCGCGTGAGTGTTCTGAAGCCCGGCCTGATATTGGACCGTCCACGACGGATCCTGGACCTCGGCCATAATCGTGCCATTGTTCCGGATCGAGCCGCCAGTGACGATCGCGGGGCCGCCGCTGTTCTTGCCCGACCCTTGCGCGTCGAGCACGATCGTGCCGTCATTGACCACGGTGCCGACCAATCCCAGGGTAGTGCCATTGTAATTGTTCCCATTGGAGTTGTAGGCCTCTCCCACAACCGTGATCTTCTGGCCTGCAGGGATCGTGCCGGAGATCTTGGCGGCTATCCAGTTGATCAGGAACTGGGCTGCTCCCGACTTGTCGACGAGCGTCGTGCCGTTTTGCAGGACGATCTCGTTGCCTTTGATCGGGCCGCCTGCCTGGGTCCAGGTCACGGTTCCGGCTCCCTGAGCGGCCGTGATCGCCCCGTCGTTGACGAGCTGACCGTCGTTCGTGAAACTCGCCGGCTGTGCGTAGACACCCTGCAGCGCGACGACGCTCAGCGAGGCATCCGGTGCGACGATGAACGAGCCGTCGTTGGTCACCGATGTCGCCTCGAGGAGACCTGATTCGTCGTGCACGCTCGCTCGTGTCTCGTTGGTCAAGGGGGCTTCGAACTGCGTGAAGTTCGCGTACTTGTTCTTGGGAGCCTGAGTCTCGGTCTCGATGCTGCCACGGTTGAGGATGGTTGCGCCGAAGACTCCCGCGTAACCACCGGATGGATTGCCCGGCAGCGTCAAACCGCCGTTGGTCGAGTCAAGAACGAGGTTGCCGTGAGCACTGATAGTGCTGGCGGCAGCAACGTCCAAGGAAACTGTGTTGACCTGTTCGTTGCTGTTCGACCTGCTGCCCTGCCCGGCGATTAACAGCGTCTGTGTTCCCGTCCCGCTTGCCTCGCCCAATGTGAGCGAATTCACGGTTGCACCGCTCTGGTTGGGATCGGCGGTGCCAATGCTCCACGGCGCAAGCGTCACGGTGTAGGTGCCCGGAACCGTGATGTAAACGTTGTCGGTGGAGGTCGGGATCCCGTTGGTCCAGTTGGCGGCCAGACCCCAAACGCCACTCGCGGCGCTCTTCCAACTGTCGGAGCCTATGGCTGTGCGCGGGCTCGTCGCCGCGTGCACGCCGGCCCCCGGTATCGCCAGGACACCGAGCATCGCGGCAATTATCACGAGAGAACGGCTACGGGTCATTGTGACGCCTTTCGAGATGGGTAGGGAAGGCCACTCACTACGGAGACGTCACGCGGACAGCGGCGCTTCGTGCCGTGAGGTCGGGCGCATCTTATTGCGGATCGGTGTCTCGACAAGCGCGGCCGGCTCTCCGATCGCCGATTGCCGTTCCGGCTGGCTGGCTCCTGTCCCGCTCCGCTTCCCCCCTCTAGCGGTTTCTACCGTCCCTCTCTCTTATCCCACCTGCGAGTTAATCGGTGGGCCCGACAGGGATCGAACCTGCGACCAAGGGATTAAAGAGTCCATCCGAGCCGGTGCTGAGGCGTCTTGAAGCGTCTCGTTTAGTCTTAGATTTGCCCTCTGATCAGGCTCTACATGTTTCGAGTAAGACGCTCGAGGACGGTCGCAGACGCGTTCGGAGGCCGAATGTTGGGTGAATGTTGGGTGGGAGACTCATACTCCGCCGGGATGATCAGACTTACGTCAACGTTCGGTACGTGACGGCGCGCCGTTGTCGTTCGGCACCCAGGCCCAGCGCCTTGTCTCCGTGACCCAAATGTTCTCCTGGTTGCGGCGCCAGCACCGCATCGCCTCCAACCCGGCAGGCGACATGCTCATGCCCCGGCCCGACCGGCGCTTGCCCGAGGCCACCTTGAGCGCCCAAGAAATGGCGGTCCTGCTCCGGTCCCCCGATGTCCCAAAACTTCTCGGGCTACGAGATCGCGCCGTGCTGGAGGTCTTCTACTCCTGTGGACTTCGTCGCGCCGAGCTCATCTCACTTTGGCTGAGGGACATCGACTTTGAGAGAGGGACCGTCTTCGTGCGATGCGGCAAGGGAGCCAAGGACCGCTATGCCCCGATCGGCGAAAGGGCTCTCTTCTGGCTGCGTCTCTATGTCGAGATCGTCAGGACGCGGTTCGTGACCGACCAGTTCCCCGACCATCTCTTCCTCTCTTCCAAAGGCACTCCCTTGTGCCCCGACTGGTTGTGCCGCAAGGTGCGCAGCTACCTCGCCAATGCAGGCATCGACAAGCGTGGCAGCTGCCACCTGCTACGTCACAGTGTCGCCACGCTCATGCAAATAGGCGAAGTTGCATCGGATGCATCACTCGGCATGGTTCGCGATCATCTCCGACCAGGAGCCTTGTGTCCGCTGTGCAAGCAAGTGCTGGCTACAACCGGCTGAACGGGCACCGAAGCTCCTGCTCAGCGCGGCATCCACCACCGGATGCGCAGCAGATGCAACAGTGCGGCATCTGGTGATGATGCATTCGGTGCCACGCGATGGCATCAAGTGCCCAATTGGGGGGAGGAAGCGCTCGGTGGCCAAACCTGCAGGTTCGGCGGCGTTGGTACTCGTCGAGTCGGTGGTGCCGCTGCATCCCGAAGACAACCTCTTCGAGGCGATGCTCGAAGGATGGCGGCGCCAGCACTGCGCCCGGCGGCTCAGTCCCGGCGTGATCGCACAGCGTGAGCGCATCGTTCGCCGTTTTGCCGAGTACACACAAGCTTGGCCCTGGCAGTGGCGGGCCGAGCATCTCGACGCTTTCTTGACCGAAGCGCGCTGGACGCATTCGACGATCCGCTCCTACCAGACCACGATCGCGCTGTTCATGGACTACCTATGCGACCCTCGCTATGGCTGGCCGAGCGAGTGCGACAAGCGGGTGGGCACGGTCCCGACCCAGATCTGCCATGAGCACAACAGGGCAACACACGTCGTCGAGATGGAGGGCCGTCCCGAGCGCCGACCCTTTAGCCGGAGAGAGCTGCAGGTCTTTTTCGACGCCGCCGACGAGGCGGTGGCCGAAGCCGCCCGCTCGTCAAGAAAGGGATGGCTCCCTGCCTTCCGGGACGCCGCGCTCTTCAAGGTCATCTATGCCTGGGGTCTGCGTCGACGTGAGGCGGCGATGTTGGATCTCGGGGACTTCTCGGCCAATCCGGCAGCACCTGAGCTGGGGTGCTTCGGCATGCTCGCCGTCCGCTATGGAAAAGCCATGCGAGGAAGCCCGCCTCGTCGACGCATGGTGGCCTCGGTCATGCCCTGGGCGGTGGAGGTGATCGAGCAATATGTGAACGAAGTGCGCCCTTTCCACTCGACGGCGGAACGAACCTCTGCCCTGTGGCTCACAGAACGGGGCGAGCGGATCTCGCCCCGGCGGATCGACGAGCGCTTTTCTGACTGGCGAAAGCGGGCAGAGCTGTCTGGCGAACTGTCGGTTCATTGCCTGAGACACTCATATGCCTCCCACCTTGTCGAAGACGGTGTCGACCCGTTGTTCGTCCAGCACCAGCTCGGCCACTCGTGGGCCTCGACGACCGCCGTGTACACCACCGTCGGTGCCGATTACACCAACAAGATGCTGAGGACGGCTCTTGATCGAGCCTTTGGCAACGAGGTCAGACCGTGACAAGAACAAAGAGCACCAAACAAATCTCATATCGTTGGAACCTGCGTATTTTGATGGCCGAGCGCGGCATGTTCTCGACCGCCGAGCTCGTGCCGCTGCTCTCTGGCCGGGGCGTGGTGCTCAGTCGCGAACAGGTCTATCGCCTGGTCGCCAAGGTCCCCGAACGTTTGAGTCTCACCACCCTTGCCGCCCTGTGCGACATTCTCGGCTGCAGCCCGGCCGAGCTCATAGAGGTGACAGCAAGCAACGACGCCACCCAAGGATTGCCGTCGGGGAGGAGGGCAGCACTTTCGGACATCCGCCCCCGGCGCGCAAAGGTGAGCCGTGGTGCCTCGTGAACGACAAGCGCTGGCGAGCTGAGCGAGAACTCATCGCCGCCCGGGTGACAAAGCTCGATCCCGGCATTTGCCCACAGGTCGTCGCCGAGGTGCTCGAGAACACAGGTCCGTATGCTCTTTCGGTCCTTTCCCGCTCGCTCAGAGACGACCCGAGAGCACTGTTGGCCGGAGCACCACCGGCAGTGGGCAGTCTTGTAAGGAGCCTGCGCGCCAAGGGTTCGTCGCTGCCCGAACCCTCCTGCCGCCGCTGCGGACGGACCGGGCCCGAGCTCGTCTGGACCGATTCAGGGGGAGTCTGCGCACGCTGTCGGCGGCGTGAGACGGCGAGCGCCTGTGCCAACTGTGGCGTCACAAAGCCCGTCTATGGCCGGGGAGAAACCGGTGAGCCGCTTTGCTCGGTCTGTGCCCCACGTCCGAAGCGCCGCTGCTCACGCTGCGGACGCCTAAGGGCGATCGCCCGGCGTGCCCACGACGGCGACGGTGAGCTGTGTGACTCGTGTTTCAAGGGTCCCGTCGCCACCTGTCGAGAATGCGGACGACCTCGGCCCTGTCAGTTCGTCTCTATCGGACAGCCAATCTGCGCCTCGTGCACGCCTCGAGTGACGAGGCGCTGCTCGCACTGTGGCCAGGACCGGCCTGTGTGTGCCCGTTGGCCCGAGGGTCCGGTGTGTGAGGCTTGCTACCGGGCGGCCCATATGCGTCGCGGCATCTGCGGAACTTGCAGTCAGCTGCGACGGCTCGTCTTTCCGCCCGGACCGGGTGCGACCCACTGCGCGAGCTGTGCCGGGGTGACAGGACTTGTGGTCTGTCGCCGCTGCGACCTGGACGATCGCATGTATGCCGACGGCCAGTGCGTGCGTTGTGCTCTCGCCGACAAAGCCCGCGATCTCATCGGCGAGCCTGGTGGAACATTCGAGCCTCTCTACGAGGCGATCGTGGCTGCTCCCAAGCCCTACAGCATGCACAACTGGATCGGCTCCTCTGGCCCGGCCGCCATCTTGAAACAGCTCGTCTCTTCTGAGCTCGCCTTAAGCCACGAGGCGCTCGACAACCACCCACGACGGCGCTCGGCCGCGTACCTGCGCCATCTGCTGGTATCGAGTGGGCTCTTGCCATGGCGTGACAACGCTCTTGTTGAACTCGAGGCGTGGGTGACAAGGCGCCTCGAGGAGGTTGATGATCCTCACGATCGCTCAGTGCTGCGCTCCTATGCCACCTGGAGGGTGCTGCGCCGAGCCCGGCAGCGATCCGAACGCGACAGGCGCCCACGCACCCCGACCCGGCACGCCAAGACCTGCCTCAGCACCGCAGCATCGTTCCTCGAGTTCCTCCGAAAACGCCAGGTTCCCCTCGCTTTATTGTCCCAGCGCGACCTCGACGACTGGATAGTCGCAGGTCCGCCCGGCGCTTTTCAAGTGAGCGACTTTTTGGACTGGGCGGCCACTCAAAAGATGAGCGAAACGTTCAGTTTGCCGAGCATGCCTCGCCGATATGGGCCGAGCACCGATAACGAGGCCCGCTTTGAGACGGCACGGCTTCTCCTGCACGACGACAGCCTCGAGCTGTCCGACCGCGTCGCCGGATTGCTCGTGCTCCTCTACGGCCAGCAACTCACGCGCATCGCTAACCTGCGGCGCGATCAAGTGACATTCGGCGCCGACGGCTCCACCCGGCTCGGTCTCGGCACGACGTCGATCGAACTCCCCCCACCATTTGACGAACTCGTCCGGCGCCTTTTGAGCGAGCACCGGCGCCACACGGCATTCTCAGCGCCAGCTTCTACCCAGCCGTGGCTGTTTCCTGGGCTGCATGCCGGCCGTCCCTTCAATGCCAGTCAGATTGGTGCCCGCCTTCGCCGCCTTGGCATAGAGCCACAGGCGGCGCGCCGCGGCGCCTTGCTCCACCTCGCTGCCAGCATGCCGGCAGCTGTGATTGCGCGAGCTCTTGGTCTCACTCCTGTTACCGCGGTCCGATGGTTGGGATGGCCGGGGGAGACTGGAACAACTACGCCGCGGAACTCCTCCACGCCGGTGATCGCGAACCATGACGAATAGCCCTCCGCGAATAGATACCAAGGGCGCTATTCGACACGATTGAAACATCGCTTGTTACCAGTTTCGAGGGCGGGGCCGACATCAGATACGTCGCCGAGATGCTCGGCCACGCCAATCTGGACACGACCCAGCGCTACACCCGCGTCAGCATCGAGCGGCTTCGAACAGTTCACACCGCCTGCCACCCGGCTGCGGGCCTCAGTGTCGCGATGGCTGCGGAGCTCTGTACTGTCCTGCCTGGCGACCGCTTGTCGATCGCCACCCGGAAGGCGCCGTCGCTGTCTCAGGCGAGTCATGATGGTCGCGATGTCTTCTGCGACCGCGCGCTGTAGAGCTGGCGAGCCGTCGGCTTTGGCTACTCACCATGCCTTCCCGCGCGGTCGCCGGTGCCGTCGATGGTACGGAATCGTTTCAACACCGGTCTTGATAGGGCGCTACCACGACCCTCCTGGTAGCCGTCCTCATGTACCGGGATCGGATCGGCCGCCCGCTGCTTTTTCTCCTCGGCTATTCAAAGGTGAATGCGGCGAGTAGTGCGAGCCTCAGTGCTCAGTTATGCGACCGCAGTCGCAGCAAACCTCGTGGGACGGAGGTATCGGGATCCACTCGGCGTGGTTGCCTCGGTCGTGACACACTGACGCCATCAAGAAGCTATTGTCCGCAAGTTCTGGCTGCGGTATTTCAAGTGACCAGCCCTCACCATCCCAAATCCACACCTGTTCACCTGCTGGATGCCAGAGCCGACCCCTCGGGAGCAAAGGATTAGCAGGTACGAGTTTGGCAGGGCGCCGTGGCAGAGGCGGCATATATCCTGTCTGGCGAAACCTCCTACAAGCCTCAATCCATCGAAGGACGTCAGGATCGCGGTCGCCGAGATCCCAAACCTCTCGGAAACCCATATATTCGTCCAGATCAGGCTCGTTGCCGGCCAGGAATCCAGCCAGCCAAGCGCTGGCGCCCGCCGACATGTCCTCAACTTCGTCAAAGGAAAACACATATCCGCACTGGAAAGCTTCTGCATAGCCCGCGATGCGTCCGAAGGACGTGTGGGCGTTTCCGATCACGTAGACCTTCCCTGCATCACGGACCCTGACCCAAAGATCCACATCAGGGTAGGCGGAGGATGGCTCGCCACCAGTTGCAGCGTTGTCAGTCATGATCAGAGCGCTAAGAGAAGGCCCAAGCCGATGAGGGTAATGATACCTCTGATCTGGCCCACTCGCTGGTCAGGGCAACACGAGCGGTAACTGAAGCGAACTGCACCGATCTCCCCGACGAACCAAGTGACCGCTGCGGAGCTCAAACCGTATGCTTGCCAAGTTCCCCATTGAGGGAGTCAAGCAATCTCTGTACCTGGTTCCGGCTCTCTTTAGATTTCACTCGAGTCGACGATAGGCCCACGAGCGCGATATGTTTCCCAGTTCGCATCACGGCGTACGGTTGCAGAGACGGGGTATTGAGCGACTCCCGCAGCGAAAGGTCTTTGATTTCGTCGCCGAACTGGAAAGACGCAATGTCTGGCCAGCGCAGTCTGGTGCTTCGCAGCCAGTTTCTTATTAGGACGCCATCCTTGGTGACGAAAACACCCATCCGGGCTAATCTGAGCGTCGACCAACCAAAGCCAAGCAATCCTACCGCTATGAATAGTGTGCCGGCCACATTTCCTTGAAACGTATGAGAGAGCGAATAGGCGCCTGCAAAATCCGCAATCCCCATTCCGATCAATATAAGGAATAGCGTAGCGATGTATGCAGCTGCTCTTCGTGTCACGTTGCTGCGGAAGGTCATGGTGGTCGGATATTGGTTGCTGGACACGATGGCTTCCGATCGGCGAGAGTCAGTCTTTGTTCAGTGCAACGGTCACGTATGGCATAGCAGCAACAACGTTGATCGTTTTGAGTACAACGGTCTTGAGAGCGGGACTTAAGCTTATAGCTGCTTCGTCGGCGATTTTCTCCATGAGCATCGAGGTACCGGCAGCGGCAAGTGAAGTCACCCCAAGCAAGACTGTTTCCGTTGCATTTGCCACTGTTAGCCGGCCAGTGACCCACCGATCCCCGAGCTCAGTGAGCGTGGACAAACCAATCCCTACCATGCACCATCCTGCGGTAAGAAGGACACACGCTCCGGAACCACTGACCTGAGCAATCGTGCCAATGTTGTGACCCACCCAGCCCAGGACGTCGTCAACCCAAGAAGGTATACCGCCGTTGTAAGTGGCATAGCACGGACCAGTCGCCGGGTTAGGTTGACAGTTAAATCCAGCGCTTCCCCCTTCCACTCCGACAAAGTCCTGCCCATTGGGGTCTGTCCTGTGCACAGGATCGTCCGCAACATAGATGAAGGCTTGCTGCGTCTGCTGCACTGCCGGGTCCACGCTCAGGAACTGCCCAGTCATCGGGTCGTAGTAGCGGCCTACTACGACTTAGCGGGCAACGAGCTGGCGGAACGAATCCCGGTCACATCATTTAGGCCTTTCTGTGGTGAGTGATCCGAGTATCTCGCGGCCGCCTGTCCTCACAATTCCGGTTTTCGGTCCGTCGTGAGGCCGACAGCGACAGGTATCACGTCAGGGCGTTGCGTACGCGTCGCGTGGGTGACTCTGATCGCCGTATTGACAGCAGCCTGGGCGAGGCGGCGCTGGTTGAGCGCTTCGATGCTCCGCCCCGTAGCTTTCGAGCCGAGGGGTCGGGGGTCATCACCGACGTTCCACCGTTCCCGGTAGGCGGCGATCGTCTGCACGGCCTCGAGCCAACGCTCTGCGGCGAGCGGATCGGACGGTCGGACGCCGAGCTGTCGCAGCCAGAGCGGCTTCTGATCAACGGCACGCTCGGCGAGCTCACCTGCCCGGCGTTGCAAGGCCTCGGCCCGCTCTTGGAGACCCCGGGCC
>Ga0181520_10011802_pt1 | contig 11384 bp, 10 predicted proteins | sample PEATcosm2014_Bin_29_FD_132451 | JGI IMG/M metagenome (GOLD analysis project Ga0181520, IMG submission 132451) | Peatland microbial communities from MTU Mesocosm Facility, Houghton, MI, USA - PEATcosm2014_Bin02_30_metaG | ecosystem: Environmental > Terrestrial > Soil > Wetlands > Peat | place...
CAACGTGCTCGACGCACGCAAGGGAGACGTCGTCGTCGTCTCTGGTCGAGACGACAGGTGGATCGCTGCGGCGAGCCGGGCAATCGACGGGGGCGCCGCCGCGGTTTTCGTCGGTGCCGCCGGACCGGCCGAGCCTGGCCGCGTCCTGGAGCTCGCCCGGCAGGCGGACGTTAAGGGCACGCCGGTCGCCGTGGACAGCGCCTATAGCGCCGATCCAGCGTGGGTGGACAACCTGGTCGAGATGGCCGAGGACGTGCCGACAGGCGCGCTCATCGACAGCGTCACCGTCGTAAACCTCCCCGCGCCCGAGCGAGCGGGCAAACTGCTCTTCGGAGGGTTGCCCGAGCAGCTGGCCGTCATTGAGGCGCTCGTCGGGAAGTGCGACGGCCTTAGCCTTGTGCACCGCTCCGACAGGCACTACCTGGCCCGTGGAGTAACCGGCGCCACGACGATCATGGTCTCCGGTGTTCTCTCCTTCCTCGGGACCGGCAGCCTGGCCGTGGACCTGGTGGGGAGCACTCGCCGTTGGAGCGCCCGCTTCAGCGCCGACGCGCCTGCGCGTATCACGATCTTTTCAACCGGGGGGGACCACCAAGCCGCTGCGCCATGAAAGCTCCCATCGGCGCTGCTGGCTCCGGCTCCATACTGCCGTCGTCGAGAGCGAGCCCGTGCGGGGCAGCCTTGAGGACCTTGCTTCACGCCTGACGGTTGCTGCGCGTCTAATGCCCGAAGGGGCATTATTGGCCCCGGAGCGAAAACACCAGGCGGCGGGACGGTAAATAAGGCTCGGTCCGATGGCACTCCGTCGTTGGTTGCGACGTCGCCTCTTTCGGGGCGCCTCGCCGACGCCGGAGCGGTGCGCCTACGGGTGTCCTCACTACGTCCGGGCGAGTCGCAACATCAAATCGGCCTCCAAGCTGATACGGCGGCCCAACGCTACGCCATCCACCACTCTTATCGCTTGGTAGCGCTCACACAGAGGCTACGCCCTCGGCGCACCGGCTCGGCGCACTAGCGCCGCGTCTACACCCGTTACGGCCAAAACTGCCTCCGGGTTGATGCCAGCCGGGACCACGGCGCTGACCTCGTCGAGGTCACGCAGCTGCTTCTTGTCAAGCGATACTTCCAAGGCACCAAGGTAGTCGTCCAATTGACTGACGTCGCGAGGGCCAATGATCGGCACGTACGCGGTGCCGGCGTGTCGTGCCACCTCTCGCAGCCAGGCAACGGCAACCTGCGAGGGCGAGGCGCCCGTCTCCGCCGCGATGACCAGGACCTTGTCAATAATCGCACTTCTCTGTGGCGTGTCTTCCACCCAAATCGTATGTTTCCAATCGGACAACCGACCCTTGTCTGACTTGCGGTACTTGCCGGTGAGCAACCCGCCTCCCAACGGTGAGAACAGGGCCGCGCCCAGGCCGAGCGCTTCGACCATGGGCAATTGATCGCGATCGGGTCCCCGTTCGACAAGACTGTAGGCAATCTGGACACCGACGATCGGCGCCCAACCGCGCAGGTCTGCTATCGCCGCCGCCCGAGCCGTCCGCCAGGCGGGAAAGTTCGACAACCCAGCGTGAAGGATCTTCCCGGCGCTCACCAAATCGTCAAACCCGCGCAGTATCTCTTCCATTGGTGTCAGCGTGTCAGGCATGTGGGCCCAATACAGGTCAACGTACTCGGTGCCCAGACGGCCGAGGCTGGCCTCGAGCGAGCGCACCATGTTCTTTCGGTTATTGCCGGTCGTGGAGATCCCGGGAGTGGACGAGTCGGATTGCGTGAACTTCGTTGCCACCACGAAGTGGTCACGGTCAGCCTTGAGACACTCACCCAAAAGCATCTCCGCCTCCCCGAACTGATAGCTATTGGCCGTGTCGATGAACGTACCGCCGGCACTGGCGAAGCGATCAAATATCCGCCGCGCCTCCAGCGGTTCCGCACCGCCTCCCCAGCAAGTCCCGAAGTTCCCGGTGCCAAGGGCGTACTCTGAGACTCGCAGCCCCGTCTCGCGACCGAACGTCATATACTCCATCCAAACCTCCACTGCAGAAGTCACCCCGCTACTGGTTTACTACGCATCAGTCTCCCAGGGCGAGCGCAACGGCAAAAAAGCGCTGGGCGAACAAGAACACGAGCACCGTCGGCAAGGTTACGCCCAGGGCGGCGGCCAGGACGACCGGGTAGCTCGCCCCACCGTAAGAGCTCGTCAGGCCGAACAAGGCTGGCGTAACGCCTTGGGCACCGGTGGCCGTGCTCAAGCTCAGTCCCAAGAAGAGATCGTTCCACACGAAGGTGAACTGCAGCACGAACACGGCCACAAGAGCGCTCCACGACATCGGTACGTAGATGCGGAAGAAGATCCGGGGCACTGACGCTCCGTCGAGTACGGCCGCCTCGTACACGGCCCGCGCAATCACGCCGAAGAAGTTGCGCATGACAAACATGGCGAACGGCACGGCCACCGCTACATATATCGCCATCATACCAAGACGCGTATCGTAGAGGTGCGTCCGGCCGTAGCCGAGGAACAGGGGAACGGCCAGGATCTGCAGCGGGAATATGGTAGCGCCAAAGATGAGCACAAACCACCCCGCCGCGAACCGCACGCGCAGGACGACGATCGCAAAACCTGCCAGCGCAGCGAACAACACAGCAATCGCCGGTGCCAGCAGAGAGTAGACCAGGGTGTTGACAACATTGGGAGCTCCGAACCCTGAGGTATGCCACGCTGATGAGAGGTTCGAGAACAGGTGGAAGCTACTGGGCGGGATCCACAAGTGGCTGAGAGACAATGCATTGGGTGGCCCAATGGCGTTGACTACCAAGAGATAGACGGGTGCCAGCCATAGTACGGTCAGCCCCGTGACGATGATGGCCCGTACGTACTTGGCCATCTCATGCTCCCTTGGGTGGAGCAATCTGGCGGCGCAGGTAGATGAGCGCAGCGGCCGAGGCCAAAACAGTCAGCAACACGGCGATAGCAGCACCTTGTCCGTACTCCTGGGCGAGGAACGTCGTTTGGTACATTGAGACGGCCAAAGTCGCCGACGCTAATCCCGGGCCACCCTGCGTGAGCGTCCACACGATGTCGAACGTCTTTAGCCCGTTGACGATGGCCAGGCCGACCACGATGACGGTGATCGGGCGTAGTAGCGGCCATGTAACCAGGCGGAACAACGTGAACCCTTCTGCCCCGTCCACCTTGGCTGCCTCGAGAGGCTCAGCCGGGATGGACTGCAGCCCCACCGCGAAGAGCAACATATTAACCCCAAGTCCTTGCCACGTCGCGGCCATGATCATGAGGACAGTACTGAGGGGCGCGTACTCCAGAAATGACGTCGCTCCTCCAGGGAGATGGAAGAAGTGCAATGCTTGGTTAAGAGCGCCTCCGGGCTCGAGGATAAAGCCCCACAATACTCCGATGGCGACGCCGGACATACCGTAAGGGACGAGCGGGACCAGCCGCACGAAGCGGCTCCCCCACATCCCGAACGTCAGGACTGCGGCCAGGAGACCCAAGCCCACGTGCAAAATGAGCGTGCCGACCACCCATAGCAGGGTGTTCTCAACAATGGAACTAAAGCTGGTGCTCGTGAAGAATGCCGCGTACTGTCCGAGGCCGGTAAACTTCATTGCACCGACGCCATGGTATTCAAACAAGCTCAGGAAACAGGTATACACGAACGGCGCATACAACAGGACAACCACAAGGGTCGCCGCTGGCATTAGCAATACACTGTCCAATTTCCTGCTGCCTGCCCGATGTGGCCGGCTACGCCCGTGCATTACAGAGCTACCAATGAAACCCGGCTGGTGCGGAGATGATCACCATAGCTGGTACCGTCACGCGCCCTTCCCGTAGGCCTTCACGGCAACCTTCTCGATGTTGGCGAGTTGCTTCATGTAGGTGTTCGGGTTGACTTCAAAAGCGCTGAAGTCGTTCAGCGACTCATTTAAAACTGTTGCCGGAACCGCCTCGTAGTACCGCTCGAGAGGCTCGAGGCTACCGCTCTTGACGTCGTTGTCGATGGCAGCGAACCCGGCCACCGGGACGGGGACCTTCGGGTTCTCACTGATGTCCAGTTGCGTCTTTGACCACACGGTCTGAGCCGGGGTGGTATTCCACCATTGGAGGACCTTTTGGGCCGCGGCAGTCGTGGAGACGCCGGGAGAGGCGCACAACGGGCTGGTCTCGAGGAAGGTCACGTCTTTGGACAGCTGCGGGTTGACGTTCGGGACGAGGAAGAAACCATATTGGCTGGGCATGAAATGAAGCTGCGAGAACGACGCATTAAGCCAAGTACCGCTTGGGTCCATGGCAACCTGGCCGTCCGCGAAGACGTTATATTGGTTGGTCGTCACCGTGGGGTTTGACATGTACCCGTCGTCGATCAACGACTTCCACAGTTGCATGGCGTGCACGACCGGGGGCGACGTGAAGGACAGCTTACCGGCAGCGAGTTGGTTGTAGGCAGCGGGATCGTCTTGACCGAGGAGCATCTCAAACCATACGAAGGCGAACACCCCGTCGACCTCGTAGAAGGGGACCTGGCCATGAGTCTTGAGCGTCGCCGCGTCGCTCATGAGCTGTGCCCAGGTGGTGGGCACCGTGAGGTGGTACTTGGCAAATATGGTCTTGTTATAGTACATCCCCCAATAGTCGAGGGTCTCGGGGACGCAGTACTGCTGACCGTTAACCGTATAGTACGGCTCTAATGAACCGGGCAAGGTCCCGTTTGCGATATCCTGTTTCCATATGGCGGAAGTATTCGTTACTTCGTTTGCTGCGACCACCTCCTGCATCTCTCCGCCTGTGTGCCACGTGAACAGCGCCGGCTTTTCGCCTGCCGCTGCGCCCGAAAGAATGGTTGTCTGGAAGGTCGTCTCGTTGGAGAACGGGTTGACCTGGAGGGAGATGCCGATCTGTTGGGCAGCGAGCTTGGACATAGCGTCGTACCCCGGCGTGAACGTTGTCTTGTCGTCGTCGAGCTTAATGCTAATTGTGCTGGCGCTGGCGTGGCGGCCGGTAGCTGCCAGCGCGGTAATTGGGCTGGCCGCTGTTAGTAAACCGGAGATGGTTGCGGTCCCGACGATAGTCGCTGTTATGACCTTTGAGCTTAGTTTCATAGCTTCCCCTTATTGTGTGGCGCTCCGGGACGCGGAACGTGTTTGTGATTGCGAGGTACGGTTCTCAAGAACTCGGCAAGCGTGTTGTATTGTTAGGTGCATCACCTCCGAGGGATTGGACGTGCAAACGGGCCTGTACATTCATGATCGCTCCCGGGGGCTGCGCCAACGTACGAGCACGGCTGGTGACGACAGGGGCGGAAGGGTGAGGATGAGGCCGCGTTCGCTGACGTCAAGGGGCCGGACTTCTCCGCCAGGTAGTTGGCGTGCCACGCCTGGTCAATGCCGCCCCGAACTGGATCTGCCACGTCACCTGCTCCTCGGCAAAAGACTGGAGGCGCACTAGGACCTCGGCCGGCGATGAAGCCATTAGTCCGGTGACCCGCACCCGATGGTCGCTGAGAGTGAGAGTAGCGACCACTCATCCGAGACAACGGGCGAGTCACTGCCCCCCAGCAGTGCCGTGACGGGATGGCTCAGTCCGGCCGCTGTGTTCATTCCCAAGGTCGGGCCCGGTGCCCCTCCGATGGCGACGCTGTAGCGAAAGTGTGTATCGAACGCCTGCTCGGAGGGGAAGTTGGTCAGAACGGAGGATGTCGTGGAACCGGTTGAGGAGGATGTACCGCCAGCTTTCCTCCAGCTCCTCATAGAGGTAGGGGTAACGGCCGGCCATGCGAGCGGCAGCCGACCATAGCTTCTCGTCCCGCACCAGGTTCTTGCTCCGGCGGGTCTCTTGCTTGATCTCAACTTGGCTGGTGATCGTCCCGCGGTGCAGCTCGAGGTGGAACTCGCCCGACCAGACCCGCGCGTGCAGGCACGCCTGCTGTCCCAAGACCAGTGGACGGGGTGAGGTAACGATTCTTGTACTACACCTAATATAAGGCCACTGAACAGGGAGGAATGGATTTCTTGATACTACACCCGGCCGTGCGCGATCGTCAAGAGGCAGGGTCCAACGGTGGCGATGGTGCGTTTCGCGGGGCTGAGCGCCATCTACAGGTGTGTGGGCCGGGTCCCGAGTGAGCGAGGTGACGCTGGACGAGAACTGGAAGTCGGGCGAGGACCGGGTACCGAGAGCCCTAAACGGCACCCCGGTCAAGCCCGTTGGTGCGGGGTGACTGGACGACCGCGGGCGCCACACGGCAGAGCCGGCTCTTGAGCCAGCCGGCACCGGCTATGTCGATGTGGCCAAGGCGCCCGCGCCGGTACTGCCAGTTGAGGCCGTAAGGGATTGGGAGACCTGGGACGCTGGCACCCTCGAGGCTCGAACGCCTCCCACCAGGATCGGGTCGGTAACCTTTTACAGAAGATGTGGCCAACGCTTGGGAGTGCATCAGGGCCCAAGCAGGGCGCCTTCCTGAGTTGGCGATTTACCGAGGCTTTCGTCTCCGCTCGATCGGGCTCGCGAGTTCCCCGTGCCGGCAGCGGATGGACAATTCGGCTGCGTGGTGAAGTTATTTAGAGAATGAAGGCTTGGCGGCGATGACGGTCGGCTGCGACAGTTGTGGCCATCATGTCGCCGTTCCTTGGAGTTCGCGTGGATTGCCGGCGGCTGGGACGCAGAAAAGGACGGCCTAGCGGACGGGGCACAGCACAACACGATGGATATCGAATATTTTGGGCCTAACCCGGTGGTACAGGGTGGTATTTAGCTGCTCTAAAGGCCGCAAGCCATATGGCGGATCGGTTGGGGATGAAGAGTTTGCTGACAGATGCCGCGGGGTCTTGGGAGCGGTATCGTGTTACCGGAGAGGCTCTTGTTCAATGGGTCATACTATCAACAGAAGGTCGTTGCACCATGCAACTTTGGTAATGTGGCAACGAAGTGGCGTTATCTTGGTATGGGTGCTGCCGAGCGAGCGAACAAGCCCGAGTTCCAGATTGAGGACGGCTGCATAATTGATCAGCTCTTGGGCGACACTTTTGCTCAGATTGCTGGCCTGGGTCCTGTATTGGACCGAGAACATGCGAAGCCTGCGCTCACCAGTATCCATCGTCTAAAATTATGTCGATGAGTTCGGCAAAATGGTTGAATTGCATGCGCACATATGGTATGAGCGGCGAGCGAGGGCACATTGTCCTTTCGTACCCGAACGGGCTCCCTGAGCACCCATGCCCTACTGGTCTGAAGTATGGACAGGCCTTGCACATATCTATGCGATCAGGTTGGCCCAGGCTGGACATTCATCACTCGCGGAGGAAGTGGTTACCGCGGTCCGAGACCGGTTTGACGGTTTCCGTCGGAACCCGTTCGACGAGACAGAGGCGGACATCACTATGCACGGGCCATGGCCAGCTGGGGCCTCATCATCGGCCTTACTGGGTTCGATTACGACGGCCGAAGCGGGGTGATGTCCTTCGCCGAGAGCCAGCGACCTTCGCAAGGGTTCTGGTCTAGTGGCGAAGCGTGGGGAACGGTTTGCCAAACCGAAGATGCTCAAGGCACGCGTCGAGCGGTTCCCGAAGTTGTACGCGGTTCGGTGAGGATCGAGCAGCTGTTGGTGGGGGACGTCCGGTATCGCTCTGCAACAACATGTTTGCTTGACGGACCCTCGAGGCACGAGTTCTCAGCGGTGAGCGGGTAGGCTACGGGACCGTCCTATGGGTCGCAGACGGTGGAACGTTCTAAGAAGGCTATTGAGAGGCGAAGAGTTGCCGTGGCAATATTGGAGCGCTCCGCCCTGAGGGGATGAGCGCTAACCCTGGTAATAGTGAGCACGTAGCGCTATAAGGGCCGGTTTTCATCCGGCCATGGTGGCTGAGCCTTTGGGGGCCGAACTCTCCCTGACCACCAACGATGGCGAAAGCGTAACTGTCCTTGCCGCACCGGAGTAGCCCCCTATTCGACTGAGAAGCAGGCGAGCGGTCTCCACTCCGATATCGTAGCTGGGCTGCGCCACGGTGGTCAGCGGCGGTCGCAACAGCGAAGCCCAGGACATGTCGTCGAAACCGACAATGCCGATGTCCTCGGGGACCCTGAGCCCCGCCTCCGCTATGGCGTGCAGAGCTTCTAGGGTCATGATGTTGTTGTCCACAAAGACCGCGTCCAGCTTAGGGCGCAAGGAGAGCAGGCTCCGCATCGACGCGTGCGCCCCGCCGTCCTGGGTGCCTGTTCGGATAAGAGACTCATCAAGCTCAAGACCTGCTTCTGCGAGGGCGAGACGGTAACCAGCACACCGTTCGGCCCCCGTGGTTGTCGCGAGGGAACCTGCGATGCAACCGATGCGCTCATAGCCACCTTCGATGAGATGGCTCACCGCTTGCTTGGCGCCCCGTGCGTTGTCCATCACCACGCAGTCGATGTCGTGGTTGTTCAGTCGTCGGTCGGCGGCCACCACCGGAACACCACAGCTCAACAGCGCGGTCACGTCGGCGCCGCACGTGGCCGGGGTAACTATGACCCCACTGGCGTGCTCGGCCAAGGCCAAATCCAGGTAGGACGCCCATTTGACGGGGTCATCCTCCGCGTTACATAGGACCACCGAATAGTCGGCCGAGTAGGCCACATCCTCCGCCCCCTTGACCATCTCGGCAAAGAAAGAATTGCGGATGTCGGGGATGATCAGTGCCCAGAAGTTGCTCCGCCGGGTACGCAGGCTGCGAGCGACCCTGCTGGGACTGTAGTTGAGTAACTCGATCGCCTTGTGCACCTTTGCCGCCAGCCGCGTATCGACCGTGGGATTGTTGTTGAGGACCCGAGAGACGGTGGTGGTGGAGACACGCGCTTTCCGGGCGACATCGGAGATGGTTGCCACGGCCAGCGAACCTATCCTTCTTGACAAGCACGAGGAGGCATGCTTAGCCACCTCCCGCGGAGAGACCCACTACTAGCGACCACCAGACAACCTCTGCACGCCAGTCCAGTTTACCTACGTGAGCGACGTGAGCGGGAAAATCGTCACGCCGAAGTCGCGTCTCATCCTGTGGAGGGCGTTCGGGCTCAAGCCACGGAGAGGGAATTCCTTCAAGTGGTCGCTCGACCCGGACTTGGCGGAGAAGGTCCGAGATCTCGGCGGGCTGTACAGGGTCCGCCCGTGGCTGCAGCGGTGTTGGCGGTTGACGAAAAGTTCCAGTTCCATGCCATGCCCTTACCCGCTCCGTGCCGGCGATTGTGCGATCAGTAATGCAGGATACACCGGCTCCCCAATCTGACCGGGCACCCCATCCCTGAGACGGTCAGCGGCTGGGACGTCCAGCTCTATGGGTCTTTGGACAACGCGATCTGTCCACCTTTGGTGAACGGCGATCGGCAAATCAACCCTCGTGAACTGGGTACCCCCACTGTTCTTTCACCGGTGCACCTCCACTTACAATGGCAAACTGCCGGTCTGCATTGTCCCACAACTCCCGACCGATGGGAGGTCCCTCATCCTGGTAGCCCAGGAGCACCTCGGCGCCGGCCGGGCAAATTGCACGATATAGGATTTCCGGGTCTCGGTGGTGATGTTAGGGCCGGTCAAGTGTGGCGCAAGTGGGGAGAACACGGCAATATCGCCGGGTTCCACCGGCGTTGGGACTGGTTCGACAGGTGGATCCTCAAAACACTCCCAGCCGAGTGGTTCGACGTATGTTTGCTGAGGGTGCCGAGCCGGTGCACACCGGCCACGATCTGAGGGCCGCCGTTGTCAATGGTCGCCGTCGTCAACGGTGTCCAACACCTAACGTACTGCTGCGGGAGCACGAAGGCACCGGCGCCCGGTGGGGGCGATGCGCGGCGGTCGATGTCGGCCCGCTCGGTTGGCCCGGGCTCAAAGAAGCGGTGCAACTGCTCGGAGGTGGGCTTGCCGTGGAAGGTCCCGTGGCGACGGGCCTGCTCGTCGGAGGGGAACCGTACCGGCACTTGGGTGTGGGCCGACGAGCCCGACGGGTCCCCCTCCTACGCTGGTCGGGCCGCTCCGACAACATGCTGGGCGGCACCGTTGGGTTGGCCGGACAGCGTGCGGCGGCTGAGCTCGAAGACGAGCTCACAGTCGGGCAGCTCGTCACGCTCGTAGGAGCCATCGACAGCGTTCGCCAGCACGGCAAGGCCCATCTCTGCGTACCGATCGCGCCGTCTTTCTGGCGCACTTGGCACTCGATGGCCCCCGACGAGAATGACCGGTCATGGCGATCGTCGTGCCAGTTGGGCCACTACCTCTGGGGCGCCGGTTGGCCGCCCGTGCCCGTCAAGCTCGAGCGGATCTTCGGGACCATCGTCAGGTAATAAAGGTGGGCAGCGTCGCAGCGCTCGTCACCGTCATCACTCAGACGCAGCCCGCGGGGGTTGCCTTGGACGCCGCGGCGCCCGGGCAGCTCGCATAGCCCGTTCCCGCCGCGGGGACGCTCCCGGTACTACGACCGCTCTGGCGCCGGCAGACGGAACGCCCGTGGAGAGATCGAAGAAGTATTCGACGTTACGGGCTGCTGAGAGGGCACGACATCGTCAGGCTGGCCGATTGCGAACTAGCAGTCACCTGAGTACTTCGGTGAGCCGGCCCCTCGTCCGCTTCAAAATGCTCGCCACGAAGGAGGACTCGAACCCGCGTTCCCGTGTCGCATTTTTCGTTCCGCTCATACGGAAAGGCCGCCTAGGTCGGGAGCCCGGTCGGTAACGGCCGAAGGGTGAAGCGGAAGCGGCAGTCGGCGTCGTTCCAGGCGGGGAAGTTGGTCCCCCACACGTTGTTAGACAGGCAAGCACTGACCCCGTCGCCCACCGGTGGTAGGTCGTCCCCCGGGTCCAGGAGGTAGCCCCGGCCGGGAGCCACCAGCGGGCTGTCCAGGCAGTCCAGGAGCAGGCCAGGCCCATCGCCGCCGGTCCAGGCCACCCCGTCCTGTACGGCGTGGAGGCGATTGCCTCCACCCGGGACGGTGGCCGCGGCCGGGATCCAGCTGTCGACCTTGTGCCAGAAGAGTGCCGCGCCGGGCACGACCGGGCGCACCGCGTACCACTCGGCCTCGGGCAGGCGGCAGGCGGGCTTCTGCAGCCGCCACAGCGTGGCGCGGACCTCCGGTTGGTGGGCAAGGAGCTGGTAATCGGCGACCAGGCGGCGCGGGTAGCCGTAGGCCAGGCCCGGCCCGGGGCTGACGGCCAGCTCGACCATCAGCCGTACCGCCACCTTGGGAGAGGGCTCCGGAAGGCGCCAGGCGCCGGTGAGGCACGCCGGGCTGCGCTTGGACGACACCGGCTGGCGGTCCAGGCCGGGCTTGCCATAGTCGCCCCTTACCCACCAGGTCTCCAGTTCCTCGGGGCGGATATAGGCATGGAAAAACCGCTCGTAGTC
>Ga0181520_10011803_pt1 | contig 11384 bp, 5 predicted proteins | sample PEATcosm2014_Bin_29_FD_132451 | JGI IMG/M metagenome (GOLD analysis project Ga0181520, IMG submission 132451) | Peatland microbial communities from MTU Mesocosm Facility, Houghton, MI, USA - PEATcosm2014_Bin02_30_metaG | ecosystem: Environmental > Terrestrial > Soil > Wetlands > Peat | place...
CTGCTGCAGAGCGGGCTGCTCTACCTCATCGAGCGCCGCCTGCTCGGCATCCGCAGCTTCCATCTTCTGTGGCTGCACGAACTGCTCCGCGCCGCCGTGAACACCGCCGTGGGCATCCCCGTCTTCGCGCTGCTCGATCGCACCAAACGCCCGGAATAGCACAGTGCCTGCGCAGATGCCCCGTCCGGGGCAGTGATCGCAGGCCGCGGAAGGACGTAAACTGGTATCAGCAGGTTTTGCAGCATGCCGCTTCTCACCAACCCCGAACGCTACACCGCCCGCGACGAGAAGGTCTCCGCGGGCAAGCTGCACGCCACGCAATACCTCGTCGTACTGATGCTGGCTGTGCTGGCGACAGGCATGTGGCGCCTGCAGATCCTCGGAGCCGAAAGCTATCGCGTTCTGGCCGACGCCAACCGCATCCGCAAAGACCCCGTGCTCGCCCCGCGCGGCAAGATCTTCGATCGCGAAGGCCGCATCCTGGTCGACAACTACCCCTCCGTCTCCTGCTTCCTGCTGCGCGATCAGGTCAAGGACCTGGCAGCCGACATTCCCCTCATCGCCCGCGGCCTCGATCTTCCCGTCGACCAGGTCCAGTCCACCGTCCGCCGCTACGCCAGCTCGCCCAGCTACGATTCCATCCTGCTCAAGCAGGACATCACCCCCGACGAGCAGGCCTTCATCGACGCCCATCGCAACGAGTTGCCCGAACTGGAAATGCGCGATACCCAGCGCCGCCTCTATCCCCGCGACGGCTTTGCCGCGCACCTGATCGGCTACGTGGGCGAAGTCTCCGAGGAAGACCTCAACAGCTCCAAGTACGACTTCTATGAGCCTGGCGACGTGGTCGGCAAATCCGGCGTGGAAGAAACCTACGACGGCTGGCTGCGCGGCACCGACGGCTCGCGCGACGTCGTCGTCAACAGCCACGGCAAGGAGGTCGACGACCATCCTCTCCGCCAGGTCCTCGCCATCCCCGGCCACGATCTCCGTCTCACCATCGACCTCGATCTGCAGCGCGTCGCCGAGCAGTCCATGGAAGGCCGCGACGGCGCACTGGTCGCCATGGATCCGCACACCGGCGAGATCCTCGCCATGGTCTCGCGCCCCACCTTCGACCCCAATCAGTTCGCCGTGCGCCTGACCAAAAGTTACTGGTCGCAGATCATCAACGATCCGAACCACCCGTTGATGAACAAGACTATCCAGGCGCAGCTCGCCCCCGGATCGACCTTCAAGATCATCATGTCGTTCGCCGGACTGGAAGAGGGCGTCGCCCAGGCGATGCATGTCATGTGCGCCGGCGGCGGCACCTTCTTCGGTCATTTCTTCGCCTGCGACAAGCACCACGGCATGGTGGACATCGAACACGCCATCCCCTGGTCCTGCGACACCTTCTACTACACCCTGGCAGAAAAGCTCGGCATCGACACCATCGCCAAGTACGCCACCGAAGTCGGCCTCTCGCAGAAGACCGGCATCGATCTCCCCGACGAAGCCTCCGGCGTCATGCCCTCGACCGCCTGGAAGCTGAAGAACTTCCACGACAAGTGGTATGCCGGCGAGGTGATCTCAGTCGGCATCGGCCAGGGCGCCGTCACCGTCACCCCGCTGCAACTGGCGCGCGCGCTCAGCGGTATCGCCTCCGGAGGCGCGTTGAAGCGTCCGCACGTCGTCTTCCCCGACGAGCTTCCGCCCGACCTGCAGTCCGCCATCGCCGCCAGCTATCCCGGCAGCGGCGACAAAACCGTTCCCCTCTCGCCCGAAAACTGGCAGACCATCACCGACGCCATGGCCGAGACCACCATCACCGGCACCGCCTCCGCGGTCCACCTCGAAGGCATCGACTTCGCCGGCAAGACCGGTACCGCGGAGGTCGTCAGCCACAGCGCCGGCGCCACCAGCCTGGGAAAAGGAAACGAGCGCGCCAACGCCTGGTTCGTCGGCATGGCCCCGCGCCGCAATCCCGACATCGTAGTAGCCGTGCTGGTGGAGCACGGGGGCTGGGGCGCCGAGGCCGCCGCGCCCGTCGCCGCCCAGGTCATCAATGCCTTCGTCACCAAGCAGCGCAAGCGCGATGGCAATCTGCGGCTGGTCGAAGCCCCTAAACCCGTACCCTCCCCTGCCGTCATTCCCAAGGGCACGCCTACCGCCGCTCTGCCGTCGGCCTCGACCACCCTCTCAGCCGTAGCGCCCGCTCCGAGGATCCCCGCGGCGTCCACCGCCAACCGCCCCGGGCCGAACCCCTAGACAGAAACCGAGCCCATGCGCAGCTTCTCCTCGTTCCGCGACTTCGACTGGACCCTCTTCATCCTCGTCATGCTGATCTCCGTGATCAGTGTGCTCGAAATCAAGTCCGCCACGCTGCACACCAAGTTCCACGGCTTCGGCGAAAAACAGGTCGAGTTTCTCCTGGTCGGCATCCTGCTGATGTTCCTCATGTCGTTCATCGACTACCACCGCCTGGTGGACATCGCGCCCTGGGCCTACGGCATCGGCCTCTTCTCCCTCGTCGCCGTCAAACTCGTCGGCACCAAGGTGATGGGCGCGCGCCGCTGGATTAACCTCGGCGGCGGTATCCACTTCCAGCCCTCCGAATGGGTCAAACTCATCCTCATCGTCGCCGTCGCCCGCTATTTCTGGGGGCTCGCCGGGCGCGACCTCAGTTGGCTGGACATCGCCAAAGCCTTCGCGATGGTCTGCCTGCCCATGGGCCTGGTGCTCATCCAGCCCGACCTCGGCACCGCGCTCACCTACTTCCCCATCCTCGTCGCCGGCTTGTTCCTGGGCGGAATCCGGCCCAAACAAGTCACCATCCTGCTGCTCGGCGTCGCCATCCTCCTCGGCGGCGCGTTTCTCAGCGGCAAGCGCCTCAAACCCTACCAGCAGGCCCGCCTCACCAGCTTCGTCAACCCCGACGCCGACCCCAAGGGCTCCGGCTACCAGATCCGCCAGTCCCTCATCGCCGTCGGCTCCGGCGGCCTGTGGGGCAAAGGGATGAACAAAGGCACCCAGACCCAGGGTGACTTCCTGCCCATCCCCTACACCGACTTCATCTTCGCCGCCTTCTGCGAGGAGCATGGCTTCGTCGGCGGCATGGGCATTCTGCTGCTCTACTTCCTCATCCTCACCCGCCTCATCCAGAACGCCCAGCAGGCCTCCGACATGCCCGGCACCTTCATCATCATGGGAGTCGTCGCTGTCATCCTCTTCCAGATTGTCGTCAATATCGGCATGGTGGTCGGCCTCATGCCCGTCACCGGCATTCCCTTGCCCCTGATGAGTTACGGCGGATCGTCCATCCTGTTTACCTTCCTCGCGCTCGGCATCGTCATGAACATCCGCATGCGCCGCTTCGTAAACTGACCCGGCCGCCGCGCCGAGCGCTCGCAATCACTCCCGTGCGATGGCATCAGCCTCTTGACGCTGCTGCCCATCGCCTTGTGTAAGATGTGGCTACCCGAATACACCGGCACAGTCGCACCCCAGTTGCCGGAAGGATCTTGATTTGACGAAGCGCGCAACCGTCCTCCTCACCGCTCTCCTGCTGCTCGCCTACGCGGCCGTATTGATCGCCACCAACTCCCGGCTCACCATCCTCGCCGACGAGTCGCAGCAGATGTCGGTGGCCAACACCCCGCCCGGACAGATGATGGCCACCTATTGGTTTGGACCTGGAATGCAGGAGCACCCCCCCTTGGCAGATATCCTGGTCTCCACCTGGGTCCATATCGCCGGGCCGTCGCTCGCCTCCGGCCGAGGCTTTGCCGTTATCATCTACCTCGTCGCCCTCCTGGTCCTGGCCTTTGCCGGAAGGCGCATCGCCGGAAGCGCGGGCTACTGGGCCGTCTTGCTGATTTCAGTGGCGTGGCCGTTCGGTTTCTACTACGGTCGCCTCGCCGGATGGTATGCGCCCAGCTTCCTCTTCGTATCCTGCCTCACCCTCGCCTACCTCTATCTGCTCGAGAATCCCACCGCCGCGCGGTTCGCCCTCTTTGCCCTGTTTGCAATCACCATGGAATGGTCCAGCTACCTCGGCCCCGTCATGCTGCTGCTCATCCTGCTCGACCTGCTGCTGTTTGAGCGGTCAGCCTTTCGCGGCCGCTGGAAGGCCCTGGCCCTCACCGTGGCCGTCGTCGTAATCGCCTTCTTCCCTCTGCTCCCCGCCCTGCATAACAGCATGGTCCTGTCGGCAGCGCCGGAAAATCAGGGCGTAGTCGGCCTGAAGCCCAAAATCATGGAGGCGGCGTTTTCCCTGTTTTCTCTCTTCGCCTCCATCAGTGTGGCCCCCTGGTATCTGCCGCTCAGTCTCCCCATTGCGGCTGGCGTTCTCGTCGTCGTTGTGCTCTGCTTCCGCAATCCCATCGCCCGCCGCTGGATGATCTGGTTTCTCGTGATCGTCGCGGCACTCACCATGAACGGCCAGATCTCGCTCAAGCGCATCCTCTTCATCACTCCGTGGTTTCTGCTCGCGCTGGCAGGCACCGCAGCTCAGAAAGGCCGCTCGCGGCCCATCTGCGCCGCGTCGCTGGCCTTGGCCTTTGGCCTCGGCTGGTATGGTATCGCCAACGGCAAGCACTTCTCCATGACCACCTTTCACGAGCCATGGCAGCAATTGGCCGGACAAACCGCCCAGCAGGCGCGCCAGGGCGCAACCATTGTCAGCGAGATCTTTCCCTATTACTTCTATCTCGACCACGACCTTGGCATCCCCATCGGCCCCGGCAACATCAGCCCGGTCCTGCCGGAAACCGTCTACGCCGCCCATGGCTACCGCATCGTCACCCCCTACGCCGACCCCAACCGGACCTACAGCGGTCAGGTGATCGTGGTCCATGGCATCGGCAGCATCGAGGGCGCAGCCGACGCAGATGCGCTGGTCGCCCGTCTGTCCGCCACCTGCCATCCCCTTCCCGCCTACCTCGATGTCCCCGACCCCGCCGCCCTCTACAAACAGCGCAGCGGCATCTCAACCTTCCCCTACCGGGTGGAAGTCCATAGTTTTCAATGCGCCCCCTGAATCCCGTTCGCGCGCATTTTCCAGTCGCTCCGGCCGGCCGAAGCGGCCAGGCGGCGGGAAATTTAAGTTTGGTGTATAAAGAAGGCAGGACTATCGCAGATTGCGAGTCCTCAAGCGCGCTCCACGGCTGTAGATGCCACCGACGCGAGACTTCAAGCAGCATTGCCCGATCAATGGGCAGCAAGAAACGCTTCCCGGGTTGCGATTGGCAACTGCAGGCGAGCGGTAAGATATTTGAATGCAACAGATTAGAAGGCCGGCCAGGCACAGGATTTAAGTCAAGTACGGCCGGACAGGATTTGGGAATGAGCGTACGCGGAGGGCTAACGGCCCAGCCTCACATCGAGGTATATCCGGCCACAACTCCGGCGCGCCCCCATTCAGACAAGGTTTTTTGAGCATGCGTTTTTCCCAAGTTTCACCCAGGAACGCACATCGAGACCCCGCATCCGCGGGGGCCGGCGAGCAGCGGGCAGGTAACCATCCCGCGCGCACCCGCCGTCATCCTTGCCATCTCCTCTCCGACCCGCTTCCTCCAGCGCAAGTGTAAGTAAACTTGCGACATACAGCCGGGGTAGAACCACCCGAACTGCTGGATTCTGTGTCTTGCCTGCCGCCTGCAACCGAACCATTCGGGCGGGCAGAAAGAGCACAAGCATGTCGAAGGAAATTTATATCTCCAGCACGCCCCACGAGACGCGGCTGGCCATCGTCGAAGACGAAGCCCTCACTGAGATTTATTACGAACGCGAGAATGAGTACACCCTCGCCGGCTCAATTTACAACGGACGCGTCACCCGCGTACTCCCGGGCATGCAGTCCAGCTTTGTAGACATCGGCCTGGAACGCGACGCCTTCCTCTATATCACTGATTTCATGGAAGAAGCCCCGGACTCGGAAGAGTTCGACACCGCTCCGGCCGGCGACCGTCCGCCCCGCACCATCAACGGCGAATCCGGTGGGCGCAATAGCGAACGCGGCTCCGACCGCGGTGGCCGCGGCCGTCGTGGTGGCCGCGACCGTGGCCAGGACCGCAACCAGGACCGTGGTTCCGACCGCCAGGCTGCCCCCGACGCAGCTCCCCGCTTCGAGCAGGAGCCGGCCGAAGCCGCTCCCGCCGCTCCCCGCGATTCCGGCGACGCCTCTGAGATCGGCGAGGGCGCACCCGGCGCCGAACTGACCCGCCGCTGGCGTGGTCGCCGCGGACGCCGTCGTGGGCGTGGTGTCCCCGGCCAGGCCGGCGACGCAGCCCAGCCGAACAACGCAGCCACCCCCGAAGCTCCCGTCCCCAGCGACGACCTCTCGTACGAATCCGAGTCCTATCACGAGTTCGACGGCGCCGCCGAGGCGCCCAAGGTAACCAGCGAGCGCAGCGACAACACCCCTCGCGGCGACCGCTCCGGCGACCGTGGACGGCGTGACGAGGGGCGCAATAACCAGCGCCGCGAGGGCCAGCGCTTCGACGCCCCGCGCCGCGATCAGGAGCAGCGCGCCCCGCGCGGGTTCACCCCTTCACGCGACCGCTACCGCTCCGAAGCGGGCGAGGCCAGCAGTACCGGCCCAATCGCTGACGCTTACCCCGTCGCCGACTCCGGTCCGGCCGTCGAACCGATCATCCTGCCCGGCGAATCGCTTTCCAAATACCGCAAGGGCGACGATGCCGTCGCATCCGCCGGCACACCTGCATCCGCACCGTCAGCCACCGTCATCCTCGCCCCTCCGGCCAATCTCTACACCGTTGCCGCCGGCTGGGATGGCGGAGACGTGCTTCCCGGCGAAACTCTCTCCCGCCGTCGCCCTGCCGACACTCATTCCGAGTCCCGCTCCAGCTCCCGCCGCGATTCCGAGCGTGAGCCTCGGCGCGACAACCGCCCTGGCCGCAATGATCGCTACACTCGCGAAGAGGGCCGCCGCGACACCCGCTCCGACTTCCGCAACGACGCGCCAGCCACACAGCCGGCTCCTGTCGCAGCTGAGGAATCGCACGCACAGCCCGCGCCGGAAGCGCTTCCCAATCCCGCGGAAGCCACCATCGCTCCAACCTTCGAAGCCCCTCCCGTCGAAGCAGTTCTCCTCAGCGTGCCCGAAGCCGCTGCTTCCTCTCTGGATCCTGTGACCCATGCGGAGGCCGAGTACGAGCCCGAAGCCGCATCCGCCTCCTACCGCGTCGATCCTCTCCCGCGCACCGAATTTCGCCAGAGCGCGCCAGTACTCGAATCCCCCGCCGAAATCGCACCGGAACCTGCCGCACCGGGCATCGAATCACACCCGGACGAGCCCGCTGCGGCAGCCCACGACATCACCTCCCTCACCCCCGCAGGCGACCTGATCTCCGAGCCCGTCGAGGTTCTGCCCGAAACAACTCTGCACCCAGCTCCCATGGAAGTTCCCGAACCGGCATCGCCCATCCGTCACGAGGGCGCCGTGCTGGCTTCCAGCGCGGACGCGGAATTCGCCGCTCCGGTCATTGCAGTCGGCAGCTTCGCTCCCGGCTCCGGCCAACTCGACGAGGAGATTCTCGAAGACGACGATACCGAGGGGTTTGCCCTCCACGCCAGCTCGATCGAGGAGATGGAGGACCTGGAGGAAGAAACCCTCGAAGGCGCCGCCGACCTCGGCACCATGCTCCGCGAGATGTCCATCGACCACATCACCCGCACTCAGCCCGAGGTTGAGGACGAGGAGGACGAAGAGGACGATCTTGAGGAAGACGACCTCGAAGAAGAAGAAGAGGAAGACGGCGAAAGCACCTACGAGATCGACGACCGTCCCGACGCCGACGAGACCGGCGAATCGGACGACGAGTTGCACGAAGAGGCAGCACGCTCCGGCGATGCCACCGACGCGGAGTACTTCGCGGACCAATCCGGTCAGAACGGCGAGCAGCAGGCCGTCGCACCCAGTGCTGGCCGCGATGCTGACCGCGACCTCGGCCGCGATTCCGATCGCCGCGGTGGGCGTCGCGACGGCCGCCGTGGACGCAGCGACCGCGATCGTGGGGACCGCAGCCGCGGTGGCCGCAATGGTCACAGCGGTGGCCGCGGACGCATGTCCATGCAGTCCACCAATCTGCCCGCCATCAGCGACCTGCTCAAGCCCGGCCAGGAGATCCTGGTCCAGATCGCCAAGGAACCCATCGCCAAGAAGGGCGCCCGCATCACCTCGCACATCGCTCTGCCCGGCCGCTTCCTGGTCTTCATGCCCACCGTCAACCACACCGGCGTCTCGCGCAAAATCGAGTCCGACGGCGAACGCCGCCGCCTGAAGGAAATCCTGCTCAGCGAAAAAGGCGAGGCCAGCGGAGGATTCATCGTCCGCACCGCCGCCGAGGGAGCCAGCGAAGAGGAACTCCGCAGCGACCTCCGCTTCCTGCTCAACCTCTGGGCCGACATCAAGGCGCGCTCCGAATCCTCCAAGTCCCCCGCCCTCATCTACCACGACCTCAACCTGGTCGAGCGCATCCTGCGCGACCAGGTTACCGACACCTTCTCCGCCATCTGGGTCGACACCGAAGACGCCTACGAGCGCGTGCTGCGCTTCCTGCAGCGCTTCCAGCCCTCGCTCATCCGCCGCGTCAAGCTCTACCTCAAAGAAACTCCCCTCTTCGAGCAGTTCGGCATCACCGAGGAGATCAACAAAGCCCTCCGCTCCAAGGTCTGGCTCAAGTCCGGCGGCTCCATCGTCATCAATCAGACCGAGGCCCTGGTGGCCATCGACATCAACACCGGCAAGTTCGTCGGCAAGACCGCGCGCCTCGAAGACACCATCGTCAAGACCAACCTCGACGCCATCCCCGAGATCGTTCGCCAGATTCGCCTGCGCGACCTCGGCGGCATCATCATCATCGACTTCATCGACATGGACGAGCGCAAAAACCGCAACCGCGTGATGGCCGCCCTCGAAGACGAGTTGAAGACCGATCGCGCCCCATCGAAGGTGCTCCAGTTCAACGATTTCGGACTGGTTGCCATCACCCGCAAACGGGTCAAGCAGTCGCTCGAACGCACCCTGTCCACCCCCTGCACCGTCTGCCAGGGTACCGGCATGGTCAAGTCGCCGGTCACCGTCTGCAACGACATCTACATCGAGATGCGCAAAATGCATAAGCACCTCGACCGCGGCGACGTCATGCTGCGCGTCCATCCCGAAGTGGTCAAGCAACTCAAATCGTCCGGCGCGAAGTGGCTGCAGGAGATGGAAGAGATGGTCGGCAAGACCATCCTCGTCAAGAGCGACCCCGCCCTCCACCCGGAGCAGTTCGACATCCACTAGGCGCGAGTTGACGGTTGCGAGTTGCAGGTTGCGGGTTGTCGGTTGTTGGTTTTTCAACGGACAACCTGCAACTGACAACTGTCTATGGCTACCCCTCCGCCCGCCATCCGACCCTGCCCGCCTGCGATTTCGTGAAACTATTGCCTTTCGCCGGTGATCCAAAATTCATCATGGCGCGTCTTACCGAGCAGTGAGATGATTGGGGTTCGCCGGCAATTGCCGGCGCAACAAACTCAACTAGTTTGGGTTAGGAACCTCAAGGGATCATCGCACCAAAAAAGAGGGAGTCTCATAAAAATGAACACCAACCGCAGTCTCTTCGGTCTTGTGTGCCGCGCCGCGGCATTCTGCTTCCTGGTGGCGGGATCGGCCTCGCTCATCGAGGCTCAAACCTCCCCGGCCGTCACATTCGCGCCCAGGGCGCCTCTGTTCCTTGCATCCGAGTCCTCTCCAATGAACCTCGCCGGGACCTCCAGCAGCAGCTCCTCTTCCGACGCCGACGCGTCCTACACCCGGATGAATCTCGACTCCCCGGCTGCGCCCGAAAGCCCCCAGCCGCCGCCCCGCCGCAGCTACGGCCGCCCCAATTACTCCAGCGGCAATACCAACCCCGACGGATCCGATAAGTGGTTCTTCCTCGGCGGCTTCGGCGCCTCCTCCCCGATCGGTATCACCCACAAGTACGAGACCGTCAGCTATGGATTTCAGGTCGGCGGCGGCCGCAACTTCAATAAGAACGTCGGCGTTGGCCTGCAGTTCGACTACGACCACTTCGGCCTTCAGGCCGCGACCATCAACAATCAGGCCTACATCTACAACTACTGCACCGTCGCCGATTATGAAGCGGAGTACTGTGCCCCTGAGGGAGCGGGTCAAGCGGAAAGCGTCTCTGGTCTGGACGGCAACAACCACGTCTGGTCGTTCACGCTCAACCCCACCTATACCGTGGCTACCGACGGTTCGCTCGGCGCCTACGCGGTCATTGGAGCCGGCTTCTACCACAAGGTCACCAACTTCACCGAGCCCGAGACCGAAGAGGAATGCTACTACTTCTGCGAAGAAGTCGAAGCCAATGCAAATATCGACCACTACACCAGCAACGCTTTCGGCATCAGCCCCGGCTTCGGCGTCACGTACAAGTTCTCCCACTTCTCCAGCGAGCGCTTCTACGTCGAAGTGCGCTACGTCCTGACGTTTAACTCGCAGCGCGCCGGAGTCACTGCCGCGAACGTCGCGACGTCCTCTCTGTCGGCAACCGACTTTTATCCGGCCAACAGCGATCGCACCACGTATATTCCCATCAAAGTCGGCCTGCGCTTCTGACCGTCGTTTGACCCATCATCTCGCAAAGCCCGGCCTCGCAGCCGGGCTTTGCCGCATTCCGCCGCCTCATTTTGCCCCCGATCCGGCGAACAGCTACATTGGATCAGGAAGCCGTAAGCGCACTTCATTCGAATCGAGAGTCTCCAACCCCATGCGTCCCTCTCTCACTCTGACCGGTCTCCTATGGCATGTCGCGGCCATCAGCTTCCTCGGCGCCGCCACGGCTGCGCTTGCGCAATCGGGACCGGCCGCGTCACCCCTCTGGCTGGCGTCCGAATCCTTGCCCGCCGGCTCCAGCAGCTCCTCATCGGACTCCCTCGCAGCCGCCGGCTCCGACTCCCACCCCGATCTCACCTCCGCCGCGCTCGCCGCCTTCCAACCTCCGCCGCGCCGCTACGGCCGGCCCAACTTTTCCGACAAAACCTCCAACCCCGACGGCTCCGCCAAGTACACCTTCCTGGGCGGCATCGGAGTGCCCCTGCCGGTCGGCGACACCCACATCTACGAGACTTCCAGCTACGGATACCAGTTCGGCGCCGGCCGCAACTTCGACAAGAACTTCGGCGTCCTCCTCCAGTTCGACTACGACCACTTCGGCCTGCAGGCCGCCACGCTCAACAATCAAACCTACGTCTACGGCATCCTGCTCGGATGCACCCAGTCCCAGATCGCCGCCGGCAGTTGCGTCACCGGTCTGGACGGCAACAACCACGTCTGGTCCTTCACCCTCAACCCCACCTTCACCCTCGCCGCCCCGGGCCCATGGGAC
>Ga0181520_10011805_pt1 | contig 11383 bp, 10 predicted proteins | sample PEATcosm2014_Bin_29_FD_132451 | JGI IMG/M metagenome (GOLD analysis project Ga0181520, IMG submission 132451) | Peatland microbial communities from MTU Mesocosm Facility, Houghton, MI, USA - PEATcosm2014_Bin02_30_metaG | ecosystem: Environmental > Terrestrial > Soil > Wetlands > Peat | place...
ATTTCGACGAGACTATTCGCGGACCCTTCGAGTGGGTCTTGAAGCGCATGGCTGCATCGTTGGTTTTGGCCGGGCGAGAAGCAGGACACAAGGAAGCCTCTGCTCGCCAGGCTGTTGAAAAGTTTGTAACCCGCTACGCCGCACAGATGCGCACCTTTGCCCACATGCCCTTACTTGAAGTGGGCCACTTTCAAGTTCATCGCCTGGAACAGGCCGAGCCCGTGCTCGATGCCTTGCTTAAAGCTGAAAGAGCCACACCAAAGCACACGTTGGAGCAACTTACCGAGCCCGCATCCGGCAAGCCGGAAGCGAGCAGACGCTTCAAGGAAAACAAGCCAACACTTACTCGCATCACAGGCAGGCAGGCAGCGGCCGTTCTGGCCTCGCTCGGGCCGTATCGGGAAATGCTTGAGCCGCAGCGCCAGCATCTTTTGTCGCTCTATCGACCGGTGGACGTGGCCTTCAAAGTTGTCGGAACCGGATCGGTGGGCCTGCGCGACTATTGCATTTACTTTGAAGGCAACGGCCCCAACGATCCCTTGTTTTTGCAAATCAAGGAAGAGCCGGCGTCAGGGTACGCGCCATATCTGCCCGACGCCGAGCCGCCCCGTCACAATGGCCAGCGCGTTGCAGAGGGACAAAAAGCGATGCAGGTGCAGTCCGATCCGTTCCTCGGCTGGACGCACTTTGCCGGGCGCGATTACCTGGTCCGCCAGCTCAATGACCACAAGGGTTCCATCGAATTGGGAGACCTGGCCGGAGATGGCCTGGAGGCTTACGCCGAGGTTTGCGGTGAGCTGTTGGCGCGCGGCCACGCCCGCAGCGGAGATCCGCTTATTTTGGCCGGCTATATAGGCACGGGCGACGGATTCGCGGAGGCGCTGGCCAAGTTCGGCGCGCTTTATGCCGACCAGACCGAGAAGGACTGGCAGGAGCTTTGCCGCACTGCAAAGGCCGGCAAGATACAGTAGAACCCGCGCAAGCAGCCGGGAATGCCCGATTTTTTGCTTGCTTATCAATCGATTCGACGGTACGATTTCCGCAACTTTCCATTGAAATGGAGAGCCGGAGGTTCCCCCATGAATTCAACTTACTGGGCAGCGCTACCCCGCCCGTCCTCTGCCCACTCCGTTCAGATTTGTTGTGCGGTGGCTGCCTTGCTTACTTTCCTCACAACAGCCTCAACCGCCTGGGCTCAGGCCGGGGATGATCCCACTTTCCGTCGCGACGCGACCATAACAGTTCACTACCCGGACGAAACAACGGTCGCCAAAACCGCTCGTCCGCTGACGCCTTCCGACAAGCTCCGCGCGCCTTTCCCACCCGAGAAGACGGGCTGCTTTCACCTGGTGGACAACGCCTGGGTATCGGTGCCTTGCGCCACGGATGAAGACATGAAGGCGCATAAGATGCCGCCTCCGGTTCTGGCCAATAGCATTCAATCCACGCCGCACCGGGGGATGATTTTCATAGACGAACACCCGTGCTGCAGTATTAAGTCAACCACCATTACTTCGCCTTTTGATTGGGGATCAGTCGCAATCAATCAGACCTCCGACCCATACACGGCAACGGAAGAGAGTGGAAGCGTGTCCAGCGCCTTCAGCATCCAGACCAACACCAACACCTTTGCCTGCGCGCCCTGCAAGAGTGGATCTCCATTCGCCGCTATATCCGGTATTCCGAACTCTGCAAGCGAGAAGGGAGATTCCGGATGGGTGCAGTTCGTCTATCAGCAATTTCAAACCGGATCTTCAGCGGGAAAAGGAAACACGCGCCTATGCGTGTGGAATGTGGATGTCACAGTTGCGAACAATACAAACAACGCCGCCGGCTACGCACCCACATGCGTCTTCCCGTCGCAAAGCGAAGCGGTTGCCCCGCTGGACGGCAGCGGCGCGGCCAATGGAGGCGCAGAGGTGATTGGGTATGTGCAGTGCCCGACTTCCTCATACGACAATTGCACCCTTTGGGTTGTTGCCCAGTTGCCGTGGTCGCCCGGTTCGGGATGGTGGGCCATCTCGGCGCCTGACTCCATGGGACTGGCCGGCAACTGGCTTAACGTGGGCGGCACCATCCTCGGCTCCGGGGGCGGAAATACGGCGATCTTCACGGGGTCGCAGTTCCAGCAGGTAGTGCGCGCTTACTCCTGCTACACCTCGCCGACTTCGGCTACAGGATACGTGCCAACGGCTTGTCCCAACCCAACGCCATGGAACCTTTTCGCGCGCTACTTTGAGCTCACCGCTTCCCCCGCCAGCTACGATCCGACGGGTGAATCGAACAATCTAACCAACGACCCGGTGACCATCTCTTGCGGAGATTACGATTGCTGGATGTCGTATAACTCGACGAACTAGAGAGGCGCTGTCGCTGAATTAACCTACCCCATCCTTTTCGAATAGAGCGTGAAAGGATGGGGCATTCAGAATTAAGAGCTATGTTCAGCTGTCAGTTGTGAGTTTTCCTGCCTGCCACTTAGTGTCGCAGAGTGCTGGATCGTTTAGGCACGCTGGGTACTGCGTCAGAGTTATCACTTAGCTCGAGAATCTGCGGGTTGGACGCGCTCGGAGAATACGTCACATCTCCGTCGTAAACAGCAGTGATGCTATTCGAGTAGAATTCCGTGAAAGGCTGCGCCCAGGCAGCCGTGCCAGACGAAAGTACGACGCTTTCCAGGAAGCTGCCATTATCGTAAAAGTCGACCTGACCTGTTGCCGTTGGAGGAGTGACTTTGGCTGTCAGAGTGACCGTATCTCCGAGGTAGCCCAAGTATTCGCTCAGCGTCAGCGTGGTCGTAGTTGGCGCCGATCCTGGATTGCTGACGTCAAGAATTACAGGACTGCTGGTGCTCGATATATAGGTTGTGTCCCCGCTATAGACGGCGGTAAGACTTTGGGGGCCTGCGGCCATGAAGGTTTCCACGAAGATGGCCGTGCCCCCGGCGACCGGGGTGACGTCAATCGCTCTGGTTCCGTCGTATATGACAACTGTGCCTGTCGCCGCAGCCGGTGAGACGGTGGCCGTCAGCGTTGCGGAGTAGCCGATGATCAGCGAGGAAGGCGAGACCTGTATCGTGATGGAAGAGGGCGTGGTACCGGTAACGAAGAGAGAAACCTGGTTCGATGTGCTGGTTTCCCACGAAGCGTTTGCGGCAAAAACCGCTTTCAGAGTGATATTGCCCGAGTTGGCAAAAGTCGTATCAAGCGTGGCAGCACCTGCGTTGACGTTCGCTGTGCCGATCGCAGTCGATCCGTTATAAAACGTGACCGTGCCCGTGACCGTGGCCGGGGTGAGATTAGCGGTCAGAGTCACGCTGTCGCCAATCGCGGTGGCGTTGGTTGATGCCGTCAGATTTGTCGAGGTCACCAGCGGACCGCTGACATTCATGGTGAGCGAATTCGACGTGCTGGAAAGATAGTTGTAGTCGCCGGAATAGACTGCGTGGAGTACTGCCGTGCCTCCCGCGGCGAACGAAGTAATAAGACTGGCCGCGCCACCGTTGACAGGAGAGCTGCCGATATTGGTCGAGCCGTTATAGAACGTAACCGTACCCGTGGCTGACGAGGGAATAACCGTGGCGGTTAAAGTTACATTCGTTTGGTATTGCGGTGTCGTGGTGGAGGCCTGCAGAGTCAACGAAGAGGATGCCAAATCATCGCTGTACACGCCAATCGAAACGGCCTGGGATGTACTTGATGAATTGAACTCATCCCCGCTGTATTTCGCGGTGATGCTCTGCACACCGACGGAAGAAAACGTTGTCGAAAGCAGAGCGACTCCATCCAGGGAATAGGAACTGGAACCGACTGCCCCAATCCCGATCGCCGCTGATCCGTTATAGAAGGTTACCGTTCCGGAAGCGTTGGCCCCACCGCCGATTACAGCCTCCAATGTTACTGGCTGGCCCTCCGTGATACTGGTGGACGGAGCGAGGACGGATATGCTGGTTGAAAATTTGTATTGTGACCCGAGGCTGCCCACGCACCCGGTAAGCGACAAAAAGAGAACAGGCAGAAGTGGAAACAGATTACGGCGACGAGAACAAGGCATGGCGTTTATCTCTTTCCCTCCGCTCCAGAGTGGCAATGAGCGATGCAGTCATTTATGCCAACCCCGACATGGAGGGAAAGTCGTGAAGAATATGAAATCCTGCCGTGCGGCCCATCTCAATGGGGGAACGGGAATCTATTCCCTAATCCCTATTCCCTGCCTTTACGCCCGCCCAGCGAACTCGCGCGTCTCGGTGAAGACCCTCACCTTTTCGCCCACTTCAATATAGAGCGGAGCCTTGATCTCCAGGCCGGTCTGGAGCCGGGCCAATTTGGTCACGTTGCCGCTGGTGTCGCCGCGCGCGCCACCCTCGGTGTATACCACTTCCAGTTCAACTTTTTCCGGCAGTTGCAAGCCGATGGGGTTGCCGTTGAATTTATGCAGTTGAATGATCACGCCCTCCACCAGAAGCTCCAGCGCGTTACCCATCATTTCGCTGTTGAGCGTGAGCGTCTCAAAACTCTCCTGGTCCATGAAGTGCGAGCCTTCTCCGTCAGAGTAGAGATAGGTGGCCTCGACAAGTTCCAGGTCGGGCTCCTTGAATCGCTCGCCTGCCTTGAAGGTCTTGTCGAAGACCGCACGCGTGAGCAGGTTGCGCATCTTCAGGCGAACCAGCGTTTGGCCGCCGCGCGCCGTGGGCGTGGAAACCTCGGCATCCATGCAGTAGTAAGGGACGTTTTCATACTCGAAATACATCTTGCGTTTTACAGTAATTGCTTCAAGCAGTGCGGCCATGGAATCCTCTAGAAAAACAATTTCGCGCGCCAGGTATCCCAAAGGATATTCATTCAGCGCCCTGTCAATTATAGGTTGAAGCGCCGGTCGCGGGCTTGCCACCGCGCCCCTCGGCTGGCGATACTAGCTACAGGCCGCTTTACGGAATCCGTCATTCCCCAGGAGAACTACCGTGGCTCATGAACTGCTTACAGCACGTCTTGCACGCAAAGAATGCATCAGCGAAGTTGCTCAGTGCTATCACTTTGAATTTGTCATCGACGAGTTGGAGAGCTTTCCCTTCGTCTCAGGACAATTTGTTTCCGGCGTGGCGCCGGACGAGAGAGGCAAGCAACAGACGCGCGCCTATTCGATGGCCTCGGCGGCCAATCAAAACAAATTTGAGCTGTGCGTGAACCGGGTCGAAGAGGGCTTCTTTTCCAACCACCTGGCCGACCTGCCAGATCTACCCATCGGTGGCACCATTCAGATTCATGGACCGCACGGGCACTTTATTCTCCATGAGCCGATTACCGACTCCATATTCGTGGCTACGGGCACAGGCGTTGCGCCCATGCGCAGCTATCTGCAATGGCTCTTTCCGGAAGACGGTCCCGACCGCAGCGACGGCAAGCAGATTTGGCTGGTTTACGGCACACGCCATGAGAGCGACATCTATTACCAGGCCGAATTCGAGGCGCTCGCTGCGCGCAAGCCCAACTTCCACTACCTGCCCACACTGAGCCGCGCTGAAGCGAGCTGGACCGGTTTGCGCGGCCACGTTCAGGGGCCGATGACCCGCATCATTGAGGAGCGCGCCGCCCGGCTAGGCCAGAAGTTGCCCGTGCCCCCGGTCGACCCGGCTCTGTTGCAATCGGAGCTGAAATTCGACATCTATGCCTATATTTGCGGCCTCAACGAAATGGTCTCTGGCGTCCGCGAGAGCCTGACCGCCTTCGGCTGGCATAAGAAGCAGATTGTGTTTGAGAGATACGACTGAGGCGATGGTGGTGCGGTTTCCGGTTAGCCGCTGATTCGACCGCAGCCTCTGAATTTGCCACACTGAGGTTCGCTTCGCGCTTTGGCGATTACGTGCGAATCGACTCTCGCTACAGGCAACTTCGGCTTTTAAAAGGGCCAATCCGAATCGAGACCGTAATTAGCCATGGTTTCAAGTTCGTCTATGCTCTGTTAGAGCTTGCGCTTGATTCCCGTATCCTGCAATGTCTCTTCCGTCGAGTCCGGTCGGTCCGTGCGAACGGGAATTCCGCTGATGAGACCCTGATAGTTAGTGAGGCGTTTGCCCAGGATAACCACTCCCTTGGAAGTGATCTCATACTCGCGAATATCCTTGGCGTGATTTCCACCCCGCATCTTGATCACCACCATAATCTTGCGAAGCTGGCCATCAATGGATACGTACCGAAGCCGGATGATGTCATCGGTGAGGAAAGAAATTGAGTAGGTACTGAACGGGAATTCAGTAAAGGACTCATCCACCTCAACGGTGCTTAGGATCGTCACCCCTATTCCCGTCAAGGCGAAAATCATTCGATAGAGCGATTCGCGAAAGTCAGCGCGGAAACCGGGCGACAGAGCCATTTCAAAGCCCGCCAGGGAATCGATCACCAGGCGCTTGGCGCCAATCTTCTTCACCGCGTCGAGAATCGAGTGCATGGTCTCATCTACCGAGAGATCGAGGGGACGTAGATAGAGGATAGTGAGTTTTCCGTCTTTCTGCGGCGTTTCCAAATCCAGACCTAGACTGGTGGCCCGCTCCGCATAGGCTTGCGGGCGTTCTTCAAAAACCGCCACGATCCCCGGCTCCCCTTTGCGTATACCTTCCGCAATGAACTGGGTTGCCATGACCGATTTCCCGGTTCCCGAAGACCCTGCTATAAGGACACTATCGCCTTCGCGAACGCCACCACCCAGCATCTTATCCAACTCCGTAATTCCGAAGGAGAGACGCCGATGGCTGGGCGCATTCTTCACGTGACCGGTCAACCCAAAAGTGCGTGAGAAGGCCTGCACTCCGGCATCGGTTATGCGGAATGTGTGCAGACCCGGCACGGAGTCCTGACCGCGCAGTTTGATAATCTGCAACTTCCGCACAATTGAATTTCGCTCCGCCGTCTGGCGCAGCCAGAACAGACCGTCGGCGACGGTAAAGATGGGATTGTCGCGTAGCTCGTCCTCTGCATATTCACCAATCAAGAAAGTAGTGGCTTGCCAACTGGCAAGAAACAGGGCCAACCGTTGAATAAAAGATTGCAGGTCCATGTCACTTTGCGGCTTCCGCACCATGGTTCGGAAGGAGTCTACGACCACGACGGCGGGGTTGGACTTTTCAACTTCCTTGGTAATCTGCTCCAATACCGCGCCAAGGTCCTTCTCCAGAACAACCTGGCTCAGGTTGATAAAGCGGATGGAGCCGGGCAGCTTGGCCGGATCGAAGAATGTGTACTGTTGCTGGTAGCGCAGCATCTTAATGGCGGATTCACCGAGCACAGTGAAATAGAGAGCAGGACGCTCCGGGGTAGCATTGGCAAACACGAACTGGTGTGCCAGCGTCGTCTTTCCGCTTCCCGGTGCACCCGCGATGATGTTGAATGAGAATTCTGGGAGGCCACCACCCACAATCTCATCAAGGCCCGGCACTCCGGTGGGTAACTTGTTGATTTTCACTTTTTCTTGAATGCTCACGCTTTTCTCCCATGTATCGAACCGCGATCGTCAAGGACTATGTCTGGCCACGCATCGCGCAGCAGGCTCAGCGTTAAGGCTTCGCCAAGGAAGATCAAAAGCAGTCCGAGTAACCGCGCAATGAGGGCGGCACCTCCCTCGCTTGCCTGATCCTTGCCGGAGCCCAGTTGAGGCTCAAACTCCCCAGGTTGAGGCTTAAACTCCTCCAGCCCCTGTAGAGACCCATCCGCTGCGAGCCGCACCGCCCAAAGACTGGGAGCTTCCGACTTGGCTTGTGTCAAGGCACGGAAAGCGAGCGACTGAAAACCGGCAACTCCGACAAATTCACCAAGGCTCTGGCGCAACTTCTCATAGACGCGGAGAGTCGCGGCCTCCCCCAGTTCTGAGGTTTTGCCAGCAACGGCTTCGTAAGCAAGAAGACGGCGGGCCAATTCTCGCATTTTTGGGGGAGTCGTCATATTCAACCCCGCATCGTTCAAGGCGGCGGATTTCGATAACCATTACGCGTTTCATGAAAGGATCTGGACGGCGATTCCGTCTTTCCGCAACCTACCCAGCTGTTGGCATATTTCCCATCCAGGTCCGGCAGATGGGCTACAGAATAGAGCATTTTTCGGGACTCAATTCATGTAGCCATTCGTTTGTGGGTTCGGCGAGTCCTCTTGAGGACCGCCTGCCTTGCTCCGTATGAGTGTGAAAACGTCTAAGACCGTAGCAATGCTGCGAATGTTCCGAGCGGCGCTGTAAAGGCCCTGTTCCATCCCGGGATGATTGTCCGCCAGGTTTTCAATATGTTCGCTCACACCCCTCAACTGGTCAATTTCGGCCAGTAGGTCTCCAAATGCCGCAGCTAGGACCAATCTCTCGACCTCTGGATCACTCGTGTCCTCTGTGGTCGTGGCCGACTCTGTCGTGTCGTCAACCTGAAAACGCAAATCTTCTATTAAACCCAGAGTCGTTGCCTCGCCAAGAAAGGCGAGAAACAGCCCGAGTAGCTGCGCAATCAAAATGACCCCTGCCTCGCCATCTTCATCCACGGGGGCTCGGGATTCAGCTTCGCCAAGACCTCGTAAGCCCCCGTTCGCCGTCACCTGCACTGTGCTGAGCTCGGGAGATTCCGACTTGGCAAGAGCCAAAGCGCGAGAGGCGAGCGCATGAAAACCGTCAACTCCCACGGCTGAGCCGAGTTGCCGGCGCAGCCTCTCATATACGCGCACAGTTGCAGGTTCGGTACGCAGGGAGGTCGCACCTGCATCTGCTTCGCAAGCTACGAGGCTTTGGGCCAAATCACGAGTCTTGTCAGGAGGAGGCATCGATTCCATTCTTTCTCAACACGCTACGTTTCGCCTTGAACGCGAGGCGTCTGTTGCGATCGTACTTTCTTCCCGGTTGCTTGGTGGCGAGATCCAGACGCGTTTCTTTAGACTCCATTTTGGCATACGCAATCGAGAATACTTAAAACACTTCCGGAAAATTAGACAGAATTGAACAGTGCGTCCCCGCCGCCGGTGTAATACTGTGCTATGATGCCGCCGAGAGTGTGCGGTCGACTAGGTTGCAACGGACACTTGGTCGAAAGAAGAACATCCAGCATCTTAGGCCCCCCCCCTTACAATCCAGGACCGTTTGCTCATCGCGCACTTGCCTTGTTAACCAGATGGCGTTCTGGTCGCGCGTAGTCCCATTTGTCATCTTGTGAAGACCGCAAACGTAAAGAGGTTCTTCAATGGTTAGGCTTGAAAAGCCCCGATTTGATGCAGCCGCCTTCCTGGCAAACGCCGGCTTGGGGCGAAGAATCGTCCAGTTTGCGCCCAAGGAGGCCTTCTTCTCGCAAGGAGATCCCCCGGACTCGGTTTTTTATCTTCAGGAGGGCCGGGCAAAGATCTCCGTGGTTTCCCCAGCGGGGACGGAAGCTACCATCGCGCTGATCTCATCAGGTGGATTTGTGGGAGAGGCAGCGCTTGCGGCCGTGCCTGGACTGCATTTGTCCACGGCTACTGCCATTACCGCCTGCGCCGCTCTCAAAATAACCCGGGACGAGATGATCCGTGTGATGCACGAGGAACATAGCCTCTCAGACCTCTTTTTGAAGTTCATACTGGAGCGCAGCATGCGCATCCAGGCAGATTTGGTCGATCAGCTTCTCAATTCGAGCGAAAAGCGCCTTGCGCGGATTCTGCTGTTGATGGCCGAGTTTGGCCAGCTGGGCGAACCGGAACAGTTTATTCCCAAAATCTCTCAGGAGACGCTGGCGGAGATGATCGGCACCACCCGTCCACGCGTGAGCTTCTTCATGAATCGATTTCGCAAACTCGGTCTTATCGAATACAACGGGCGCATCAAGGTTCACAGGTCGCTGCTGAAAATATTCCTGCTCGATCAATTGCCCGAGCGCAACCCAAGAGAACAATAGGCTCGACCAGTCAGCGAAGAGCCTGAAAGGCGGCCTGCTGTCTACGGTATACGTGGTCCAAGGTACTCAACGAGGGCAGATACGTACCGAAAGGTCGGCCAATGCCCGCCGACCGGCCTCCGAATGATCTTCAGTTGACGGTAACAGCCCGATGCACGTTTCCATCTCCCAGGCGATCCGTTTTTCGTGGGTTCCGCGTAGATTGTCGCCCATTGAAAACTGCACCACTGCCGACCAGGACGGAAATGCCCGAAAGCCCTGCTAAAGATTGAAGAGCTCCCGCAGGCGCTTGGTTTGTGCGCGGCTGACAGGGATCTCCGTCTGCCGCTTGTCGTTCATGCGCAACTGATAGCTGGATTTGAACCACGGCACCACTTCGCGGATGTGGTTGATGTTCACCACAAAGCCGCGATGAGCGCGCCAGAAGACGGCGGGGTCGAGCAGGTCGAGCAATTCCTCCAGCGTGCGGCACTTCGACAGGCCCTCGAAGCTCTGCGTGGCCACGCGAATCACTCCCTCGTCGATAGCCGCAAAACAGATCTCCGCCTGGTCGATCAGCAGTAGGCGGTTCTGCGCCTGCACGATGAGCTTGGCCGGCTGAGGGGTGCGCGAGGCGCCTTGCGGGCGATTGAGCAGGCGCAGCAAAGACTCGATTTGAGACTCGGGCAGCGAGCCGTTCGTGCTCCCGGCCAAACGGCCGCGCACGCGCTCCACCGCCTGCTCCACTCGTGTTCGGTCAAAGGGTTTGAGCAAATAATCCACGGCGTTCACGTCGAACGCGCGCACCGCGTACTGGTCGTATGCCGTGGCAAAAACAATCTGCGGCAGCGGCTCGGTCACCTGCGGCGCGGCATTCCCGTTCGCCTTGGCCTTGCGCTCCATCAGCTTCTGAATCACCGCGAAACCGTCCAACCCCGGCATCTGCACGTCGAGAAAGACCATGTCGGGATGGAGCTCCTCGATCAGCTCCACGGCCTCGATGCCGTTAGCTCCTTGGGCCACCACATCCACGCCGCCCACCTGCGTAAGCAAGTAGGCAAGCTCCTCGCGAGCCAGTTGTTCGTCGTCGATGATGAGCGCGGAAAGAGTCATGAAGAGCGGAAGAAGAACGCAGCTTGATTGTAGGAACCCCGCCTCGCCGGGTCAATTGCGAGAGCCTGTTCGAGCGAAACCAGGGTTACCGTGTCCTGTTGAGTTTTGCGCAGGGTTGCCGCTCCCTGATGGTCGCGTCAACTGGACTGACATGCTTTCGGGATACACCGTCCCTGGTTTCGCTATATGCTGGGCGCATGGGCAGGCGGGATTGGGACACGGAAAAGATAGCAAGAGTGCGCGGGCGGCTGTTGGAGTGGTACGAGCGCTCGCGGCGCGACCTTCCCTGGCGGCGTACTCGTGACCCATACGCAATTTGGGTTTCAGAAATCATGCTTCAGCAGACCCGCGTAGCCGTAGTGGTGGAGCGCTACCAGGCCTTCATGGCGCGGTTTCCCACGCTGG